>Ga0196962_10000143_pt1 | contig 42645 bp, 39 predicted proteins | sample S3v_20metaG_FD_183186 | JGI IMG/M metagenome (GOLD analysis project Ga0196962, IMG submission 183186) | Soil microbial communities from Anza Borrego desert, Southern California, United States - S3+v_20 | ecosystem: Environmental > Terrestrial > Soil > Desert | place: USA: California | collected...
TGTCACCGCCTGATAGACCTCCTTCAAGCCGTCGGCCACGGCCTTCCGATCCTTGTGCGAGACGTAGGAGAGCGAGTGCCGCACCAAGTGCACCATGCAGAGCTGCACCTGCGTCTGCGGGAAGACCGCCTCGATGGCTTCGGGGAAGCCCTTGAGCCCGTCCACGCAGGCGATGAAGATGTCGCAGACGCCCCGGTTCTTCAGCTCGGTGACGACCTGCATCCAGAACTTCGCGCCTTCCGCCTCCGCCGCCCACATGCCCAAGACCTCTTTCAAGCCGTGCAGGTTAACCCCGAAGGCGAGGTAAATCGCCTTGTTCACCACCCGCCCCTGACTCTTAACTTTCACCTGCAAGGCGTCGAGGTAGAGGATCGGGTAAACGGCGTCGAGCGGGCGCGACTGCCAGGCGCGGACCTCATCCAAGACGGCGTCGGTGACGGTCGATATTAGACTCGGCGAAATCTCCACGCCGTATATTTCTTCAAGATGCCCCTGAATCTCACGCTGGGTCATGCCGCGCGCGTAGAGCGAGATGATGTTCTCGTCGAGGCCGTCGAAGCGCGTCTGCCCCTTCTTGACGAGCTGCGGCTCGAACTCGCCGTTACGGTCACGAGGCACGTCGATCCGCACCTGCCCGCGCTTGCCCCTTAGCGTCTTCGGGGTGGTGCCGTTGCGCGAGTTGCCGGAGTTATTACCGGAGGGGTCGTGCCTCTCGTAGCCGAGGTGGTGCGTCAGTTCGCCGCCGAGGGCGCGCTCGACGAGAGCCTTGGTGAGTTGCTGTAGCAGTCCGTCTTGCCCCAATAAGTCATCCGGCTTTTGGTAGTCTTTCAGTAGCTCATCAAGCAGTTCGGGTCTAATCGGTGGCATAATCAGGTCGTCCTTTCGAGACTGAAGGGTTGATTATTGCCACTTACACAGAATCTAAAAAGCTCCCGTACACCACTCTTCTATACCGGACGTCGCAAAAATTCACTGGCAACAGTAGTCTACATTTTACGTCCTTATCTCAGATTGGGCGCGCTCCGAGAACTCTCAGTAGGTTCCGGCCCCGTCACGAAATCGATTGTATGAGTTGTGAAGCACTCTCGAACACTGCCTCGGCTTCATCAGCGTCCGTGTCGTAGAGGCGTCGAAAACTCCTTGCGCAGTTCGTGTGCGCCGAAGATGAATTGGAGAATCCATCAACCAGCGCCAGCGCTTTTGATCTTTCCGTTGCGCTAGGTGATTTAGATAGTTTCTCCAGCTGAGGGTACATGGCGACAATGACCATCGCGCGTTCGCGAATCAGGTTCTTTCGCTTATTGGCGTCATCAAGTTTGAAGAATTCTATCGTCACCAGCGCTCGGTCTCGCTCGTGCCCGTGGGCGGCCGTGGGCTGCGGCGAGGTGCCGTGAAAGCTTATTAAATCTTCCGGGTCATCATCAAAATCGCCTATAGGATAAATTAATAAAGGGGCCTCCTTCAGAAGGACTTTAGGGTCTTCCCCATTACAATCGTAGGCTCCCCCGATAGGAAAGTAGTCTTTCTTAAGAGCCGAGTTACAGGGTTTACAGGATGCCGAGTAATTGAAGGGGTGATAGGGCAGTAGGTGATAACCTTTTGCGCCTTTGGGGACTTTGGTGAAGGTGACGCCGGCATCCTTCAACGCCTTCGGCACTCTCCACTCCTTGACACTGCCTTTAGGCCTAAAATGCTCTACGTCCTGTTCCCCCTTACCGTAATCAGTCGACTCCAATTTCCGTTCGCAGTAGACACACTTGCAGTTGCCCTGCAGCCTCATGTAAACGGGCTTGACTTCGCTCCAGATTGAACTGGCCTCTTTGTAATGTCCTAACCGGCGAAACCTCTCCGTCCTAGCCCTCGAACGTGATAACCACCCGGGCCTCTCGGTTTCTATCATGTTCTCTAAGTTGACGAGTGATACCCGGTAACGGATCATCCGAGCCTCTCCGTCCCGCGGCTCATCTCCTCAAGTAGCTGTTTAGCCGCGTCCGCATCCCCTTCACGCGCCTGCAACGTTAAGTTCTTCAACCTCCGTTTCTTGCCTTGCGCGCGGGTGGATTCCAGCCCGAAGAAGCCCGACAGTAATATCTGATCGGCGTCGAGCCCGTGAATCGCCCATTCCAAACGCTTGGGCTGGCTCGTCTGATCAGGGCCCGCCTCCATCCGGATGATGTTCATCCATTCGAGCGAACCTACAACCAGCGGGCTGTGTGAGGTGACGATGAACTGTATCTCAGGGAGTTCCCTCGCTAACGTCGATAGCAAGGTCATTTGCCACTTCGGGTGCAGGTGTAAATCGATCTCGTCTACCATTACGATGCCTTGGTTCTCGACGAGCTTCTTACCTTTCGGGCAAGTCATACACAGGTGATAGAGTAAATCTCCGACCCACCCGAGAAAGGCCCTGTACCCGTCTGAAAGGGCCGGGAAAGGAACCTTGAGGCCCTTTCGCTCGAAGAGGAACTCCCCATCATCCATCTCACCAGTGAAGCTGTAATGACCTCTACCCAACAGCCTGTTGATGAGGTGCTCGACTTGCGTATACCGCCCCTTATTGCTTTGCTTGAAGCTAGGCAGCCAAGTGCTCAAAGGGATTAACGAATATGCATCCTCGAACAGGCTCTGAACCCTCTGGGCCCGGACGAAGCTGGAACTCTGACGACTGCCCACATCGATGTTAGTCCGACGCTCCACGCGGCGTGTGGCACCGTAGCCCACGAAAAAGAAGGCGTCGGAGCTGGAGCTGTAAATGGGATGCCACGCCTTCTCGTCATGGTGGGCCCAATCCACCTCTTCGAGGTCTCCCTTGCGTGTGACTTTTATGAGCGACTCTATCTTATGGGGAGTGTTGCCATTGGCATCCTGCTTATGAGTCGTGAACACCGCCTCCAGTATCGCTTCATGATTTACATGGTTCGCAGCTTTGGGCTTGTTACCGTTTGGCTCCGTGCGGACTAGCCTGTAAGGGTATATTCCTGAAGAGCGAACTGCCGGGCCTAATGACGCTAGAGCAATGGCTTTGAGCATTGCGGTTTTACCGAAACCGTTATTACCAAGGAGCAGATTAACGTTCGATAACTTCGGCTTCGGTAAATCTAAAGCTCCGAAATCTTGATCAGGGTGAACGAAGGCGATTTCCGAGTTTCGGAAGGTGCGAAAGTTAGTAAGATTGATCCGATCAATATACATATTTTGTGTTTTACACGAATCCAGGTGTGAAAGCTGCTGTTTAGCGTCGATACGGCTACTATACCGACAGCCCCTATGAAGCCTTCCGACCGGCAAGGCCTTCCGCATTACAGTCCCAACAGTCTCCCGAGAGTAACTTAATTTAAACCCATGAGGCCACAAACGCTAGAGGCAGTCCTCGGCTGGGGCCGCCTTAATATGGGCTGCTATACCTTATTAACGAACTTAGTGGGATCGGCTGCGGGCTACGCGCCCCTAGAGAAACCTTGTCACCTGCTTGTGGAACTTCTCTTCAATAACTTCCGATATTGCGGATGCCGCTCTAGACCCCACGGTGGTGGCCCGCGCCCTCCGCGCACCGGGTCGACCGCATCAACGGTCTCAAGCATCCGCTTGCCATCCGGCACATTCGACCGCGAAAGCCTCACCCCGAGCGGCATGCCCCGCCGATCTACCACTTGATGGCGTTTCGCGCCAGATTTGCCGCGAGCCGCCGGGTTCGGGCCGACGGCACCACTCCTTCCGCGGCGCGCCTTAGCGCGCACGCTGACCGAATCGATGCTGGCGCGGCTCCAGTCGAGTTGGCCGGCTTGTTCCAACCGGCTCAGTAGCAGCCGGTATAGCTTCTACCATACGCCAGCGCGATGCCAGCTACGCAGGCGGGATCAGCAGGTCCTCTCACTGCCGCAGCCCATCTCGTGTGGAAGCATCTCCCACGGCAGGCCGCTTCTGAGGACGGAGGGGACACCTGTGAGCGCGGCGTGGTCCGAGAGGCGCGGCCGCCCGCGTGTACCAGCTAAGTGGGCGACGATCTTTATTCAAGACGGTCTCCCCCGCTTTCTTCTGGTAGTTCTTCGTGTTCAACGAAGTCTCTCCAAGTACCGCCCCGTAACTCAAATTTAGAAGCTCGGAGTGCGGGATTACGAATAGGCAAGACGCAGTACCCACCGTTCTTGTCGGTTTCAACGACGTAGAGCCAATAATCAAAGTCGGAGGCCGTTTGGATGCCATTCTCAGTTAGTCGTGTGACTGCGGCTGTAAACTGCGAATCAGACATCTCTACTATTTGATCGCCATCCCACGCAGCACTTCTACCTTTAACCTCAATTCGACGTACCAATCTTCGCTCAGGGTGACCTTCGGGATGGGTAAAACTGTCGATGTCATGTCCCTTCTGAGTGCTAGACTTGGCTACGGCGAACCGGTTCCTTTTACGTTCATATGCGATAACCGCGTCACGGTACTGATCGTCACTAGGGAATTCACCTGCTGTTTCGCTTGACGACGACTCATCCTCGGCATCTGGTATAAGGCCGGCGGTCGCAAGTTCGTCGAGCTGTTTTTCTATGTCCCTTCTCTTCTTGAGCAGCGCCTGAATCCTTGCCTCGCGGGTGGAGGCGGTATAACTTCCGCCTTGAGAGACCTCGGCCCCGCCGCTATCCCCCCCTCCGGCAGGAGATGTTTTAATGGTGTCATTCGCGGAAGCGGACGTGGTAGGTCTGGTTTCTGCCGTGCTAGGTCGCGCTCCCCCGGCCCCCCCTTGAGTTGACTTCTCAGTTTCCACGGGCGTGGTCGGGGGCTCTTCAGACACATCTATTGGGTTTGACTCCTTAGCAGACGTGCGCCACGAGAGGACGGCACCTTCGTCGCCGATCTTCGTCAGCATAATGGCGACTTTAGGGATTAGGTCGACCAAGTCTCGCCGCAACCGCAGCCCCCACGCGTTAAAGAGCGCCTTGCATAGTTCTTCGGCGAAGCCGTCCGGCTCGCCCGCGACCGCAATAGTTCCTTCATGCACGGCTACCTTTGTGGCGGCGGAATGCAGCTCTCTGCCGCCGTCGAAGATCAATGTCCGGATAGACCGCCAGTGGGTAAGCCTTAACGTGGGAAAGTCGGGCGGCGTGCCGGAGACGCCCTCGTCATCGGAGGGGTCAGTGGGGTGGGCTCCGAGCTGATTGCGAAGCTGCTCTTGAATAATCTCAAAGCCAGTTTGCCAGCCAGCAGGTAAGGGCAGCTCCCCGTCAACGAGTACCTCCACGCTGAACCGTGAGGACAGCAAATTGAGGCCGAGCAAACGGGCGGTGGCGATCTGTTCATCTAAATCCGGACCCAAGTGACCCGGGGTTGCCAGGTCTACGCCGTCTAAGACGTCGAGCAACAGCGCGTTATTTAAGTCATCAAGGAAGACGGTGCCTTCATTAGCCATGACCCAGCGACGCCCCGTCGTAAACACCCGCGCCTCACGAGCTAAAACATTCCACCTTTCCTTAGCGTTGCCGTCACCACCCAGGTCGTTCCGCAAGTACTGGTAGGCGAAGGGTAGGAACCGCCTCAGTCGGTCGGCCTCGGGCATGCTCTTCCAGACCCACCCTAGGAAGTCCATAACTTGGTTAGCAGTCGTAGAATCCGGAATACCGACAAAGGCGTGGGCAGCCTCGAACAGGTTCCTTTCTGCGGAGCCTTCTTTAAAACGCTCGATCGGCACGACCCATTCGCCGAGCGTGCTTCGGGCGGCCGTGCGGGCCAGTCGGTGGTAGGGGACGCGCGTCAGCCCGTCGATCGTTCTAGCCACCCCTTGAGAGATGGGGAATAAATGCTGCTGGCTGATTGTCTTAAGCAGCAGAGAACGCTTGGCTTCGTCGTCAGCCTCGTCGACGGCATTCCTGAAAAGTTCACAGAGCTTCTCGGGGTTAGCCGTCGGGCCGTCAACCCTGAGCCGGGCTATCGCAGGCGCATTCGGTATCGAAGCCCCAAACCGAATCCCGGCCTGCTGGAGGGTTGTGACCAGCTCCCCTGGTAGATCGACAACCGGGGCGTCCGGGCGAGCGAGGTCGAAAGCTGCGAGAACTTCACTCGGGCGTAAGGGGCCATCCCCTTTGGTGTTATAGATCCAAGCGTTTTCGGTAAGCTCACGAACCCACGTTGATGAAGCAGGCAACTTATCAACAGACACGTTACTGCCCCCGTAGGGGATATACGCGATCCTTTTTAATGGGTACTCGCGCAACAGTCCGGATGCTTCCAGTAGCCAGTGGGAAAGTGCGGCGCTTACCTCTTTTGATAAGGGATCACCTTGCAAGGAATCCTTTACGACATTAGGCAACTCCCAATCGAGGAGAGTGATCGCGTGGTAGCTAATGGTTAACCCGCTCCACGTGTAATAAGCCTCCGTAGAACGCAAATAGGGGGGAGTATAATTGCCGCCCATCTGCTCCGTCAGCTCGCCGCGCGAGACCGACCGGGTTGAACGCCGTAATGAGAATTTTCCTTTAGGTGACGGATTTAAACTTTCAAAATAGGAGCGCCAGACCTCCACGCCGACGGACGAATCAGAATCGAGATAGTGCGAGACGACGAGCGGCAGGTCTGGGTAAAAGTGGCGGCGAAAGGCACCCGCGTACGGCTCGGCCAGCAGGGCGCTTGATGCTTCCTGTAGAAGGATTCGGCCATCGCTCTCGACACAAAGAAGCTTGCGAAGCAGTTCTTTGCGCTGTTGCTGTTTACCGCGGACCCAAGAAGTGAAGTGAAGAACCTGATCCACCTGCCCAGACTCAGGTTCGGCGGGCAGGCTGTCCCACCAAGCAGTCACTACCTTCTCCAGATTTTGCGCTGGCACGGGAGTCAAGTAGCGCAGGGCCGGAGAACTTCCACGTATCCAGGCGAAATCCTTTTGCCACGCCAGCAAAGTGTCCGGCGGGCCGACATAACTTATAAGGGCCGAGCGAATGAGCGGCTCCTGCGCTAGTACGTTCCACTCACTGGGAAACCGCCGAACCGCGCCCCGGTGTGTCCAAGTCCCGGCCTCGGTGGGAAGGCAGATAAGTTCGGCTTGACGCCACGGCTCTAACTCATCGAGTTCGCTAAGGGCTTTGAGCAATCGCGTGAGCAGGTCGTGGTGCGCCCTCTCGTCGAAGTGGCCGAGCCACTCCCCTACCAATCCGCCGCGCCACCTTTCCACAAGCTCTCCCGGCTTCAGTTCGGTGAGTAGGCCAATATCTCGGAGGCATTTCGCGGCGCGCTCGCCGAGCAACTGAAGGCTGACTATGTGACTTCCGAACAAGAAGCTTTGTTTGGAAGAGTCGTCGTCGAAAGCGTCGGCTAACGGCTCGGGTAAGACCCGGGCGTCGGTTAGTGAGATAAAATCAAAGGTGGTGTCGTCGTGGGGGGAGCGGGCCGGGAGAAATGAAAGATCCGTCAACTCACGCCGCAAGATCTCTCGGAAGTCTGAATTAACTAACCACCTGTCTATCTCCGCGTCTTCACGGTAAACGCTTGGGAGAGCGTCATAGCCTTGTCGCCAGTCGTCTCCGCTCTCGCCGTCCGCCACCCATGCCAGGAAGTGCCGAAGTAGAAGGGGTATCTGACGTAGTATCTCTTCATGCCACTGGTTACGCTCAATCTGCATCAGTTCCTGACGGCTGACGACAAGGAGCCAATCCGCCTGCACGTGCAGGCCTACGGGAAGCGTAACCCCTGTGGGCAGCAGCGCGAAGGCTGAGCCTCGGTCAACAGGCACGGGGCTTCCGCCCTCATCCAACTCGCAGAAGAGGGCGATCTGTCGCTCCCGGCTGGCCTCAGCGTATACGTGTAGTTCTTCTCCCCCCTTCGGAGAGAGTTGTCTGTGTTCTAAAAAGCGGGCCACCGCCTCGCGCGAAGGCTTGTAATGATTAAGAAACATTACCCACCGACGAACCGCGGCCGCCGACTCATCCATCGCTTCGAGTGTTATGCGCGACGCATGGCCGCCCAACGGCTCTTCCGACTTAGCGAGAACCCAGGTCGAGCCGGTCCAGTTGAGTTCTTCCACGCCGCGCCAAGCGAGTAAAGGGAGAAGCGAAAAGTCATCGCCGAAGATCTTGTCGAGATCTTGGGCAGTGGCCCCGAGACCGGGAAGTCTTGCCGAGAGGACGAACCGACACCTCATTCCTTCGGACGGCGTGCCCGCAGACTCATCCCAGAGCGGAAGAACGGCCCCGAGCCAGTCACGCTGTACGTCGCCGAAAACTTCCCCCTTGGTCGCAGGAACTTCTAGTTTGAAGCGCCAATCCCCTGAGGAGATATGTACAGTCTCGAAGCTGCAAAAGATGGCCTTAAACCCGACACCCATGAAGCCGACAGTGCCGGCGCCTTTAGACGACACGCCGCGGGAGCAAAGCGCGGTCACATCCTTGGGCGTGAAGGGGTTGCCGTCGTGCTCGAAAATAAGATCGCCGTCTTCGTTGATGAGGAGGGATATGCGGCGCGCCTTTTCGTCAACCGCGTTTTGAAGTAGTTCGGCGACATAGAGCCACGGGTGCGGGAATGATTGCTTGAGGTCCCGCAACGCGCCCCTTCCGCGCTCGTCTTCATAGAAGGCTTTATTCCGCGCGCGAAGGTCGTCAACGAAGGCTTTATGCGAAAGCGCGTCCGGTAAAGCAGAAGTTTCTGCTATGAGACTCGACATCAGAAACTCCTAGAGAGGATCAGAGGGAGCGGACAGTTAAAAACGTGGCTGCTCAATCGGCTTGTGTATAGTTAGAATGGTAAGCGTACTATTGTAATGAGGCAAGAGAATAGAATCTTCCCAAAGCCTCGCGTTAGAGAGCAATTGGTCGCTATGCAGCCAGCACTCGGCAGGAACAGCGCCATTCGGGTCATTAAGAGTTGGGTCGTCAAATAACTGCCCCGCGTAGGATTCTCTGTCGAGCTTTTGGTTTACACGAACGTGATAACGGAAGTTGTCGTTAGGCTTGTACCATTTAATAATTCCACTCACGCTGTAGACCAGCGCGCACTTCTCCTCAGTAACATCAACACACCTCAGAGACGCGGCAGTGAGTGACGACCCAAATTCAGTACTAATCTCTTTAGCTAATGTAATAGTCGCTGTCTTCCTCTTGACCGCTGGGGCCATTTCCCCGTACGGCAGTAAAAGCTCCGCGGCGAAGCGATTGGCCGCGAGTTCTTGCTCTGGGAGGCTCCTGCGCCATGACTCGACTTCGTCAGCTTTGCAGATGCAATTACTCGCGCCGTGCCCCGGGAGGACGAAATGACCTACCTCGTGGCAGACGGTGAATCGCTTGCGCCCCTGTTCGCGGATGCTGCTTTTAATTGCGATGATGCCCTTTCTCTTGCTTTGGTGTATTAGTAGCGCCCCCTCGAAATCCTTAGAATCAACCTCTCTTATTTTCAGGCCTATACGTTGGGTGAAGTCCGCAAGCTGCCCCACGCGCTTGAGCTGAAGTTGTTTTAACAGCTCTCTCGCGTATATTTCTGGAGCGCTCTTCGGCCTGACCACACTACTCCCCGTCGTCCTGCTCATTTTCGAGCTCGGCTCTCAATTCATCGAGAATCAGCTTGTCGCTTTCCGAAACCTCTCCGTCCGCCAGATTGTGGAATGCATACAGGACAGTATTCTGACTACTAGGGGGGCCTGTGCCGTGAAGGATATCGGTAATACGCGATTTGGGGTCAGGCACTTCTATCTCTGGGGAGGCCTGCGACTCCTTAATGCTTCTCAGGGCCGCGCTGAGGGGCTGAGAAACTTCATTCGTCTCTTGGTAATGTCGGCGAAGCTCAGACTGCAAGCGCAGCTTAAATTCTTCAACCAAGTCGGAGCCGGTGATGCCGCAATTACCAAGAATATTGTCGGCTAATTCGTCGTCCATCTCTTCATCTGGACCGAGAATGGCGTCCAGTAATTGCTCCCGCTCTGACTTCGGAGGCAATGGATCCTTCTTAAATTTAGACATGAGCTTAACTTTCTAATGCTGCTTGAGTTGGGTGCTGTCGGCGGGCTCGCCTATATTTCAACTTCTTCTGCCTCCTCGTAATCTCTTCAGGGCTCGTACTGAGGAGGTCAGCAATGTCTTCTCTCTTACGGCAACCGCACCTGGCTACGGCGTCAATAAGGTCTATTAATTCCTGCTCACCATCTGTCAACGGGTATAGCCTGTAAGCCACCAACGCAGCCTCAGCACCAGCGAAACCATCATTAGGGGCGGGTAGATTCTCAAACTCACTGCGCCCGTCACCGTCTTTAGCGGCGTCAAGAATTATAGTCCTTTGGAATTCCCTACCCTTTTTAACAAGGTCAATAAAATCCCGCTTCATGATAGTGAGGATCAAGCGAAAGCGATCATCATCAGATTTGGGCCGATACTCACCTTCCTTTTTTAGAAATTCTAACGTCGCACTGTAGGCCAGTTCTTTAGCCGACATACCTGTACCCGGCAGCACGGATTCGTCGTTACCACAACCCCTATCGCTGAACCATCCAAATGCTACTGCCGTCAGCCTTTTAATTAAGGATTCCCAGTTAACCTCGGGAGAATGTGAATATTTCATGGGCTTCCCAGATATATAGCGATTGAAGCGGCACAAATTTACGAAAATGCGCCGAAAAATTTCTTCGGCAATTTTTACCCCTTCAATCGCTTTACTGGTTAGAGGAGACGTTCACTATCGTGCCCTCGTGGACGGGCATCTCAGTGTAGAGGAAATACTACCCAAAATCTGTGGCTACGAACAGCAATATGATGCCGGGTTGTTAATGCGGATACTGACCAATAGCGGGTATAGCTGGTGTAACAAATGGCATATAACGGACTCTTCGTCGGCGTTAATCATATGGATTCGACCTCTCGACCGCGGACGCCATGCTCGTCATGCACGACCAGCGTGCAACCGTCAGGCTGCTCGATCCGCACGACGTCCAGAAGTGCCGTAGGGGTGAGGGCACAACGACCACGGGGGCGCTGCCGTCTCTCGCTTATTTTGTTCGGGTGCTTAGCACCAACCGCTGGCACCTCGCCATTGACCTCGGCGGCTACGTCGGCTCGGTTCGCGCCTCCGTCAGCGTCGTGTGGGAGGGACGGTGTCCAGGCTGCCAACAGAGATGAAGAGAGTAAGTAAGCCCCCCTTCGAAGCCCCAATCGACTTCCTGCTCGTGACAGCCCTCGAGCTGGAGCTCGACGCCGTCCTCTTACAGTTGGACGGCGCCGTCGAGTACTACCCCCGCGACATGCTTAGGCCCAGCTACTGCGCAACGGTCCCTGCCGACGGCGGGGGGCGCTATCGCGTCGTCGCGATGACCGTCTCGGGCATGGGTAACACCGAGGCGGCGCTCGCCGCCTCAGCCATGATCGCGCGTTGGCGGCCGAACGCGGTGGTCATGGTGGGTATCGCCGCCGGAATGCCGAAGAAGGGGGAGGTCAGGCTCGGGGATGTGCTCGTCGCCGAGTACGTGTTCGACTACGAACCGTCGAAGCTCACGCCAGATGGTCCCGAGCATAGGTCGCGGCAGCTCTCCGTCGACCAGACGCTCTGGCACCGCGCGCTCGTCTACAGGCGCAGCGACTGGCATGGCCGCGTGAACGCTCCTCGGCCGCCCGGCGGTGGGGGCGAAGCCGTACTCGGCGTGCATTTCGGGCCCATAGCCTCAGGCGAGAAGGTCATCGCCGACGCGGCCGCGATGCGCGACCTCCTATCGCGCTGCCCGAAGCTCGTCGGCGTGGAGATGGAATCGTCAGGCGTCGCGCGGGCAGCCCTCCAGCAGGCGAACCCGTCGCGGTTTATCGCCATACGTTCGGTCTCGGACCTCGGCGACGCCGCCAAGGGGGACGGCTGGCAGCCCTACGCCGCGGCGGTCGCGGCCGCGTTCGCCGTGGGCTTCCTACACTACGGGCCGCTCGAGCCGGTCGGGGGCGCCCGCCACGCTAACGCGGACAGGGTGCGGCTCGTCGTCGCGCAGTCGATGAGGAGCATCCCTGCGGCCGAGGTCACGCCTGCCCTCAGCGTTAGGCCCGGCGCCAAAGTCGAGACCGTGTCCGTCGACCTCACCGACTTGGTCACGCAGGGCGACCTGACGCGGCCGCAGGAGGCGGTGGATAGGCTCCTCGCCCCTGACGGGCCCTTCATGGGCGCGGTCACCTCGCGCAGGGCGGCCGAGCTGGCCTTCTGCGGCCACACGCACATCCCGATCGCTGTTCTCATGGGACACGTCGTGACCGACCGCAGGGCCGTCGCGCTGTTGGACTACAACCCGGCACCAGGGGCGGGCGACTGGGCCTGGCCCGGCGAGGGCGAGGATTACGAGCCGTTAGTCAGGACGGATTACGAGCACGCCGCCGCCTCGGGCGCACGTAGAGAGGCCATTATTCGGGTGTCAGTCAGCTACCCCGCCGGCCGCGAAGCCGCGCAGGCCGCAGTGCCCGGCGCGGCATACGAGGTCGAGCTCTCGCACCCGAACCCCAGGCGCTCGGTCGTGCGTAGCGGCGACCAGACTGACTCCTACGCGGCCTCTTTCCGCGAGGCGCTCGACTCCCTCGAGGCGCGCCCCGGCGGCGTCGGTCGCGTCCACCTCTTCTACGCCGGGCCGGTCGCGCTCGCCTTCCGCATCGGCCAGCAGATCTCCCCGACGATGCACCCGACCGTCACGGTCTGGAACTATCGCGCGGGGAGTTACGGCTGGGGGATAGACCTGTCGGCGGCGCGCGACGGCAGGCCGTCGATAGTGCGCGGCCCCGAAGGTGCCGCCGCGGCCCGCTCGGACGCGGGCCAGTAAATATTGGTTGTTTGACCCGGGAGGTACGCATGGTCGTAAGTACTCTGGAACATACTCAGGCGTCGTTGGAGCAGCTCGACGAGCTGCTGAGGCTCATCGGCGTGACGCTGGAGATCACGGCGACGCAACGCGCGGCCGCCGAGCAGCACTACCTGGCGATCGCGAAGTGGCTCGGCGGCGAGGAGGGGGCTCCGTTCCGCCCGTACGAGCCGCAGATCTACCCGCAGGGTTCGCTGCGGCTGGGCACGACCGTCAAGCCGCTCGCGGACGGGGAGTACGACCTCGACATCGTCTACGAGCTGCAGGTTGATTACACCGCGATACCGAAGCCAGTCGTGCTCCTCGACATGATCGAGCTGAGGCTGCGCCAGCACGGCACGTACCGCAACATGGTGGAGCGCAAGAACCGCTGCGTCCGGGTCAACTACTGGGGCCAGTTCCACCTCGACATCCTGCCGGCCGCGCTCGACCGCGTCTGCGGCGGGACGTGCGTCAGGGTGCCCGACCGCTCGACCGAGTGGTGGAAGCCCAGCAACCCGAGGGGCTACGCAGACTACTTCGAGCGTAGGGCGCTGACACCGGCCTCCTTCGCCGAAGGCTCTGTCAAGGCCTCGGTCGAGCAGCTCCCCGACCACCTGCCGCACGAGGCGAAGACTACCCTCCAGAAAGAGGTGCAGCTTATCAAGCGGCTCCGCGACGTCACCTTCGCCGGCAGGTGCGAGCTCGCCCCGATCTCGATCGTGCTGACGACCCTCGCCGCTGACAACTACCGGGGCGAGCGGTCGGTCGCCCGCGCCATCGGCCAAACTCTCGCCTCAATCGAGGCGCAGATCCCGGCGGCCGGGCGCCTCTATGTCTTCAATCCCTCGAACCCCGAGGAGGACCTGAGCGAGCGCTGGGACAAACAGCCGGAGACCTACGTCGCCTTCTGCGAGGCCGTGCGCGGCTGGCGGCGCGCGTGGGCGGCGCTTCTCGACGTGCGCGGCGGCATCGACCGCGTCGTGGCCGAGCTTGAGCGCCTCTTCGGCCCCGCCCCCGTCAGGCGCGCGATCGAGGAGCAGGTCAGAGAGCTCGAGTCGGCGCGGCGGGCCGGCACCCTCGGCGTCGACCGCGCCTCGGGCCTGATCACCACCTCGGCCGGAGCGTCGCACGCGGCCGTCCGCCCCAACACGTTCTATGGTTCGTAGCTACTTTCGCCCGAGGCCGCTGACTGTCGGCCAGCAGGCGCTGCGCATGCTCGCCTGCTGGCCGAACTTCACGTCAGGGTGGTCGGCGGGCGCGGCCGTCTGGGCGGGTGAACTCCGGCCGACGCCACTCAGTTCGGCCTACCTGATTCGCATCAAGTACTCACTTGGCTCGCAGCCCGAGACGAGGGTCGTCTCGCCGGCCCTGCGCTACGCGTCGGGTTGCGAAAGCATCCCCCACACCTACGCCGACGGGTCGCTCTGCCTCTACATGCCGTCGTACGGCGAGTGGACGCCCCGACGCTTCATCGCTGACACGATAGTCCCTTGGGCCTCGCTGTGGCTCGCCCACTACGAGTTCTGGCTCGCCACCGGCGAGTGGCGCGGAGGCGGCGAGCATCCGGGGCGGCGGCCGAGGTCTCGGTCTTAGGCCGGGCACCTGTATCTTCGGTTTCAGGCGCGCTGCGGCGGATTCCTCGCGAGGCCATGACAAGGGAGGCGAGGCTAAGTCGAGGCCTACGAAGAGGCCTGCAGCCATAACTAGGAGGCTTGCGGCGACGAGTAAAGCCAAGAAGAGAACCCGAGCCCCGCGCGCACCCCGCCCCAAGCTGCTTTCACCCCTAACCCTGGAGTGTGACTCCGACAGGCTGTCAAGATAGTCCCACTCCCGGCAGCACCTCTGAATTGCCATCACACGGCCCCTTCCAAGCTGACCGCTTTCCGGCGGCGAATGTACTAATAAGGTAGGGCAAAATGTCCCTCTAATCTGGGCTAAGGGTAGGGAAAATAGCCCATATTGACAGACATCTAGTTACGTGTTTTCATCACGAAAATTCTCGTGTTCAGGCCGTCAGCTACCGGGCATTCGTGCCTGAATAACGAGCGGACTAGGCAATCGAGTGCGCGGCCCGCCTGGAATCTTCTAGCTCGAGCCGGGTACCAGTGACCACTGGCTACAGCTATCTCGTTGAGGTGTGACTCTACCTTTGTGCGGTGCGATAAGGAGCACCACATGAAGGCGAAGCTCCGCCCTGACGCAATTCCCAAATGGCTCTAAGCACCCAACGTCGCGAAACATCTAGAACGGCTTCAGATTGGCTCGAACATTACGTCTCAGACTTGGCGGTGATGCGCCCGTATAACACGGTTCGCGCCTACCGGGCTGATCTTGTCAGGTGGCTGCAATTCTGCGCCTCCTCAGGTGTTGATGCGTTGCAGGCCAGCCCGCGTCACGTCATCGACTTCATCCAGTTCGAAAGAGGACGTGTAAAGAAAGACGGCGGGACAGTCAGCGCGCGCACCATCGTGCGCCGGCTAGCGGCGATTCGGCAATGGTATGAATACCTTTCCCTTGAGCCGGAATTGACAGGTGTGACACGGAACCCGGTCCCGAGTGGCGGGTCTCTCCGGACAGCAGCGAGCGTTATTTCGAAGAAGCCGGCCCTGCTACGTTTCGACACCACCATGCCGGACGTCCTCTCGGGCGACGACATGACTGGCTTCATCAATGCTCTTAAAACGCATCGTGATAGGGCAATCGTGTGGATACTAAAAGACGGCGGTGTACGCATCCACGAGGCGCTTGGCCTGAAGGTCGGGGGTATCGACTGGGCGGGTCATCGGATCAAGGTATTCGCGACGAAGGGCCGCGCCGAACGCATAGTTCAGTTAACCGACGACGCGTTGACGGCACTCGGCAACTATATGCGTCTCGAGCGGCCGAAAGGTCTAACGCACGACTTCGCTTTCGTCTGCCTGGGGCGGCGCAGTTACGGAGAACCATTCAACTACCGCGCTTGGGTGTATGTGTGCGAGCAGGCGCGGGAGTCCGCGGGCGCGCCGGGCGTCCATGCCCACGCATTCCGCCACACGTTTGCCACAAACTTGGCCGAGGCAGGGATGCCGCTGGACTCATTGCAGCGGCAACTAGGACACCGGCGCCAAGAGTCGACCATGATCTATACCCGTGTCCGTGACGGCCGCCTCCAGCGAGAGTATAGGCGTGCTATGCGCGCGGGCGGCCCTGAAGATGTGCCTAATGGATCAGATGAGTAGAAGTTCGTGAAGCGACGGGGATTGCCATGGCAAAGACAAACGATAGCCGAAGATTGATTCTGACTGAGCGGGATAGGCAGTTGCTTTCACAGAAGATAATCACGGCGAATGAACGGGATGAATTGAAAGATCTATATCAACCTTTTGCTGAGGCATATAGAACCTACCAGACCGAGGGGTGGTCTCAGAGGCTGGTTCAGGGTGTTATTACGACAGCTTTCCGCTTCTGCGGACAGATGATGTTAGATATGGATTGCACTTACTGGGCGTTTGACTGGCCGCGCCTCCTTGCGTGGAGAGACGCCGCGCGTGAGCAAAACCTAAATCGTTCAAAGGCATGGCGCGAACATTGGAACGAGATATGGAGACGAGTTACTTCGACGTTCTACTTTCTCCGGATTATACCGTATAGCGAGGAGATGCACGGCTGTCACTACCGCCCGCTCGCAGTGAGATGGATTGGGAAAGAGAAAGCTCAGAGCATTGAGGAACGCTTCACTTCCGCCGCCTTGTCAATAGGCTATAAGCACAGGAATACGTTGCACGAAATAGTAGTCGGCGCGCTTCTTACCATTCTCCTGTTCACTCGCAAGAAGGACATTGCGAAAATCACCTCGAAGGATCTGGAGAATTGGCGCATGCAGACACGACGGTCGAAGCGGATAGCTTCAGAGTGTGTTACGTGCATTAGAGTCGTCTTATCCTCAATGGGGCTGCTCGGGGGCGAAGCACTGCGCGTCAGCAGGTCTCAGGGGCCCAAATTCGAGTGGGGGCAAACCGCCCCGGAAATTATCCCTTCCTTCGAGCGCTTTCTGGCGGACATCAAGCCGATACGCGCACCGCCGAGTGTCGTCACTTATCGAGTCGGTCTCCGAAGGTTTGGTGACTGGCTAGGCAGGTGCTACCCCGACCTCAAATCGCTGACCGAGCTACGCCGGGAACACATTGAGGCATACAAGCAGGCCGTCACAGAGATGAAGTGTGGTGAGTATGTGAGTCTTGGTAATGAGGCTCGCACGACCAATTTCGGTGAGCTCTTATCACGAGCTCACCAAATACGGATGCTTTCATGTGTAAAAGTCTTCTGCGAGCAAGCCGATACGCTTGAATACGATAACCGCCCCGAGCGCAAACTGTGGTTGCGGGGTGATATACCGAAAGATTTCAGCGAACTTCCCCGGTCAATTCCGGAGGCCGACTGGCGGCTACTTTCAGGAGCGTTCGAAAGTCTCACGCCGGAAAAGGCCAAGCAGTACGGGATGCCACTTCCATTCGAAAGGACGCGGGCTATCCTCGCCGTGCTCTTCGAATCGGGGCTCCGGGCTGGCGAGTTGTGCAGACTCGACCTCGGCTGTCTACTCTCCACGCATGATCTCGACTCGAATGAAGAGACACACTGGCTAAGAGTGCCGGTTGGGAAGGGGAATGACGATCGGATGATCCCCGTACGCCCACAACTGGTAGAAGCCGTTGATGCCTGGGTACGAGTACGGGGAAAGCAACCCGTCGTAGTTGACGAGCGCACGGGGAAGCCGCGGGACATGCTCTTCACGTGGATAGGTAGGCCGCTAACTTGCCAAAAATTGAATGACCTTATCGAGCAACTCTGCGAACTGGCAGGTACGGGGAGACGTTACACAAGCCACCAGTTTCGTCATACGTTGGCCGTCCTATGGCGTTCACGGGGGATGCGTATCGAGACTATCAGCCGCATGTTAGGTCATAAAAGCCTGCGGGTGACTATGCGATACGCGGCCATCATGCCCCCGCTTTTAAGGCGGGAGTTCGAGATGGCTTTCGCAGCCATCGATGAAGAGCATAGGGCGGCTGCTCAGGTGCGGGTGCTGCTGTCTCCTGAGGCTCACCTGGAGGCCCAAATGGAATGGCGCGAGTCGCTCTTTGTGGACCTCGGCATCGGCTGGTGCGGCTTGGGCGCCTATTACCCTTGCGAAGCACGCCTGGCTTGTACCGGCTGCTCTAATTTCATTCCGGACAAGGAAAGCTTGCCGCTACTTGAGCGCCAGCGAGCGAACCTAATCGAGTTGCGTGGGCTAGGGGGGCGCGTGCTCGGGGGAGATCGTAAAAATGATCTGGAGCGAGAACTCACCGGCGCCATCACAGGCTTGGATCGGAACATTACTCTCGTAGCCGGAGGGAAGAAGAGTTAGGATGATAGAGAGGACAGATTAGGAAGCCTCTCCGAGCAATACGAGAGCAAGGGTACCCAATAACAACGATCGAAAATAGCCTGTTTTTAAGTCACACTGTAGATAATTGCGTTTATCTACAGTGTAAAACGGCACAACGTCGTACACGCCAGCTTTCCTTACTTGAGTTGGTTTCCTCAAGTTTTAGCTGGGCTCTTCAAACGAGACTACTTTGACAGTTTGTACCTGTGTTAGATCTCCACTTAACCATTCCAAGATGAAACTGGACATGAAGTGTTCAGCGCTTTCATAGAATTCGCCTTGTTCGATCGCTCGTTGGAATGTCTCTGTGTCTTCACCTCCTAGTCCCAGAATGACTGGTTCTAAAATCTCTTCTTCGCTTTTACCTGCAATCAATTTTTTCAGAGGAGTGTTAACGCCCGGCTCAAACTCGTCCACGACTAGATAAGTGAGAAACTCATTAAGCACTTCTTTATTCTTGATCAAGGCAGCCAAGAGGCGGTTCTGCCTGGCGACACTCTCCCAGAAGGGCGCACTTTGCATTACTTCAGACCGGTTCTGGTAATGGCGATAATAATCATTGAGTCTTTCTTGGGTGATTTCGCGGTACATGACTTTGAAATCTAGAGTCAATCTCCAAATCATTTCAGACATTAGCGCTCTTTAAGCCGTTTAATATGAAATGTTTGCAGAGTCTGATAAGTCTTATGTAAGGCGATTTTGCGAGCGAATTACATAAGATTATCAGACTCTCCTCCGCCGAACCTGCCTACCGCCACCGTACTCACCTCTTCCACCATGGCTCCCGTCCACCTCCCCCTGAAACTGCGGCTCAACGCCTCCACGTTATGAAAGAGTAAGTCCTCCTCATCCACCTCCCGGTAGAACCTCGCGTCCTCCTCACCCAGCCGCGAGAAGAGCGGCTCCAGGATCTCCTCCTCCGCCCGCTCGCCCCCCACCCCGAAGACCTCGCAGATCCGGCTGTCGCTGCTGTCGTCGACCTCCACCGCCGCCACGTAGGTCAGGTACTTCCGCAGCGCCTCCCCGTCTTCGAGCAGCACCCGCTGCAGCCTGAGCTGCCGCAGCGCGTTCTCCCACCATGCTTTGTCGGCGACCAGCTCTTCGTAGTTTACGAACCGCCCGTAGTGGAGGTGCAGCGCCTCCTCCGTCAGCTCCTCGACCTCCACCTCGAAGTCGAGCACCATCCTCAGCCGCTTCTTCATCATCGACGGGCCCGCCCTTCCGCGGCGGCCGCCGCGCGCCGGATGCCGTCCCCGTCCGCCTCCACGCTCTCGCCGCCCAGCAGATACGTCAGGGCGAGCAGCGCCATTAGCGGTGGCGGGCCGGCCGGCTTACCCTCCAGCGCCTGCTCCAGCATTCTCGCCGCCTCTTCGTCACGCCCCTCCGCCAGGTACGACATGGCGGCGACGAGCGGAGTCACGGCGTCGCTCTTATCTCCGTCGCCCTGTCGAGTGTGCCTGTAGCTTCCCGGTCCCGGCGCGCCCGCGAGGTCTCCAAGCGGCTGCCTGCCGAGGTATGACCTCACGCCGCCTGAGCCCGACTCGACTGCTCGCGTGAGCACCTCGACCATCTTTGTGTACTCCCCGCGGCAGGCGTAGATCAGCCCCAGTTCCACGTAGGAGCCCGCCATCTCGGGGTCGGCCCCGACGGCACGCAGGAACGCTTCCTCCGCCTCGTCGTACCGCCCCTCGTGCGCGCACAGGATACCCAGGAGGTGCAGACCCAGCGGGCCCGACGTTACCCCCATGCCCTCCCCGATCTCTCCGGCGGCGCTCACGGCTTAAACACCCTCCTCCGGCGCTGCTTCTCTCCCTCCGCCTCGCGCAGCCTCCGCAGCTTGGCCTCCTGCCTCCGCCGCAGCAGCAGGTCTATCGCCCCCGTGTCGTGCAGCTCCACGTATGGCCCCGCCTCGTAGCCGGCGACGACCGCGAACCCGTCGCAGCTTACGGAATACAATGGCTCCGACTCCCCGGTGCCGTCTGCCCTGCGCCACCTCCCGGGCAGCGCGAGCGCAGAGGAGAGCGTCGAGCGGAACTGCTCGGGGGTGAGCGGCGCATCCTTCTCGTCGTAAGTGACGCGGAAGTAGGCCAGCCTCCCGTCGAGGAAGCCCAGCCTGATCCGGCGCACGCCGGCGAGCTCTCGGGGGCGCGGCGCGGGCCGCCCGAGGAGGTCATCCGACCAGTCGAACTCCAGCGTCTGGCGGCCGCACCACTCCGCCTCCGCCACCCTCGGCGGGCTGAAGCGTGAAGTCGCCTCCCGCAGCGGCATGCTGAGGCGCAGTCCGCGCACCTCGGGCGGGCGCGCTATCCCGAGGTCGCAACGGGTCTGCTCTCCTGCAGATGTCTTTGCCAGCAGCAGCCGGTCGAGGCCGGTCGGCCCTGCCTTGGCGGCGTGGTCCAGCGCATCAAGCCCATTCGGATCCTTCAGGCTCACGTCCGCCCCGGCTTCGAGCAGCAGGCCCAGCATGGGGCGCTGCGCGACCATCTGGCCGTGCCAGCTCTCGAACCCGCGGACGGCCGCAGACCTCTCCCCGGCCCCCTCCAGGTCGCAGACCGGCTCGATCCAGAGCTGCCCCCACGGCGGGAGGGTGGCGAAGCCCCGGAAGTGGTCGTAGCCGCCGGCGGAGGCCGAGACCATCAGCGGGGTGCGGCCGTCTTGGTCGCGGGCGTTTATGTCAGCGCCTTTCGAGAGGAGGTAGCGGGCGAGTCCAGGCTGGGCGAGCAAGGTCGCGGCGTGAAGGGCCGTGCGGCCGTACTTGTCCTGGGTATCGGGGCTGAGGCCGGAGGCAAGCAGCGCCTTCATCGAGGCGGTGACGGTAGAATCGCCGAGCACCCTCGTCGTGAAGTGAGTCCAGTCCCTGCGTGCGTCCCAGTCACGGCGCGCGGCAGAGGGCGACGTATCTGCCTCCCGCGGCGAGGGCGGCGTCTGATTTGTGGGTGCGCGGTGCCCCGCCCTGACCTGTGCAATGAAGGGTATAAAGGCGCAGGCGAGCAGGAGGGCCAACCGGAGTCCAGGCGACGTGGGCATTCGTCAGTTCCTTCGAGCGGTGACTGGCGACGGCAGTTCTGCTATCTTCTGTCGCCGAGTGAGCCTGACAACTGAACTAAGCACTTAATGCGCGAAACGGCTCGACAGCACGGGTAATGTCCGCCGTTGCCAGAAGTCTCTTTATAGACTTGGCAACTATTAAATCGTACATAGCTCATAGTTCAAATAGACTACACAAAAATCTAAAGCTATTTGGACTAAAACGCAAGCTATACACGATTACTGCACCCATATCAGGAGGAAATGCCTGATATGGGACGAGCTTCGCGAAGGCGGTACGTGCCGGTCCGTTTGGGTGAGAAATTCTTGCAGATTCGAACTGCGCTCAATCTTACACAAGAAAGTATGCTAGAGCGTCTTGAATTACCCCGTGAGATTACTCAAAGTAATATCAGCGCTTATGAGCGCAGATCAAAAGAACCACCGATCTTTGTCATCATGAAATACGCTGAAATTGCTAATGTGTGGATTGATGTTTTAGTGTATGACTCCCTTGATTTACCAAATAGAATTCCAAGCTCTCGAAAGCATGAAGGGATTAAACGAAAGCTAAAATGACTTCTTCATCGTGAAATCATCGAGGTGGCTCACCTCATCCTTGCCTGTCTTACGTGGCCTAAGACATAACAACGTCATCTGGGAGTTCAGAGACGCATTTAACTTTATGGCGAATCTAGAAGATGAGAGATGGATAAAAAGCAAATGCCATACGACAAAGGGACCATATTTACAGCCGTTCGCGCCTAATCCTAGTTGGAGAAATGCAGAAGTTTTTATAGTCGGACTAAATCCCATAACATCCTTCCGAGAAGAATTCGACAGCTTTGACCACTACTGGCAGTCTTTAACCAGCGAGCCTGAGTTGTACGAAAAAACTCAGCAGGCCAAATACCTAAAACAGGAGGCTGCTAGAAGTAGAACAAGCCTGAGGATCGCTGAACTGACCAAGCACTTATCTCCCCTTAACACATTGGTGACCAATGTCTTTTCTTATCCCTCTACTAATCCTTCGTTAATACCACAGCAATACAGACGCGAGCCCGTACACGAAAGGATAATTTCGCGCCTCCTCGTCGTCTGTAAACCGAAAGTATTGCTATTTCACGGCGCGGAAGCTCGCAAATTCGCCAGCATGTATTTTAGTGTGCAACTAGATCCTTATCTTCCCCCAGAGAAGCAAAATGACTGGGGCTGGATACCAAACGCTGCTACTCCATCAATGTTGTTGGCTTACCACCACTTGGTGGGGAGGGTGGATACTAGTGAAGAAGTCGCTAAGCGGCTCAAGCAATTTGCTAAGCTAATTCGGCGCCGGCTTAACGGCACCGGTACTAAGAGCGTTATCCTCTACTTCACCTCTGCCCTGCCGGTTGGTCTAATAAATCTAATGGGGTGATGTTCGGGTTGTCTCTCATCTTACGCCCTAGTAACTCGAAGCCGGCGTTGATTAACTCTTCGACCGTTCTATAAGGAGTCTCAGAGCCCGGAAAGAGAACTGGTATCAAGTTCTTGAGTTCACTGTCAGTATCGAAGCTGCCGACATTCCAGATAGTACCTGTGCCTTCCGCTCCCTTTGGTTCAACCCCTGAATTTATGGCCGTAGCTAGGGCAAATTTGGCGGCGGCAATGCCGTCTTTGAATATCTTACGCTCTACTAGCTCTTCCATGACACGCTGGTTTCCAGCAGTCAGCCCTATTGTTTTTTTATCGCTAGCCATATCAAGCCTCCACCAGCTTTTCAAGGGATGTATGACGGGCGGACTTCCGCATCATCTTGTATTCTTCTTTGAGTTTCCCGCGTAGCTCGTTGCGGGCGACTTGTGGCCTAAGCTCAGTCTCGTAAGCCAGCAACATGACCTGATCAGCCATGTTCGGTAATGCCTGTATCACTTTTGTGGTGTGCACTTCGTCAAGACGCCCGAAGGGCGAATCCATAATAATTGGTCCCTGAAGCGGAGCGTTCTTCTGAAGTGCTCCCATCAGAGATAGAGCAACAATATGCTCGGCTCCTGCTGATCGTACCCGAATGGGGGTTCCGTCCTTGTGGGTGATCGTTAACCCATAGTTCTCGTTGATTAACAGACCTTCATAGTCCGGCTCGCTCGTGAGTTTGACGAACAAGGCCGTCGCATCCTTTTCCACCCTTTCGCGGAGGCGCTCACGGTAGAGGCTGACCCCTTCGCTAAATAAGTCGCGCAGCCTGCTGTAGATTTCCCTGCGGCGTCTTTCTTTGGCGATGTCCGCGCCCCCCTTTTTTTCTAGCTCCCTTTGTAGTCTATCGATGTTCTCGTTAATTACCTTTAACTTTTCTTCTTCCGCTTCAATACCTCGCTCGACGAGCCCTATCTCTTTAATAATCCTTTCGTGGTCGGAGTGCTGGGCGCGGATTTCGCTTTGGTCGAAACGGCTCGTCTGTTCATTTATCTCTCTAATTCGTTCCTCTTTCTCTGCTTTGTCCACGCGAATCTCGTCGATGACCTCGGACAGCTCCCGGATCACCTCTCTCCTATCCTGCGCCTCGAACGATTCAAGCACAGAACTTATACGCAACATCTCACTCAGGCCATCTGTCTCATCCTGTGCAGAGACCTCGGTCTGTATGTTTGCTAGCACTGCGGTGAGGCGCTCCCTTGACTTTTTGTCTAGCGTTCTCTCGCAAGTCAAACAAGCATCCCTAGTAAGGCTCTGTTGGATACGTTCGACGAGTTCCTTGCTCACCGCGCTCCGCGTCATCCTACCCTGCGACTCACTAATCCGTGCGCGCAGCGTTATCCTCAGCTCCTCAATCTTGTGTTTAAGCAGGGTACGCCAAGCCTCACTCATTGCCTCTCGCAGCCGCTCCTCCTTATCTACCAGCCGGTGTGCTAGCTCCTTTATGTCGCGCTCGTGTTTATCGCGCTCGTCGAGGAGTGCCTTAATTCTTTCTGTCTTCCTTAGAGAGTTTTCTAAACTAGCCTTCTCACCTTTAAGCTCTTTAAATGTATCTTTGTAACGTTGTAACTCAGCTTCATGATGTGTGCGCTGATCCGTTAAATTTGCCAAATTATTGCCAAGCTCCCGAGTTTGCTGATCTTTCTGAGCGGCGCGGGACTCTTGCTGTTGGGCAGTTTTTTCTAGGTCACGCATGTGAGCCCGGGCGTTAGTAAGCACAGGTACACCTAGGATACGTTCAATGGCCTCTGTGATTCTGTGTCCCATCTCGCTCTGGGACCTTAGAAGCTCCTCATACTCCTGAAGTAATTCTCCATCGAATAAGAAAAACCTTGAGACCTGCTCTGGCATAACACGCGTCAGTTCCGTATCCCTTTGTGCAGGACCGAGTACATTACCGTCACGGCGCAAGTACACCTCTTGACTGTAATCAGTGTCTTTTTCTGGATGGGTAACCCCGGGCAAGGGGCGGCACAAGCGCGTAAGTTGGTACTGATGTCCCTCAGACTCAAAATACAAGTCGACCTGAAAGCCGGGATGTCCCTCTGCAGCGCTCTCCCAATTTCCTATCTCATGTAGTGAAATCTGTCTTGAACCGCGGCTTAGCACCTTGCCGAACAAAGCATAGCGGATCGCGTTAAGCAGGAAGGTCTTTCCGCGCATGTTCTCTCCATAGACAATGGAGACTCCCCCTTTAGGAAACATTATTGTCTGCGGGCCTTTGAATGGGCCGAAATTTTCCAATGTTATTTTTTGAAGCTTTAGCATTACCGGATGTCCCCTTCTATGCCGGAGAGATATTTTTCTACTGCTTGGTCGATGAGCCTCAGAGCTTGCCCCCTGTCTTCCAGCCAGTCAGCCTCGATAGTTAAAATTTCATCAATCAGGCTTGCTGGAAGGTCCGAATACTTTTCCTGCCGGAGCTTTTGAACAGTAGCCTTTAGTTCATTAGTATCATTCATCATCTTCAAACCCTTCCGCAGCAAGTTTCTCGTAATCTAGTCCAAAGCGTAGCGCGACCCGTTGAAGATCAGTGACGGAGGTCGGATTCTCTGCCCCCTTGCCGAATTCTATGGCTCTCGCTAATTCCCCCTCTACAATCGAGGCATTCTCACTGCCTTGGGCTACCTCTTTGGGCAGCACCAGAGCGTCATGCATGAAAGCCAGCGTCTTCCCTTCTGCCCTACGTAGTACCCGACCACGACGCTGAATAAATTCCCTGGGGTTTTTGGAAGATGCCAGAATCAAGGCGTGGCTGACTGCCGGGATGTCAACTCCCTCATCGAGACAGCGTATAGAAACCAGTATGCCCCCAGCGGCTTCAAAGCGTCTTAGGGTTTGCTCTCTGTTCCCGCTCATGGCGGCGTGGTACTCAGTAGCGTCCAACCCTTCCGCACGAAGCTGTGATAGCACAGCATTGAGTTGCGGCTGAGCATCACAGTACACGATCCATCTTTGCCCGGGTTTGTAATTATCCAGCAACACGGTCGCCGCCAAACCCACTTTTTCTTCCGCCGATTTGGTGATGCGCGCCCGTTCAATCTGAAGATGCTTTATACGTCTATCGATGTCTGCGTCTCTTTCAATACCCGCCTGATTACGGCCGTATAATTGGTTAATTCTAGCTGTTATGCGATCCCACTCGGCTTGCTCTTCATCCGTCAAAGCCACCGTGTGAACGTGATACATGTAAGGCGTCAGGGTGCCTGATCGGATTGCGTCTTTTAAAGTGTAAGGTGGAGTAATGACGCCCTGAAAATAATTGAAAATCGCTGTGGTGCCATCAGGATCACCCGCTCGACGAGGGGTTGCACTTAGCCCGAGCCGCGGCCCGGAGTTCAACGTAAAGACCTTCTGGTTCTCAGGGCTCCCCAGACGATGCACCTCGTCAGCAACTACAAAAAGATGTTGGCCTTGAGTGACTGAAGCTAAGAATTCATCTCCAGATGCGGTTTGCATCGTAGCGAGCACAACGCGCCTTTTAGTGCTTTGTCTTGTCCAAGCTCTTAACAATCCAGCCTCTCGCCATTTATTGTTACCTCCACCGCAGAGGAGGATTTGCGGAGTCATCTCGGAAAGGGATTCGCGAATCTCGCTGTGCCACTGCTCGAGCAGTAATTCACTTGGCACCAGCACTAATACACTCTCGTCTCGCTCTAAAGAATCTCTAACGGCGCATATCGCCGTAAAAGTTTTTCCACTGCCTGTGGCATGCTCAAATATTCCCCGTCTGTCTTTGCGAAACCATTCCTGCAAAGCTTGGGTCTGGTGGGGGAGCGGTATTCTGCCTCCCGGCCGGCGCTCGGCAGACAGCGCAATGGCCTCATCTATCTCTAGACAGATTTCGTCCACCAATTCTGGCCAGTGCTTAGCGTCGGAAGCACTTACTAATTCCTCAAGCGCAATCTCTGGAAGTTTACGTGTCGTGACTGTGGGATAGTCATCCTTCCACAAGGATTCAAAATATTTAGCTTCCTCTTCACCCCGCATCTTGTCGCGATGCCCTTCCCACGACGGAAAGACGTCTACGGATTCGAGGTTGCCGTCTAACGAAAGGCCTGCCCAAGTCTCATTCATTGAACCCTTGAAAACAACTACCTTGCCCTCACTGTCTCGAAATATGCCTAACTTATCGTGGAAGAGCCGCCGGTGTCGCGCATCCGTACCCTGCCCCATGAATGCGATCCGGAACTCAATGACGCCTATCGCTACTAATGTGGCGAGCACGCGAGTGGGCTTAGCTAGATAAGCGTCTCCCAACATGCGCCGTATCTCGTCGCGCAGTGCGACAGCGTTTTGAGCCTCTGCGGCAGTATCACGGCCTTCCTTCAAAGCCAGGATATCTTCGGGTGAAAGCACCGGGGAGCAAATTACCCGCATTTTCCCGCCCCGCTCGACGAAAGACTTTAGGCTCGGCCACGCTAGGATAAAAATGGTGCTGTTGAAGAAGCCTACGGCCCGGTCGTAAGAGATCGCCCGCTCCATACAGGGGAGGTAAAATTGCCGGGCGATGTCGTGCTGACCTTTATGATAAGCCGTTAGTAGCTGTAGCTCACCGAGACTCGCCATAACTTATTGCCCCAAAAGGCGCTGTAGGGTTACGTCCATTCTCTGCTGAATTGCTTCTGCAAGTCGCTCCGGGCGCGACGTGATAACTGTCTCAACTTGTACCCCTTTACCTCCTTCACCTCTGATACGTCTCTTCTGTGTGGCTATCTCCCCCGCTAGAGCTGCATAAACCGTCTCAGCCCTTACTTGGAGATTGCTAGAGTAAGCGAAATCCGGGTAGAGACCGGCATCCCAGAAGATGAATACCTCCGCTTCCGGCTGGTACCCAACTAATAAGACGATTCTTCCGCCTGAATGATCAAAGCTACCCCTGTGTCCCCGCCCTTGCCCAGGGACGATCAGTTGGATTTTATGCTCACCCAAGGTTCGTCCTCCGGGTGGCTTGGTGGCATTGTAAAGGTACAACCTAATTTTTTGAGGAAGCGGAGGCTTCAGATCTATTTCGAGGGGCTTCACAGCTAAATCCCCATGGCTGATTACTACATCGGGGAGCGCTGATATAAACACCTCATGCAGATCTATTTGATCCAGACGTGAGGTTCTGCTCATCGGCGTCTTTCTTTGGCTTTAAGGTGGTTCGCACTTCCACGCCATGCCAGGTTGAGCACGACATTCTCATGGTACAGCGACGGACGGTGACATTAACGTACCCAGCCGCGGATGTGTAACGCCGTTTGAAGATAGTCAGGACTCGGTCGTTGTGCTGGCTCAGGTGGGGTTCTGATGACTGCGGCAAGATTGCCCCTGAGCAGGTCTGCACCGCCGCTCAAGCCTTCTCGATCTAGACGCTCGATCTCTTCCTCATTGACGAGTATTCGGTAATCGGGAGCAATTCCGATGAGCGCCCGGTCCATCGCTCTGTGATGCAAGGCGCATAAGCAAACGCCATTCGTTGTCTCGTCACTTGACTGGGGATCGTAAACGGGAATGATGTGCGCCGCATCTACGAGCTTTAACTGCATCCCGCACATAGCGCATGCGCTAGAGTAAGCAGTAAGCACGCGACGCCGAAAGGAAGCCTGCCGGTAGTTCTGTTCGATGGTTCTCACTACTCGTTGGCGCGGTGCGGGCAGCGGTGACAGGTCGACCTCGTCAACTGCCCCGCGCTCTGCGATGCGCTCCAAGATGCTTACCTCTTGCGGCATGTTTCCGGCGGCGTGGAGTCCTTCAAGATTGCGGCAGTAGGTGAGCAGGAAGCTCGGTGAAAAGGCTACAGCTAATTCGCCCTGATCTTTTGGGCAGACGGCGAACCCATTTTGGACGGCGGCGGTAAGGTACTGTTCGCGTATTTGCAGCGAAGGGGAAAAGCTTGAAGGGCCGGCGTGAAAGTTGGCATCCCAACCTGAAAACACTCCTTGCTCCTCCCAATAGCCCAAGATGAGTGTTTTGTATTCAGCCTGCTGCTCGATTGAAGGAACGCCCGTAACCTGCACGCGGTACTCGTCGGCGGGGCGGGTACGCCCACCGTGCGTGATGTTCCAGATGTAGAGGAGGACGTTGAAGGAATCCTGATCGCGGTAGAGGTAAAGCCTGAATGGGTGAGAAAGTGTGCCGATGATGCCTACTGACCATCCAGCACTCTCAATTGCTCGAACGAAACGCTCAAGAAGCTGTTCTTTATTTAGAAGTCTTTGTCTTGACACCTGTATCGGCCTCCGCGAACAGGCCCCCGGTCGCCAAGGCACCCTGCGCGGGTTCTGCGTCCTCGAACCTTAGTCTTGAACCTCTCAGATATTCCTCAGATAGCTCAAAGCTGATCCACCGGCGCTTGAGCGCATTGGCGGCGAATCCGGTTGAGTTGGAGCCTGCGAACGGATCTAACACGATATCGCCCTCGTTGGTAAGGAACTTGATGAAGTAATCAGCAAAGAATATAGGGAAGCGTGCTGGGTGCGGGGTGATGTTCTCTTCTTGACATCGGCGCATATATAAGCTGTTTGATTCGGTGTTAGCAATGGATAGGAGATTGCTTGGCTCCAATAGCTCAAGCCCTATGACGTTCGATGGTATCGCCCCGCCATTGTCCTTGCTGAATTTCGTACTGATGTCGTGCCCGCTTGGGCGCTTCTTTGCCTTATAGCCGTTACGTAAAAGCGACTTCATAGAAGCCGAATACTCTTTCAAGATTTTACGATTATCTGCTTTCGGATTTTCAGTCTTGGAGAGCCACCACACTACATTGACGCTGTCTTTGACACGGCAGCGCCGGATGTTTACCCACTCAGCGGGGGCGGGCAAGCGGGACGGATTGTAGTGATAGAACTCTTGCGCGAGGGTAAATCCTAGTTGCCGACACAGAGCTACGAGCACTTCGAATTGGTAGATGCTCCGGGCCGGGACACCAGGAAGATATGCGCCGCCCAAGTCAAGCACAAAGCTTCCCGTATCACGCAGCTTATCCTTGATTTTTCGTGCGAAGGGTATAAACCACTCCACATATTTTTCTGATGTTTTGTTGCCGTATTCCTTCTCGCGCGTAAGAGCAAATGGAGGCGAGGTCAGAACCAAATCTATCGAGTCGTTCGGCACTGAGTCGAACAGCGTGAGCGCATCCCCTAAGTAGGCTGCGCCGTAGGTACGATCATCGTAGGGTTCTGGAAGAGTTCTGAAGATTTTCATTTATGCGCTACCAAGGAAATGGTAAACAACCTGAAACCCTAGCACGGCGGGCCTAGAGAAAGACGGATATAACACCGATAGCCATAGACCGTCAATTGTATACAATACCATTTCACCCACTAGATGTAGGGCTCCTGATATTGGAGTTACTCTCAGGTTTCTATACTGATCTAGTTAAATAACTTCCCTTACGGAAAGACTCGCCCTAGAAGTTATTGAACAATGGCCTCACGAGGTTTCAGGGTCGTTAAACTTGTCTAGCGTGATTCCGGAGACGCATCCCCGACCGAGTCGGTAAATCTGGCGCAAGCCTCACCGTCTGCGACCGGTTCCACGGCAGCTTTACTCTTCATAGTTGAAAGTATTGACCGGGTTGTTCTCCAGATTCTCCCGCGCGTGGTCGTAGCGCATCACCGTCTTAGGGTCTCTGTGCTTCGTCACCATCTGCACCTCGCGGTAGCTGTGTCCCCGGTTCAGCAGCTCCGTCACGACCGTCCGCCTCAAGTCGTGCGGCGTCACCTTCCCCACGCCCGAGAACTTGCCCCACCGCGCGACGATCCGCTGCACGTGCCGCGGGCTCAACGACTTGTCGAACACGAGCGTTCGGTAGTTCGAGTGCGGCTGGAAGAGCGGCGCGTCGTGCCCGTCGCTGTGTAGGGCGCGCCGGCGCTTCTGATCCAGCCTGAGATAGTCGTCTATCGCCCCCTTGATATCCGCCGGCAGCGGCCAGACCTCTTCCCTCCCCCCTTTAACTTTACACTTAAGCACCCACCGCCCCTGCGTAGCCGTGATCGAGGAGCGCCGCAGGGAGCAGACCTCTGACAGCCGCAGCGACAGCCGCAGCATGACGAGCAGCAGCGCGTAGTCGCGCGCGCCCTCCGGCTTCGACCTGTCGGGCGCGGCCAGCAGGTGACGAGCCTCCTTCGGCGTGAGCGCCCGCCCGGCCTGGCCCGCCGGGAGCGCCGGCGGAGGCACCAGCTTCGTCGAGGCTGGGTTGAGGGCGACCACGCCCGCCGCCTGCAGGTACGAGAAGAACGAGCGCACCACCGAGAGCTTCTGCGCGACCGTCGCCGGCCTGCGCTTGTCCCGCACCAGCCGGTCGCGGTAAGCGACGACGTGCTCGGGCGTGACCTGCGACGGGTGCAGCCCGCCGACCTGCGCGAAGAAATCCCTGATGCCCCGCCGGTAGGCCTCCCGCGTCTCCTCCGAGAGCGACTTCTGGATGAAGGGGAGGGCGAGGCGCTCCTCGAACCGCGGGGCCACGGAAGGCCCGCGCTCGACGTCCCACGCCGGCGGACGCTGCGCGCCCACAATCTCGGGGGTGATGGCCGCATCGCTCATCTATGCCTCGTCGCTGACGGTCACGGTGTAGTTGATGTAGTCGACCACCAGACGGCTCCCGTCCAGCAACTCCGTGCCGAGCAGCGAGTCGTCCCCGTCGCTGATGATGACCTCGACGGCGCGGGCCTCGCCCAGCCAGTCGACCTCCAGGTCCGCGATGTCGGCCACCGACCTGATCCTGCCGACGCCGATGATGGGCACACGCCCGAGTACGGTCAGGTTGAGGCGGGAGGCCTCCGCGCGCGGGAGCACCAGCGCCCCGTCGAAGCCGGTGTCGATGAGGCAGTCGAGCGTCTCGCCGTCCGAGGTGCGGACCCTTAGCCAAGCCTCGCGGCGGGCGGTGACGCTACCGTCTTCGCGCGCCATAGCCCCCCACCCGGTAGGCCGCGTCGTGTCCGACGCGCAGGAGGTAGAAGAGCTTGTCGGGCAGTTCCCGGCGCCCGGCCCGCAGGGCGGCCAAGCCAGACCGTCCGAGGAAGTAACGCTCGGTGTCGGGGTCAATAGCGACGAACTCGCCTTCGTGCTCGGGCTCCAAGAGGGCACGCAGGCGCTCGTCGTAGAGGCGCTGGCCGCTCTCGGCGAGGTCGTCCGCGGCGTCCGCGCCTTCTTTCCGCAGGGTACTCAAGCCAACCCTCCTCCCCGGGCAGGAATTTTGAGAGATTTTAGCTCGGGACCAAGCCCTGACCAAGTCATAAAACACCCATTACGCGACATATCATTAGGAAGAAGCTAGGGAACATGTTTACTCTGTCCTAACTCGGTTATAATCAGAATTTATCGCACTGTGAAACATCGTGAAACCTCACCCGCTATTGCCCGCAGTGAGCTTTGCATGCTGGCACTTAGCCACGCCTTTGTCGAAGCCTTCGGGGTAATACATCCCCGTGCCGAAGCAGTCCGGGCACTGTGCAGCATCGATTTTGGTACCGGGCGTTCCCGTTCCTTGTTCGGCGGCCTCGGCTTCAATCTGTCGCTTCTCTTTCTTCCACAGCCGTCTACGAAGATGCTCGGCGAGAAAGGCTGGAACGCTGGAGATTGTAGTGCGCCCCGCGGCAATTTTTAATTCTGTGGCCAATACGTCGGCCAGTTCCCCCCAGCGCTGGGATTCTGTCGGCGATAACTCTCTGCCTGTAATCTCCTTCGCGACCTTTTTTATCGTTGCCACGAAAGTGGCGAGAGCCTCATCATCATCCCTCTCAGTATTTGTCTTAAAAGAAGTCTTAGAACTCTCGGAAGTTGTTGATTCAACAGGTAGATTGGTCACGTGGGGTGACCCCAAATTTTGGTGGTGGGGTGACCCCAAATTTTGGCGTAACTCCCCCTCAGGTGGGGTATCCCCGTGTAAGGTGGGGTCAGGTGGGGTGACCCCACGCGACCTCGCGAAAAGTCCGGACGTTTCCTCCGGCAGTAATACTTCGTAGAGTGCGCCGTCGTTTTGCCCCCTTTCCCACGAGGAGATGATCAACCCGACCGCAGAGAAGTAGCGCAAATGCGCGTCAATTGTTTTGGCGTTGCGGATGCCCGACCAGTCACTCAGTTCACGCTTCGTAGCCCGAATGCTTTTACCAGGAACTACCGCGCCGCGGGTGCGAATGTAGAGTGCGTCATAAAGCTTCTTGCTCGACCCGGGAAAAATGCCGGCCGGTAAAGCGACTCGATCTAAGCTATTAGCGCGTTTATTAAAATCTCTTTGAGGTGCTACGGGTCGGGTGGGGTTAGGTGGGGTGACCCCATGTGACGTGGGGTCAGGTGGTGCTACCTTCTTGGGTGTCACTATCGGCAGCGACGGCCCTTCATCATATTCCGCTAAATGGCTGGCAAGTGCGGGCTTACGTTTAGGGGGCGGCTCCAGCGCTTTATCGAGCGTCTCTGCGAGCAGCTTCCGATCGGACTTCTTCATCGCCTAAGACCTCTCTAATTTCCTTCACGAGCTTACGAAACGCGAAACTGGCGGGCGATTCGGGATGCGACTCGGCGACCGTCTTCAGCGTGGCCGTCGCCTCTTCGACCGCGACTAACCGCGGGACTGTCGTCTGGAGCACGTAGTCTTCACCGAATCTGGCGATGACGCGCTCGCGTACCTCTTTGTCGAGCTTCTGGCGGGCCGTGAACTTCGTCGAGAGCGCCATGACCTGCATTTCCGGCGAGAATTTCTTGCTGATGCGAGTCACCTTACGCAGGAGCTGCTTAATGCCCACCAAAGAGAATAGCCCCGTGTCGATGGGGACGATGGTCAAGTCGCTCATTGCGAGTGCATTGAGGGTTGGCGTGCCGAGGTTGGGGGGCGTGTCGACGACACAATAGTCGTAATTGGAATGCGCGGGCTCCATCTTCTCCTTCAGCAGCAACTCGCGGGAATCCAGGGCGGAGATGATGGCCTCGGCCTCGTCGTCGATGCAGCAGGGAATCAGGTCGAGTCGCGGGCGCGGGTGCACCAGATACTCGGTAAAATCGCCTCGATCGTCCAGCATTAGCCGGAGGGTGGTGCGCCGCGCCTCCTCCAATTCTTCTAGGTCCACGCCGAAGGCGATGGAAAGATTACCCTGCTGGTCGAGGTCGACCGCCAAGACCCGTGATCCGGATGAGGCCAGCGCCCCGGCGACGTTGAGGGCGACAGTAGTTTTCGCGCAGCCGCCCTTGTGGTTGGCAAAAACGATGGTCTTCATGCGGCCTTTTCCCTCATATCCAGCAGTGAATCAACCTCCGCGCGGCTAACCAACTTGACCCGCCTGTCCAGCGGGTTGTCGAAAGTGTGGAGCAACCCGTCCTTAATCAGCTGCGCCATTTTCATCGGGCTTACGCCCATCAGCTTCCGCGCCGCCGTCACCTTAATGAGATCGTTAGGCCTGTTTGCGTGCATACGCCTGCCTCCCAAAGGGATGAATCTGGCGAACAATACTGAAAGTTTCGAAAACAGTCAATATTAATTCGATTCAGTTCGATTCGCTCGTAGGTAAGGGAAGTGTAACTACGGATAACTAGGAGTTATGCGGTGGCCCTGGAGAACGCTGAGAGCAAAGACGCGCAGCGGTTTTTTCTTGAAACAGCGCCTCTGAAAGAAACAAAACGGCTCGCCAGTGTTCACGGATGTGACATCGGTATTCCTAACGACGCCGGCATCGGCAACATCCTGATGTACACGCGGGTGGTCGACGATCTCGCCAGGTTGCAGGGCCGCCCGCTGAGGATACTGACCGGACGCCTCAGTCCGCGGATCGGTGTCGTTGACGGGGAAGACCCGTTTCCACTCTGGCGGAATAACCCGTTCGTAGGCGGTATCGTAGATGCGGACTCGATTGATCCTGAGATCATGGTAACGATCAACGGGGAAAGGGAGAATCTATGCCAGTTCACGCACATGATAGAGAACATCGCCTATCATTACGGGTTACGTCCGCGCTTCCTTCGGCCCAGTCTTCATCTCAGCATTCAAGAACAGTCTTGGGCACTTGATAGGTTACGAGGTCTTCGCCGCCCCGTAATCTGCCTGCATCCGCACGGTACGAGTTCACCCAGGCAGGAACATCCCTGGTACGAAGTGAACTGGCGGAAGCTGCTGGACCGACTGGGTCAATTCGCCACCGTGCTCGAAATTTTCAAGGTTGGGACCGAGGCTAAACAACTTAACACGTTGAAGATCCCGACGAATCTGCGGCAGATGATGTCGCTGGTCTGGGCGAGTGATCTGTTCATCGGATTTGACAGCTCGGTGGCTCATATAGCGACGGCGTTCGAACTCCCCTCCGTTGTCTTGTGGGAGCCTATCCTCAAGGTCGAGATTGAGGAAAGTAAACAGGCAGGGTTTGCTCCCGCTGCCCTATCCCGCTGGAGTTACCCGCAGAATCGGAACCTCATGCTTCTGGGAGATCGTGATGACACGATAGTCAACATAATCACTGATTGGGCTAACAATATCGTGAAGTCACTGCGCACATAAAACCAATTTCACACCGCCGTATTCCACGACTCTCGACGGGGGCTGATCGAGGAATGCGGTCATCGCCGAGGAATGGTCTAGGTCGGACGGCCACAATTCAGCCACCTTGCTAGCCGCCGATTGTTCCATCCCGTCACGCACTCCGGCCAGAGTTTCCATGTTCAACAACGCGTGTATGAACACCCCGGAGTAGGCGGGCCGAATGGATGGGAGTTTAAGGTCTAAGGAAGGCAGGTGTGAAAATCGTTTCTTCTGACGCTCAATCGCGGGCCTCAACGCTCGGAGGCGACTGAAGGTCAGGCTCCTCTGCTCGAGCAACCCTGTCAATCCGGTCATGATCATCGCTTGCAGGCGGTATGCCTCGTCGAGGTCTCCCCCCACCAAGGCTGCGATCATTCTGTCATTCCAAACATCAAGCCGCTTAGCACCGTACCTGTAAACTGCCGCGGACGTTTCGACGTGCTGATACAGCTTCTGCGCCTGCCCTATTCGTCCCTCCAGAAGCGCGACCGCGGCGCAGAACGTGTCAAATCGAGAGAGCATTGACCTAAGCCCGTTATCGATGAGCCTCTGACGCCAAGCGGCAAGCTCTTCATGCCGGGGCTGTCGCACCCCGAGCATCACCTCCGTGATTAAAACGTCTAGTTCGTTGTGGATCCGCTGGCGTGAACCAGCCGCCAACTCGACGCCGCGATGGTACAGCGCGAGCGCGTCATGTGGGGCGGCCGCGCGGAATAAGGCGCCGATGTCTGAGCAGATTACGGCGCCGGAACTTTCAGTCTCCGGATCACCGAAGACTTCGAGGGTTAGCTCCGAGAGCTCCAGTCCGAAATCGACGTGGCTGAATCCGGCACAATAGAGAATCAGCCGGTTCATGATCGAATTGAAGACGATCGGGTGGCCGTTGAGATCTAAAGCGCGTTCGGCCGATTCGATAAAGCCTGAAATATCACTCAAGCCCAGATTGATTCCGAGTACGCGGCGCTGTGCATCCGCGGCGTAAGCTTCGGCCACGGTTGCGTCGATTACCGTGCCTGCGACCGACATCGCGTCAGCCGCGATCCGCGAGTACTCAGCGCGAGCTTCGATCAACGAGCCGGTGTTCCAAGTGGTCCAGGCCAGGGCCGAGCGGCAGTCGAGATAGTCAGCGTAACTCTTGGATGAACTGAATGCTGCCGGCTCTAAAGCCTCACCGAGCTTGCCTAGTATCCGTCGAATAAGGATGAAGTTTTCACTTTTGCGTACCCGCTCAAAAGCTGCATTCAGTGCCCGCGCCGCGTCTTCGTGGAAGCCCATCCAGGCTGCAAGGTCGGCACACAGTTCTAAGTCTATGGCCGTCGGTTGGCCCTCGCTGACTCTCGTCAGAATTCGCTCCACGAGCTTCTGCGCGGGATCATTATTCCTGCCGACTTCGATGGCGGCCCGCCGCAGCAGGTCGTGCTGAAAGTTGAAGGCCCATTCGTCACCGCTCGGCCGGATTATGTTGTGGCGCATCAAGGTGCGACGGACCGAGAGGTACGCTTCCGAATCAATGTTAGCGAACTCACATAACCTCTGGACGCGGGCCGGTTCCTGGCATATGGCTAATAAACCTACGAGCACTAGTGGGGAACTCTCGAAGCCTGCGGGGAGAGTCGTGTCTTCCCAGGAGATCGCTTCCAGCCGCTCTTCGAGTACTCCGTCGGCACGTCGCCCAGTGCGTGCCGGCGCCGTGAAGGCGGACGGGGACTCAATCATCCATCGCTTACCACCTTGATACTTGATGGCACCTTCACTGTAGAGAAGGTCCAAAACGCTGAAAAGGTACAGAGGAACACCACCACACATATTCCACATGGCGCGCTTGAGTTCGGGAGTAATGTGGACGAAGAGGGAGTCTAGGAAATCGTTAACCTCACCGACGGAAAGCGGCTCAAGATGCCGTTGTAAACACCCGTTTACCCGAGCCCGCAATTTGCTTTCGAGGTCGGTCCAGTGAGGATTTTTTTCCGTGCCCGAAGTCCTATGCTCCACGATGCAGTAAACGTCGCCCCACCCGAGGTCATCTAGCCTCCCTATGAGAGTGCCAAATTCGCTCGCCGTGGACTCCGACAGCAGGTGTGCGTCGCGCAGCACTAGAAGACGTGGGCCCGCGCGGACTAGTAATTCGGCCAGCACCGGGATGAGGACTTCCATCGGCGCCGCTTGCGGCTGGTGAGATCCGGTGGTCTCAGGGACCGGCGAAAGCGCGTTCAGAAGGCTGGCGGCTAACTCTTGCCACTCATCAGTACTCCCGGAGCGCGCCGCCGCAGGAGTGCATACTGTAGTTAGCATCGTGTGGAGGAGGGTCGTCTCGCTATCCGGGTCGGCCGAGAAGCGATTGACATCGAACTCTCCGGTTAGCTGAAGTCTTTCCGCGATACTTTCACACAGGTGGGTTTTGCCCACCCCCGCCTCGCCGCCTAGCAACAGCAGCCGCGGTGCCTCCCGTTGCTGTAACAAACCAGCAAACTTGTCGGCCTCTTTTTGGCGTAGGTCTTGGTGCAGACCAGTATCCGCCGGGGGGGGGACGGCGGACACCGGTATGGTGAAGACATGGTGTGACCGTGACGCGTATGTAACGTGTAGCGCGAGATGGCCGTCAACCCGGTTCTCCAGTTGGCGCGGGTCGATCATTTGCGTGAACCGAACGTAGTGCCGTCCGCCATCAATTGCAGTAACTTCTGTCTGGGTAGGATGTAGGCTAGTCTCACCCGGGAGGCCTTCAAGCCAACACTTCAGACGTTCGGGACGACCGGCCGTAAACCATGACATCCTTAGCCGGTAACTCCATCTTCCGTCCAGCGTAACGGCGCTGTTTCTTTTATTTGAAGCCGCGATTATCTTCTCGGAAAACGGGCGGAGTTCGGTGAGTTCCCATGAGATATCGGCGATCCTCTCCTTCCCGGACTTTCCTAGTGCTGTGAAGATGTCCTCGATGGAATCGTCACAGTCTATCTCTAGTTCTAGTAGATCGCTCGCGCGGTAGTGACGGAAGAATGTTCGCTGGAACATTACGGCATCATTACCTAGACCATTAAACAAAAGGCGGGCGTACTCATAAACTTGGGGCTGTAAGCTTGTGCCGGAGACGATATTCAAACTTGTCGGTTGGAACCGCACGCCGACGACGAGCAACTTAGCTACAGTACTCAATTCCAGGGTGCGCTTGTAATACTTGCATTCGAAGACATGCACCGGATCCTCTGTGTGAAATTGTGAGACTCGACGCGGCTTCTCCCGGACAACGAAGTCCACCGCCCCCCGATAGTTATCCACGAGTTCGTAGTCGAACTCGTCTTGCCCCCCGCATTGTTCAATCAGCTTATGAAAGATAATCGCTTGAAATTGCTCCCCGCTGAGGTCGGCGGCGTTGATGCTGCCGTTTCGGAGTTCCTTCAAAAGGCGTTCGGCTTCTTTAAGGTGCATAACTCCTAGTTATCCAAAGTGAGGTGCAGAAATCATTTAACCTTACGAGCGGCAGATATTATTCCGTTAATCCCGGCCTCGCGCAAACATTTTCTAGATTCTTAGGCTAGAGGAGTGTCTCTTTACGTATGGTGGTAGCCTCGATCCTTCGCTGAAGCCGCGCGGGTCGTAAGCGAATCTTGGCCCACCGTCCGCCTTCCCTTTTATTCAACAGAGGCGTAGTAAATGCGAATGCGCACAATAGGCTTGTGCATCCTTGGGTCGAACTGTAGCGAAAACACGTTATGAACTTTAGCTTTAAAAATGATCCTTGCTACGCTATCCCAAGGGGCGTGTCAACTCTCCGCGCCCCAATTCGGCGGCCAACAGCATGAACAAGTCCTCCCGGTTGAAGGCGAAGACGCTCCTCGTCCGCCGCTTCGCCTCGGCGTCAAAGTAGCCATACCTGACCATCACCTCGTCGACCCAGAAGCGGCTGACGCAGTAGATATTCCTCTTACCAGTCAGTTCACGGAAGGTGGCAATTCCCGTATCAGTTCCGACATAGAGGTCGGCATAGTGGCTGAGAGCGAGCGCTTCGGGGATGCTCGGCAGAGTCTCTAATTCACCGCCGCCAGGTAGCCGCTCGTTCGGCGTGCCGACGTAGACAACCCCGTGGGTCATCATTACGGCTTCGTGCACCTCGTCGCAGAGCTGCCGGGTGGGCCACCAGATGAACCCTTTGTCCCGTGCGGAAATAACGACGTAAGGGCGGCCTCGCTTAGGAATGCCCTCTATCACTCGTGAGAGCGGAGACACATCGAACTCATACTTGGCGCATAGGAATGGCAGGAACCAGTCCGTGATCTCTCTGAAGCCCAAGCTCTGGACGTATCGGTAGGCTGGGCGATTGATCCGGTCGATCTCGCGCGATGGCGTCAATAGCGGGAATGTGTTGGCCCAGTGGAGTGAGGGTGACAAAAACTTGAAGGGAAGTTGAGGAAAGGCTGGGGTGAACACGGCCTGGGCCTGGTCAGGGACGAGACTCTCAACGAAAATGTGCATATCTCTCGGCTCAAAGCGTTTCTCGCTGAGAAAGGCTGGTAGCCGGGTGAGGTAATGGAGGAAGTCCCCGATCCCCCCCATTAAGAGCAGCGCGTGCTCGGCCATTCGTTGTTTCCTGTGAGAAAGGCAAGTAGACGAGAATGAGTTGGCTGAAGCGTGATGCCGGCGCGGCGCCCGCCAAAAGAACCCTTAAGTGTACGGGTTGGATTCTAAGCCGAGCCTTAGCAGCCTTCTCGAGCCAGAAGCCGTTTGAGACATCCGTAAAGCAAGGCGGCGTAGCATGATCGTGTCAGATCAATTTATATTGCGCGCTCGTTCGGCGAAAAACATCCCCCGCCGACTTCCGGACGAGTGATAAAAGAAACATACTTGAAATCCCTTGCTCTCTAATAAGCATGCGAGTTGAGGTGCCGTGAAGGTGTCGTGGCCACGGATCGGATAGGGAGAGCGTTTACTGTCATGCGCGCCTCCGATTTCATGGAACTCCCCGCAGATTTCTTCAACGAGGTGGAGAGTTTCGGAGGTGTAGAGAATCGGCCACTCTGAGCCCTCGCAGTCAAATTTGACCAAGCGCACTCGCCCGTTGCCATCTAGCGCAGCCTCGTGCACTAGCTCGTCGAAAGACATTTTGGGAACAACCGGGCCGTCCCCTGACCAAATCACGTCCCCGCCCCCGGTGTTCGTAACCTGTCCACAGTAAGGGTACCCGCTGAACCTCAGCACGTCGTCATTGTTATCGGAACGCCAGACTGCCCCGTGGACGAGGCGGACCAAACCTTCGTCAAGATATGTTTTCAGATTGCCGACTGCGATCCGGTAGTTTTCTAAATCGGCCTCAATACTGTAGACCCGCCTGCACCCTCTTTTCAGTGCGGCAAGCGTAAATATTCCTATATGAGCGCCAACATCTATCACTACGTCTTGTGGCGAAAACTCGTCGGGTAGCCGGTATTCATTGCGGGTATAAATCTCTTCGAATATCCAGCTGTCGGAGGTGTTAGGCCGAAAGATGAATTCATTCATGATGCTGCTACCTCCTCAAAGAACTTCATCCGTTCCCGGCCGAGTTGTAGCGAACAGTATCGAGGTCGGATGCGCTTTCATTGGCCGCTCCAGACATGGCAACAAGACAATCTTCCGGGAAGATGGCTTAGGCCAGAGGGGCCTTCCGGCCTGCAGGGAGCGCTTTAGTCCCGCCACCTCACGCCTGTGTCGAATTCTATTAGGGACAATATGAGTAAATCGAGGAATCTGACGATCTGGCGACCTAACCCGTCCTCATAGGCTCAACTATTCACTTCGAGTGAGTTCCTGCCTGGAGTAACTTGAAACCTTAATCCGCTTGCCAGTAAACTCAGGCCAAGATTTTACCCCTCTCACAAGATTCGGAAAAGCTTTTTCATTTTACAGAGCGGACCTCGCCTACGGTTCTGTCCAAAAGGGCCCGGGATAAGTCTGTGCTATGCGATTAAGTGAGGCAACCGTCGAATTTCTACGTGGCTACTTCTCGACACACAGGCGTGGGAAGAAAACGGAGGCGGCTTACCGTTCTGACCTAGTGCAGTTCATAGCATTTGCCGGGGAGGAACTCTGCCTAGCGTCGCTGGACGGCTCCCTCATCGAGCGCTGGGCCGCCCACCTCCGTCAGGAAGAGTATTCTCCTGCATCGATCCGGCGGAAGATAGTGGTTCTTAAGGTGTTCTGCGCTTACTGGGTGCGCAAGGGAGTGTTGTCGGAGTCACCCTTTTGGCGGGTGCAGTTGAGTTTCGGCCGGATCGAGCAACTCCCGCGGGCCTTAACCGAGCGAGAGATTCGTGCCCTCCTATCGCGAGCTTGGCGAAACTATTTATCCGCCTCGGCCAATCAAGATGGGCCGGAAGCGATAACGCACAACAAAAACCCTAGAGCCGCGGCCCGCGACTACCGCGCTCTCCGAGACCTCGCGCTGGTGGATCTCCTCTTTGCCACGGGGATGCGCGTGGGTGAGGCGTCGGCGCTCGACGTCAGAGATTATTTTGCTAGGGATGCTGTCTTCAGGGTACAGGGCAAAGGGGGAAGGGATCGCCTGGCTTTCATCGTCGACGAGCAGACGGTGAAGGTTCAGCGCGAACATATGGAGGCGCGGGCGCACATAGTGACAGATAGTCCCGCACTCTTCGTTAACGCAGCAGGCGGCCGGCTTTCGACCCAAGGGATTACTAATGTAGTCGCAAGGCTGCGTCGGGAAGCTAGAATCAAGCGCCACGTCACACCGCATATGCTGCGGCACACCGTGGCGACATTACTGCTCAGGAACGGCGTGGATATCCGGGTGGTGCAGGAGTTCCTGGGACACGCCTCTATAGCTACCACCCAGCGTTACACACACATCACTAAGGAGCACATGGTCCGCGTACTGCGGAAACGTCACCCGTCCTTAAGCCTCCCTAGATCTTACAAGGGACTTAAAGTAATAAACATTACAGCCTCTCTAGCCTTGTCGAAAAACTCGGCAGGGAGTCCTGTGAAATAGAACGTGGGGGCGGCCGGAAGTTCTAAGTATTCTGTGTAAGTGAACTTAAGCTAAGTCCGCCCATCGGGACTCGGCCGTCGAACAGGATCGCGAACTGGTTGAGCGCACCACTCCAGTTCGGGATCGGCATTGTCCACCTCTTGCTGATGTTGCGCAAGGCCAGGTACAGCAGTTTGAAGACTGCCTCGTCCGACGGGAACAGCGGCCGGTTCTTACTGACTTTGCGCAGGGTCATGTTCAAAGACTCTATCGTGTTCGTCGTATAAACTGCCCGCCTGATCTCCGCAGGATAGCCGAACATCGGCACAACCCTCGACCAGTTCTGCCGCCAGGAGCGGGCGATGACCGGGTAAGCTGCGGCCCACATCTCCTCGAACTGCGCGAGCTGCCGCTCCGCCTCTTCCGCGGTCACCGCCTGATAGACCTCCTTCAAGCCGTCGGCCACGGCCTTCCGATCCTTGTGCGAGACGTAGGAGAGCGAGTGCCGCACCAAGTGCACCATGCAGAGCTGCACCTGCGTCTGCGGGAAGACC
>Ga0196962_10000144_pt1 | contig 42644 bp, 47 predicted proteins | sample S3v_20metaG_FD_183186 | JGI IMG/M metagenome (GOLD analysis project Ga0196962, IMG submission 183186) | Soil microbial communities from Anza Borrego desert, Southern California, United States - S3+v_20 | ecosystem: Environmental > Terrestrial > Soil > Desert | place: USA: California | collected...
GGCCCCGTGGACTCCCGCCCAGGCTCCGACCCGGCTTGGACTGCTCGGTCGGGCGGTCACCGGGGTCGCGGCGACGCTGCGCCGCCTCGCTCGCTGGCTGCGGCGGGCGGCGCGGGAACCGGCCCGGGCGCGGCGACGGGCCGGAGACGGGCTGGCCGGCCTCTGGGAGGTGACCTGGAACCTGGCGCGCCCAGCTCCGAAGGTGCCGTTCAACACCGCGATCGGGCCCGAGCGCAGCTTCTGCTGGGCGAACTTCGACCTCGCCGACTTCAAGCACTGCAAGAGCGCGCTCGGCGGCACGGTCAACGACGTCACCCTGGCCGTCACCTCCGGCGCCCTGCGTCGCTGGCTGCTGGAACGCGAGATCGCCGTCGACGGGCTCGAGCTGAAGGCGCTGGTCCCGGTCTCGATCCGGACCGAAAACGAGCATGGCGAGCTCGGCAACAAACTGACCGCGATGCGCGGTCCGCTCCCGATCGGGATCGCCGACCCGGTCGAGCGGCTGCAGGCGGTCTCGGCGGCGATGGACGCGCTCAAGGACTCCAAGCAGCCGCTCGGGGCCGAGGCGATCTGGGGCCTCAACGACTGGTTCCGCGACTTCGCCCCGCCGGTCCTGCTGATGCCGACCGCCGCGATCAACTTCTCCACCCGCCTCTTCAACCTGCTGGTGACGAACTTCCCCGGTCCGCAGATTCCCTTCTACGTGCTCGGCCGCGAGCTGAGCGCCGTCTACCCGATCGGCTTCCTCGCCAAGGACCACGCGCTGGCGATCGCGATTCTCAGCTACAACGGCCAGGTCGGGTTCGGGCTGCTCGCCGACCCCGAGGCGCTGCCCGACGCCGAGCGGATCGCCGACCACCTCGCCGCCGAGGTCGCCGAGCTCTCCGCCGCCGCCGCGCAGATAGCCTCCCCAAGCAGCAATGGCGACCAGCTGGCAGGAGATGATCGACCTCGGTTCGCGCGCGAGCGCGAACGACTCGGCGGCGCCTGAGGCCGAGTCCGAGCGCCGTGGCGTCTTCAAGCGCCTGCGCGAGAGCCTCTCGAAAAGCCGCCAGGCGCTGACCGAGGAGATCTCGGCCAGCCTCTTCGACCGGATCGACGAGGAGACCTGGGAGCGGCTGGAGGAGGCGCTGATCCTCGCCGACGCGGGCGCCCCCACGACCGCGGCGGTGGTCGAGCGGCTCGAGCACGAGGTCGACTCCGGCGCCGTTCCCGCCGACGGCGTCGCTGTTCGCGACCGCCTGATCGAGATCCTCGCCGAGGTCGCCGCCACCGCACGCGCGCCGATCGATCTCAAGGGCGAGCCGGCGGTGCTGATGATGGTGGGCGTCAACGGGACCGGCAAGACGACGACGATCGGGAAGATCGCCTGGCATTTGAGCAAGGAGATGGGGCTCTCCGTGGTCCTCGCGGCCGGCGACACCTACCGCGCCGCCGCGTCGGAGCAGCTGGCCGAGTGGGCGCAGCGAGCCGGCGCCGAGCTGATCCGCGGCGAAGAAGGCGGCGACCCCGGCGCGGTCGCCTTCGACGCGATCACCGCCGCCCGCGCCCGCGGCGCCGACGTGGTGATCGTCGACACCGCCGGTCGCCTGCACACCCAGGGCAACCTGATGGACGAGCTGGCCAAGGTGCGCCGCGTGATCGCCAAGCAGATCCCCGAGGCGCCGCACGAGACGCTGATCTCGATCGACGCGACCACCGGCCAGAACGGCCTGCGCCAGGCCAAGGTCTTCTCCGAGGCGGTCGAGGTCGACGGGGTCGTCCTGACCAAGCTCGACGGCACCGCCAAGGGCGGCATCGCGCTGGCTATCGCCTCCGACCTCGGGATCCCGGTGAAGCTGATCGGCGTGGGGGAGACCCTTGACGACCTGCGCCCCTTCGACCCCGCGGAGTACGCCCAGGCGCTGCTCGCCGAGTAGGCGCGTTCGTCCTTTCGGCGGTATGCCTCGCAAAAGGACGAACACACTCCCCTAAGCTGACGCCTCCATGTTCGACCAGCTCTCAGAGCGCCTGCAGGGAACCCTTTCCGACGTCCGCTCGCGCGGCAAGCTGAGCGAGTCCGACGTCGACGCGGCGATGCGGGAGATCCGCCTCGCCCTGCTCGAGGCCGACGTCAACTTCAAAGTCGTCAAATCGTTCACTAAGACGCTGAAGGAGCGCTGTCTCGGCTCCGACGTGCTGGAGAGCCTCGATCCCGGCCAGCAGGTGGTGAAGATCGTCAACGAGGAGCTGGCGGGCTTGATGGGCGGCAGCGGCCGCGAGCTGGCGATGGCCCCGAGCGGCCCGACCGTGATCCTGATGGCCGGCCTGCAGGGCTCGGGCAAGACGACCGCCTGCGCCAAGCTCGCCCAGTTCTTCGGCAAGGAAGGGAAGGACGTCGCGCTGGCCGCCTGCGACGTCTACCGGCCCGCCGCGGTCGACCAGCTGGTCACGGTCGGGCGGCGCGCCGGCGCCCACGTCTACGAGCGCGGCACCGACGCCGACCCGGTCGAGATCGCCTCCTGGGCGCTCGACGAGGCCCGCGCCGAGCGCCGCGACGTGCTGATCGTCGACACCGCCGGCCGCCTCCACATCGACGAGGAGCTGATGGCGGAGCTGGCCAAGATTCGCAAGAAGACCAAGCCGCACGACGTGCTCCTGGTGGTCGACGCGATGACCGGCCAGGACGCGGTCGGCGTCGCCGAATCGTTTGCCGAGGTCGCCGAGTTCGACGGCGTGGTGATGACCAAGCTCGACGGCGACGCTCGGGGCGGCGCCGCCCTCTCGGTCAAAGCGGTGACCGGCAAGCCGATTCTCTTCGCCTCGACCGGCGAGAAACTCGAGGACTTCGACAAGTTCCACCCGGACCGGATGGCCCAGCGCATCCTCGGCATGGGGGATGTGCTCAGCCTGATCGAGAAAGCCGAGCAGCAGGTCGACGAGAAGCAGGCGCAGGACCTGCAGCGCAAGCTCGAAAAGGACCAGTTCACGCTCGAGGACTTCCTCACCCAGATGCGCCAGGTGCGCAAAATGGGCCCGCTCAGCGGCCTGCTCGGGATGATCCCGGGAATGGGGGCGATGAAACAGCTCAAGAACGCCGACGTCGACGAGGGTGAGCTCGACCGGGTGGAGGCGATCATCCTCTCGATGACCCCGGCCGAGCGGGCGAATCCCGAGCTGATCAACGGCTCGCGCCGCAAACGAATCGCCAACGGCTCGGGCACGAAGGTGCAGCAGGTCAAGCAGCTGATCAAGCAGTTCGACCAGATGCGCAAGGTGATGCGCTCGATGGTGGGCGGCAAGATGCCGGACATGCAGCAGCTGGCGCAGATGAGCGGCGGCGCGCCGCGGCCGAAGATCCGCAGGCGCTAGTCCTGTAACCTGCGCCGGCCTATGGCAGTGAGAATCAGACTTAGACGCGTGGGTTCGAAAAAGAACCCGATCTGGCGGATCGTCGTCGCCGACAAACGCTCGCCGCGTGACGGTCGCACGATCGAGACGATCGGCCAGTACAACCCGCAGACCGAGCCCTCGCTGATCGAGATCGACGAGGAGCGCGCTCGCCACTGGCTCGAGCACGGGGCTCAGCCGTCGGAGACGGTCGCCGGGCTGCTGCGCACCAAGGGCATCGCCGCCTCCGGCAGTTAGGGCGCCGGCCGTGACGGAGCTGATCGAGTTCCTCGTCAAGGCTCTGGTCGAGGAGCCCGAGGCCGTGGTCGTCGAGGAGCTCGAGGAGGACGGCGATCTCGTCTACGAGGTGACCGTCGCCGACGGCGACCTCGGCCGGGTGATCGGAAAAAACGGCAGGGTGGCGAACGCGATTCGCACGATCGCCAAGGCCGCCGCCGTCCGCGTCGACCGCCGGGTCATCGTCGACATCCTCGACTGACCCCGTGAAGCTCGACATCTTCACGCTGTTCCCCGAGGCGTTCGAGTGGTTCCGCACGCAGCGCTCGGTGCAGAACGCGATCCGCGAGGGGAACGAGCTGCGCTTCTTCAACTACCGCGACACGACGCCGCTGACCGCGGGCCAGGTCGACGACTCGCCCTACGGGGGCGGAGCCGGGATGGTGCTGCGGGTCGACGTCGTCGACACGGCGCTGCAGGCGGCCTATGGCGAAACCGAGAAGCCGCGGGTCGTCCTGCTCTCCCCGACCGGCCGGCTGCTCGACGACGAGATCGCCGACGAGCTGACCCGGGAGCCGCACGTGGCCCTGCTGTGCGGGCGCTACGAGGGGTTCGACGACCGCGTCCACCAGCACCTCGCCGACGACGAGCTCTCGATCGGACGCTACGTCCTCGCCGGGGGCGAGCTGCCGGCGATGGTCGTCGCCGACGTGCTGTTGCGCAAGCTGCCCGGGGCGCTCGGCCACGAGGACAGCGCCGTCGAGGAGTCGTTCAGCCAGACCCTGGAGGGCATGCCGGAGTACCCGCACTACACGCGCCCGCCGGTCCACCGCGGCTGGGAGGTGCCCGAGATCCTGCTCTCCGGCGACCATGAGAAGGTGCGCCGCTGGCGGCTCGAGCAGAGCCGCATTCGCGCCGAGCAGTTCGAGTCGGACGCCGAGTAGCTACCATTCCGCCACCGCGCGGTTCCCCGCACCGGGGTCCGGCGGTTTTTTCTCGCGATGAGCTCCGTAATCGACAGCATCGAGCGTGACCAGCTGCGGAAGGGCCTGCCCTCCTTCGCGCCCGGCGACCGTGTCCGCGTCCACTTCCAGGTCATCGAGGGCACCCGCAAGCGCACGCAGGTCTTCGAGGGCGTCGTGCTGCGGCGCCAGGGCTCGGGCGTGCGCGAGACCTTCACCGTGCGCAAGCAGTCGTTCGGGGTCGGCGTCGAGCGGACCTTCCCGCTGCACTCGCCGAAGATCGAGAAGCTCGAGGTTGCGGCACGCGGCGACGTGCGCCGGGCCAAGCTTTACTACCTGCGGGGCCGGATCGGCAAGGCCGCCCGCGTGGCCGAGCGACGCTGGGGGATCGACGAGGACATGATCTCCGCGCCGGCCGCGGCCGAGGCCGTCGACGCCGAGGGCGTGACCCAGGAGGAGGCCGAGGCGGTCGAGACGCCGCCGGAGGCCGAGGCTCCGGAGGCGGATGCGCCAAAGGCCGAGGCGTCCGCTGAGCCGGAGGCAGGGGCCGACGCCCCGGCCGAGCCGGAGGCGGCGGCAGAGACCGAGGCGGCGGACACGGACGCCGAGGCGCCCGCGGCCGGGGAGACCGAGGACAGCGCAGCGTCAGAGGATGCCGAGGAAGAGTCAGCGGAGAAATCCGACGACTCCGACGAGGATCCGGCCTGAAACCGAAGATCCCGAAACCAAAGGGCACGGCTGGCAGCCTCGTCGAGCTCGTCGTCATCGTCGCGCTGGCAATCGGGTTGGCGCTGGCAATCCAAGCCTGGCTGGTCAAGCCGTACCAGATCCCCTCCGAATCGATGGAGCCGACGCTCGACGTCGGCCAGCGGGTCCTGGTCAACCGCTTCGTCTACCACTTCAAGGATCCGGCGGCCGGCGACATCGTCGTCTTCCACCCGCCGGTCGGCGCGGACAACGGGGTCGAATGCGGAACCCCTGCCGCCGAAGGGGAACCTTGCCCCGAGCCGACCGAAGGGCGGTCGGACCAGAACTTCATCAAGCGGATCGTCGCCGGCCCGGGGGACACGCTCTCGGTCCGCAACGGGCACCCCGTCGTCAACGGGAAAGAGAAGACCGACGAGTCCTACATCACCCCCTGCGGCGCGGCTCCGGCCTGCAACATGCCGAAGACGATCACGATTCCACCCGACCACTACTTCATGATGGGCGACAACCGTGGGGCAAGCGACGACAGCCGCTTCTGGGGACCCGTCCCGCGCGAGTGGATCATCGGTGAGGCATTTGCCACCTACTGGCCACCCGACCGCATCGGCCTCTTCTAAGGAGCGGCCGGCCACCCACCGCCGCAGGCTGGCGCGCAGCCGCCGCCTGTTCGCCTTCGACCGCGGCCTGCAGAGCCGCTTCGTCGCCGGTGCCGACGAGGCCGGGCGAGGCAGCCTCGCCGGGCCCCTGGTCGCCGCCGCCGTGCTGATCGACTACGAACGGCTCTCGCACTCGGACCGCCGCTTGCTCGGGGGGCTGCACGACTCCAAGCAGATGACCGAGGAGCGGCGGCTGGAGATGTACCCGTGCGTGCTGCGGGCGGCGGAGCGGGTCAGCGTCGTCGTGCGCTCGGCGGCGGGCATCGACCGCCGCGGCCTTCACGTGACCAACATCGAAGCCCTCTCGGTGGCGCTCGAACGGCTCGAACCGCCGGTCGAGGCGATCTGCCTCTCGGATGGGTTCGCTTTGCGCCGGTGTGCCGTGCCGCACCGGGCGGTGATCGAAGGCGACGGGACCAGCGCCGCGATCGCCGCCGCCTCGGTGATCGCGAAGGTCACCCGCGACCGCTACATGCGCGAGGCGGCCGCCGAACACCCGGGCTGGGGTTTCGACGAGCACGTCGGGTACTCGACCCCGGAGCACCGCGCCGCGATCGAGGAGATCGGGATCTCGCCGTTGCACCGCAGGTCCTTCCAGAGCGTTGCCTACAGTCAGCTCAAGCTCGCCGACTAGAACGCGTTTGAGATGTGCTCGACGTCGATCGGGCGGCGACCCGATCGATCGAAGGTGACGCCGACCGCGTCGAAGCGGATCTCGGCGTAGCGAGGGAGACGGGCCCGCTCGGCGATCCAGGCGGTCGCCAGCTTGCGCACGCGCCGCTGCTTGCGGGCGTCGACCGCGAAGACGGGTCGCTCCGGGCCGAGGGCGCCGCCGGCGCGGCCCGCCTTGACCTCGACGAAGACCAGCGTGCGACCGTCGAGGGCGACGATGTCGAGCTCGCCGTAGCGGGTGCGGGCGTTGCGCTCGACGATCTCCCAGCCGGCGGCGGCGAGGCGGCGGGCGACCAGCTCCTCGGCCTGGCGACCGGTTCTTTGGCGGGCGACGGTCACGGCTGCCACCCCAAGGCGCCGGGCAGGGCAGATTCTCCCCACCTCGGGCACGAAGATTTTGCACGCTGCGCGCCACTCGTCAGCTCGCGCTCCTTAGCGTCGTCGCCGTGCTGGCAACGGCCCACACCTTCACCCTCGACGGCATCTCCGCCCGCCCTGTGCGGGTCGAGGTCGACGTCCACCGCGGCCTGCCCGGCTTCCAGATCGTCGGGTTGCCGGACGCAGCGGTGAGAGAGGCCCGCGAGCGGGTCCGTGCAGCCCTCTCCAACTGCGGCTTCGAGTTCCCGCTGCGGCGGATCGTCGTCAACCTGGCCCCGGCCAGCCTGCGCAAGGCGGGGCCCGGCATGGACCTGGCGATCGCGGCGGCGCTGCTCACCGCCTCGGGCCAGCTCGAGTGGGAGGGCCTCGCGCGGGTGGCCTTGGTCGGAGAGCTGGCGCTCGACGGATCGATTCGGTCCGTCAACGGCGCGCTGGCGATCGCCGAGGCGGCGCGGGAGGGTGGGGCGGAGGCGATCCTGGTGCCGACCGAGAACGGGTCCGAGGCGGCGCTGGCGGAAGGCATCGACATCGTCCCCGTCGACAGCCTCGCTCGCCTGCCGGCGCTGGTTGGCGGCGAGTGGGAGCCGCCGCGTCCCGACGCGCTGCCCCTGCGGCTCGGCTCGAAGCCGGGCGGCCCCGACCTCGCCGACCTACGCGGCCAGCCGCATCTGCGGCACGCGCTCGAGGTGGCAGCGGCGGGCGGACACAGCCTGTTGATGATCGGTCCGCCCGGTGCGGGCAAGTCGCTCGCCGCGAGCCGGCTCCCGTCGATCCTGCCGCCGCTGGCGACGGTGGAGGCGCTCGAGGTGGCTCGGATCGCCAGCGCCTGCGGCCGTCTCGGCGAGTCGCTCTCGGGCGGGCGTCCGTTCCGGGCTCCCCACCACACGATCAGCCCCGCCGGCCTGATCGGCGGCGGGGCGCCGCCGCGACCGGGAGAGGCGACTCTGGCCCACCGGGGCGTGCTCTTCCTCGACGAGCTCTGCGAGTTCCGCCGCGACGCGTTGGAGGCGCTGCGAGCGCCGCTGGAGACCGGCGAAGTCTCGATCTCCCGTGCCTCGAGCCAGCGCACGCTGCCCTGTCGCTTCATGCTCGTCGCGGCTGCCAATCCCTGTCCCTGCGGGCGCGGCGAAGCGGACCCGGATTGCAGCTGCGCGCCGATCGCGGTGCAGCGCTACCAGGGCCGTCTCAGCGGCGCCCTCGCCGACCGCATCGACATCCTCGCGGCGGTGCGCCAGCCGAGCGCGGCCGAGATCGGCGGCGCGCCCGGCGAGGCCTCCGCCGACGTGCGGGGGCGTGTCTGCGTCGCCCGCGAGCGCCAGGAGCGCCGGCTCGGACTCGGCCGCTGCAACGCCGAGATGACCCCCGCGGAGGCACGCGAGTGCGCGCTCGACAACGAGGCGGCGGCATTGCTCGCGGAGCTCTACGCACGGCAGCGGCTCAGCGGCCGCGCCCACGACCGGGCGCTGCGGCTGGCGCAGACGATCGCCGACCTCGACGGGGCAGAGACGATCGGACCGGAACAGATGGCACAGGCTCTGCAGCTGCGGAGGCGGGACCGTGGCTAGGGCCTGCCCGGATTGCCTGCGCCGCTCCTGGCTGCTCTCCTTGCTCGGTCCCTACGTGGAGAAGATCGCGACCGGGGAGCCAGGCTCGCGCTCGCCGGAACTGCTGCGCCTCTCCAACGAGGACCTGGTCGAGGTCGTGGCGCCGAAGGTCGCCGAGCAGCTGCTCGGCCGTATCGCGGCCCTCTCCGAGGGCCACCTGCAGGGGGAGCTGGCCGCGGCCCGGTGTTGGGCCTGCTGCCGGCACGACGATCTCTACCCGGCGGGCCTCCGCGACGCGGCCGACGCGCCCTGGGCCTTGATCGGCCGAGGCGACCCCGGTCTGATCGACGGGCTGGAGCCGTTCGGGGCCGTGACCGTGGTCGGCTCGCGTCGCGCGACCTCCTACGGCCGCGAGATCGCCCGCGAGCTGGGGCGGGAGCTGGCGACCGCCGGGATGGTGGTGGTCAGCGGCCTCGCCTTCGGGATCGATGCCTGCGCTCACCGTGGCGCCATCGATGCCGGTCGCACGATCGCCGTTCTCGGCTGTGGGCCGGACACCGCCTACCCGGCAGCGCACCGCTCGCTCTGGCGGCGCATCTGCGAGGAGGGCCTGGTGATCTCGGAGCTGCCGCCCGGCGCCTCGCCCTGGCGCTGGACCTTCCCCGCCCGCAACCGGATCATGGCGGCGCTCGCCGGGATGACGGTCGTGGTCGAGGCGGCAACCCGCTCCGGCTCGCTGATCACCGCCGACCTCGCGGCGGACCTCGGCCGCGACCTCGGCGCCGTCCCCGGCTCGGTCGCCTCCCGCGCCTCTGCCGGTCCCAACAGCCTCCTGGCCGGCGGCGCCTGCGTGGTCCGCGACGCCCAGGACGTCCTCGACGCGATGCTCGGCGCCGGGGCGCGCAGGCTCGACCGCTCCGGCCCCGCGCTCGATCCCGCCCTCTCCCCGGTGCTCGACGCCGTGGAGAGCGGCGCCGACACCTGTGACGTCGCCGCCGCCGCCCTCGGCCTCACCGGCCCCGAAGCCGCCGCCGCCCTGGCCCGCCTCGAGCTCCTCGGCTACGTCACCTGCTCGACGATGGGCGTCTACTCGCGGACGCTCTTGCCCCCTCCGACGGGGCCTCCCATCTAGGCTGCCGAGCATGACTCGGCCCGTCCCAGCAGTGCTCTCGATCGCCGGCTCTGACTCCGGCGGCGGCGCCGGCATCCAGGCCGACCTGAAGGCCTTTGCGCGCTGCGGGGTGCACGGGATGACGGCGATCACGGCGATCACCGCGCAGAACACGGTGGAGGTGCAGGCTGTCGACTCGGTCGCGCCGGAGACGATCGTCGCGCAGGTGCGGGCGGTTTCCGAGGACATCGGGGTCGACGCGGTGAAGATCGGGATGCTGGGGTCGGCGGAGACGGTCGAAGCGGTCGTCGAGGCGCTCCGGTACGTCGGCGAGGCGCCGGTGGTGATCGACCCGGTGATGGTGGCTGAGAGCGGGGCGGTCCTGCTCGACGAGGACGCGCGGGCCGCGCTGGTCGAGCGGTTGCTGCCGCTGACCGCCGTCGCCACTCCCAACATCCCCGAGGCTCGTGTGCTGGCCGGTCTCGGCGAGGGGGCGAGCCAGGAGGAGCTGGCTCGCGCTGTGGTCGCGCTCGGGCCAGGGGCGGCTGTGGTCACCGGTGGCCACAGCGAGGATCTGGTCGATCTCTTCTGGGATGGCGAGCGGCTCGTCGAGATCTCCGGCGAGCGGCATCCCGATGGGGCCGCGCATGGCTCCGGCTGCACCCACTCTTCGGCGCTGGCGGCGTTCCTCGCCCGTGGCGAGGAGCCGCTTGAAGCCGCTCGCCGTGCCCGTGAGATCGCATCGGCTGCGGTCGGAGCCGGCTTTCGCGACATCGGCGCCGGCGTTGGCCCGGTCAATGTGCTCGGACTCGAGTGATGGGTTTCTGGGGCTATAGGCCCAGAAATGCATCACTCGCCAGCTCTCGTCCCTGGACGGCCCCGGTAGATTCCGACGCATGAGCGAGAACGGCAACACCACGACCAAGCTCCCACGTCCCCGCTCGGCAACCGTCTTCGACGGGCCCGACCGCGCCCACGCGCGCGCCTACATGAAGGGGATCGGGTTCGACGACGACGCGCTGAGCCGGCCGACGATCGGGATCGCCAACACCTGGACCGAGGCGATGCCCTGCAACTTCCACCTCCGCGGCCTCGCCGAGCACGTCAAAGAGGGCGTGCGGGTGGCCGGCGGGACGCCGATGGAGTTCAACACCGTCGCCGTCTCAGACGGCGTGACGATGGGGACCCAGGGGATGAAGGCCTCCCTGGTCAGCCGCGAGGTGATCGCCGACTCGATCGAGCTGATGGCGCGCGGCTACCAGTTCGACGCGATCGTCGCCCTCTGCGCCTGCGACAAGACGATCCCCGGCTGCGCGATGGCGTTGGCCCGGCTCGACGTGCCCTCGGTATTGCTCTACGGCGGCTCGATCGCCCCCGGGCACTGGCACGGGCGCGACGTCACCATCCTCGACATCTTCGAGGCGATCGGCGCCCATAACGCGGGCGAGATGACCGACGAGGAACTGAACGAGATGGAGGGGGTAGTCAGCCCCGGCGCCGGCGCCTGCGGCGGCCAGTTCACGGCCAACACGATGGCTTGCGCCTTCGAGGCGCTCGGGATCAGCCCCGGCGGCTCGGCGATGGTCCCGGCCGAAGGCGACGAGAAGCCCAGCGTCGCCGAGAAGATTGGCGAGCTGGTCCTGCGCGTGCTCGCCGACGACATCACCCCGAGCAAGGTGATCACCCGCGAGTCCCTGGAGAACGCGATCGCCTGCGTCTGCGCGTCCGGCGGCTCGACCAATGGCGTCCTGCACCTGATCGCGCTGGGTCACGAGCTGGGAATCGAGCTGACCGTGGACGACTTCGAGCAGATCTCGCGTCGGACCCCGCTTTTCGCAGACCTCAAGCCAGGCGGCCGCTTCGTCGCCACCGACCTCTACGCGGCCGGCGGCGTCCCGGTGATCCTCAAGCGCCTCGCGAAGGCCGGGATCCTGCATGGCGACGCGATCACCGTCACCGGCCGGACGATCGGGGAGGAGGCCGCCGCCGCCACCGAGGCCCCCGGCCAGGAAGTCGTGCGCCCCGTCGAGGATCCGCTGAAGTCCGAAGGGGGGCTGGCGATCCTGCGCGGCAACCTCGCCCCGGAAGGCGCTGTGGTCAAGGTCGCCGGAACCGAGCGCCGCCAGCAGACCGGACCGGCCCGGGTCTACGAGACCGAAGAGGAGTGTTTCCGCGCCGTGAAGGACCAGCAGATCAACCCCGGCGACATCGTCGTCATCCGCAACGAGGGGCCGGTTGGCGGCCCCGGCATGCGGGAGATGCTCCAGGTCACCGCCGCGATCGTCGGCGAGGGCCTCGGCGAGAGCGTCGCGATGGTCACCGACGGGCGCTTCTCCGGCGCCACGCGCGGCCTGATGATCGGCCACGTCGCCCCGGAGGCGGTCAAGGGCGGCCCGATCGCCGCGATCCGTGAGGGCGACGAGATCACCGTCGACATCGACGCCCGCCGCCTCGACGTCGCCCTCTCCGACGAGGAGATCGCCAGCCGGATTGCGGATTATGCCCCGCCGTCGTCGCCCTTTGGCAGTGGCGTCATGTCGAAGTACGCCGCCACCGTCTCGTCTGCCGCCAAGGGCGCGATCACCCACTAGCGGGCCTGCTACTCGAGGAACTCGTCCAGGACGGCGTTAAAGCGCAGCGGGCGCTCTAGCTGGGGAACGTGACCCGTGCGCTCGAAGATCTCGAGCCGGGAGCGCGGTATTCGGCGGTGGTAGCTCAGGGCAGCGGAGACCGGGATCACCCGGTCCGACTGGCCCCAGAGGATCATCGTCGGCACCTCTATCTCGCCCAGCCGCTCGCGCATGTCGTGGCGGATCGCCGCGTGCAGGGCGTCGCCGAAGCCCTCGGCTCGTTCAAGGCCGCTGTTGATCTGCTCGAACAGCAGGTCGGCGCGCAGCCGGTTGGGGTAGCGCACGAACGGTCCGAAGACGACCCGTCGTGCCCGCGGATGGGTGACGATCCAGCGACCCCGGTCGCCGAAGTGCGGTCCGAACGTCTTCCACGCCCAGGCGGTGGCCACCGCCCGCTCTTCCGGGTACCAGGTGTTGAGGATGCCGGCCGCGGCAGCCAGGACCAGCCGCTCGAAGCGTCCCGGCGCCGCGGTCGCCGCCTCGACCGCGATCATGCCGCCCATCGAGTTGCCGACGATCGTCCCGCCCTCGACCCCGAGCTTCTCGCAGAAGTCGTGGATCAACTGCCCGTAGGCGGGCATGTCGATCTCCCAGCTCGGCATCGGACTTGCGCCGAAGCCCGGTAGGTCGAGCGCGATCGCCCGGTGCTCGCGCGCGAAGTGCGGCAGGTTCTCCAGCCAGTTCTGCCAGGAGCCCGAGATCCCGTGGACGAAGAGGATGGGCTCGCCCTCGCCGAGCTCGACGTAGTTGACTTCCGCCCCGGGCAGCGCGATCTGCCTCAGATGGGACCGCCACTCGACCTCCTGCCACTCGGGTTCCGGATTGCCGTAGTCGGCGCCGGCGGCAATCCGCGGGTCGTGTGCCGTCGTCTCAGGCATACCCCATGCGTTCGAGCACCGGGATCTCGCGAATCTGGGGCGGCTGCAGGTGGTCCCAGAGGATGCCGCGCGGACGCTCGTACTGCCGCTCGACGTCGATCACCGCGCGCGGCGTCGCGATCAGGTCGACCGGCAGGTCGTGCGAGGTGACCATCAGGTGCTGGCGCAGGATCTGGATCGGGTGCACGGTGGTCGCGACCGTGGTGTGGGTGTCGATCTTGTCGGCGTCGACGAGGATCCCGTACTCGAGGTCGTGGTAGCCGCCGCCTTTGCCGACTCGGGCCCCGCTCAGGTTCACCGCCACCGAACCGCAGAGCACGAAGTCGATCTCCGGCAGGTCGTCGAGGGCGACGACGCGGCCGTGCTTGAGCGCGCCCTTGATCGTCGCCGCCTCTTTCACCGCCGCTTTCGAGAGCGTCTTCGGGTCGAGGACCCGGAAGGGATGCGGGTCGCGCAGCCGCGGCACCGCCATGATCACCGTCTTCCCGTCTTCCAGCGCGATCCGCCGTGCGTGCGTCTGCGGCGAGTCGGGGTTCGCCTTGATCGTCCGCGCCCGCTTCCAGGCCCGGTGGTTGGCGAGCTTCTCCGCAGCCAGCTTGGCCCCGGCGAAGTTGGGGATGCGACCCTCGGCGCCGGGAAAGCGCGAGACGCCCTCCCGTTCCATCGCCTTCCAGACCTCCTCGCGAACCTCGTCCTTCGTGCGCACCGGTGAAAGATATCCGCCCGCCTGCCGATAAGACCGATGCAGATGCCAAATTGCAGGGAAGACAGGGACGCGGGCCGAATCATCCGTATGCCTAAACTTTTCGCAACCGGTGTAGTCCGAGTCGAGGAAGCCCGAGGGAAGCCAGTTGGGTCGTAAGACGCAGATAGCCGTGATCGCCGCCGCGGCGCTCGTCCTGCTGGGCGGGGCGGTGGCCTTCGCCTACGACAGCACCCAGAAGGACAAGATCGCCGAGGGCATCCGGGTCGCCGGCGTCGACGTCGGGGGTCTGGACGAAGCGCAAGCCGCGGCACTGGTGCACAGGCGCCTGCTCGCCCCGTTGCGCCACTCGCTGCGGGTCAGCTTCGACGGCGAGAGCTGGAAGCTGCCGGGCGAGAGGCTGAAGGTCCGCGCCGACATCGACGAGGCGGTGGAAGAAGCCGTGCGGGAAAGCCAGGATGGCGGCCTCCCCGGGCGCCTGGTTCGGTACGTGACCGGGGGAGAGGTGAGCGAGAGCATCGCGCCCCAGGTCAAGTACTCCGAGTCGGCGATCAACAAGTTCGTCCGGCGCATCGCCGAGGAGATCAACCGCGAACCCCAGAACGCGAGCGTCGAACCCAGCGCCACCGAACTTCTCGTCGTCGCCGGAGAGAACGGCCGCAAGCTGCGCGACAACCTGCTGACCGACGAACTCAACAAAGCGGTTCTGAACGCCAACGACCCGCGCACGATCGTCGCCAGAGTCCGCTCGACCAAGCCGGAAGTCACGAAGAGCGAGGTCGCCGCCGAGTACCCGTCCTACCTCACGCTCGACCGCGGCAGCTACACGCTGCGCCTGTTCGAAGACTTGAAGCTGGTCAAGACCTACACCGTCGCGGTCGGCCAGGAAGGCCTGGAAACGCCCGAAGGCCTGTACGAGATCGAGGCGATGGAAGAAAACCCGGTCTGGAACGTGCCGGAATCCGACTGGGCCGGCTCGTTGGCAGGGCAGACGATCCCGCCGGGTCCGTCGAACCCGATCAAGGCCCGCTGGATGGCGATCTACGAAGGCGCCGGCATCCATGGCACCGAAGAAACCGGCTCGCTGGGCACGGCGGCATCGCACGGCTGCGTGCGCATGGCGATCCCCGACGTGGAAGAGCTCTACGACCGCGTCGAAGTGGGTACTCCGATTTTCATCGGGTAGCCCGGACGCTGCAAGCCGGCGCATCTCCCCGTCCTCGCTCGGTCATGTGCAGAGCACATTCCCTGGCGCGTCCTTGACCTGCTTGGTTTCGCGCCCGCGGGCAGGACGGGATTGGGAAAAGCCGAATTGAGTTTTATGACTTGGGCCGACGCTCTCGCCGAGTACGACCGCGACCTGCGGGCGCGAGGCGCAGCCGAGCGCACTCGGCGCGCTTACGCCGTCGACCTCGGCGGATTCGTCGAGTGGGCGCAGGCGCAGGGGCTCGGCCCGGCCGACGTCCGCTATCGCGACGTGCGCCGCTACGGCGCGGGCCTCTCCTCGGCCGACGCGGCGCCGGCGACCGTGGCCCGGAAGCTGGCGGCGATTCGCGGTCTCTACGGCTTCCTCGTCCGCACCGAGCGGGCGGGGCAGAACCCAGCCGAGCTGGTCTCCAGCCCGAAACGCGCCGAAACGCTGCCCAAGGTCCTCACCACCGAGCAGATGCGCTCGCTGCTGGAGCGGATCCCCGCGCACACCCCGCTGGAGCTGCGCGACCGCGCGATGCTCGAGCTCGCCTACTCCTGCGGTTTGCGCTGCGAGGAGATCGTCAACCTCGACGAGGGCGCGCTCGATTTCGAGACCGAGCAGTTGCGGGTGCTGGGCAAGGGCTCCAAGGAGCGCCTGCTTCCCGTCGGCGAGCCCGCCCAGGTGGCGCTGCGCCGCTACACCGAACGCGGCCGGCGCGCCCTGGCCACCGATCCGCGCGAGCGGGCGCTTTTCCTCTCCAAGAGCGGCAAGCGGCTCTCCAACTCCGACGTCACCCGTCGCCTCGGCCTCTGGACCCGCGAAGCGGCGATCGCAGGCGGGGTTTCGCCCCACTCGCTTCGGCATTCATTCGCCACGCATCTGCTTGAGGGAGGGGCGGATCTGCGTACCATCCAGGAGTTGTTGGGCCACGCGTCGATCTCGACCACCCAGGTCTACACCCGAGTCGACGCGGCCCGTCTCCGCGACACGTATGCGGCAAGCCACCCCCGCGCATGACGCCACCAAGCCAACCGACCATAGAATCGTAAGCCTGCGATGGAAACTGGGGTAAAAGAGGTTGAGCTCCGCGATCTTTGGCGTCGCTACAAGGAGGAGAGCGACGATACGGCGCGCGAGCGACTCGTCGTCGCCTACTCGCCGATGGTCAAGTTCGTCGCCGGCCGGCTCGGAGCTGGCCTGCCTTCGCACGTCGAAGACGCCGACCTGATCTCCTACGGCCTGGTCGGCCTGATCGGCGCGATCGAGCGCTTCGAGCCGGAGCGGGGGATCAAGTTCGAGACCTTCGCGATGACCCGCATCCGCGGCGCGATCATCGACGAACTGCGCTCGCTCGACTGGGTGCCGCGCTCGGTGCGCTCGCGGGCGCGCGAAATCGAAACGGCGCAGGCAAAACTCGAGCACGAGCTGCAGCGGGCCCCGACCGAGGCCGAGCTGGCCTCGAAGCTCAACATGTCCGAGGAGGAACTGCAGAGCGCGCTGCTGGAGATCGCGAACTCTTCGGTCTACGCGCTCGACGAGCTCTGGACCGTCTCGGACTCCTCCGGCGACCAGGTCTCGCTGCTCGACACGATCGCCGACGACGGCGCCGCCGACCCCCAGGAGGCGCTCGACAGCAGCGAGGTCAAGGACCGCCTCACCGAGGCGATCGGATCGCTGCCCGAGCGCGAGCAGCTGGTCGTCGCGCTCTACTACTACGAGAACCTCACCCTGCGCGAGATCGGCGAGGTCCTCGGCGTCACCGAGTCGCGCGTCTCCCAGCTGCACACCAAGGCTGTGATGCGGCTCAAATCCCACCTGCAGCAGGGGTGATCGCCGCCGCCGACAGCTTCGAGCTGGCGGTGAGCCGTTTCAACGCCAGCGACGCCGCCCGCACCGTCGCCGGGTTGGCTCGCACGCTGGGCGAGCCGCGGATCTCGGTGGGTGCCGCCGCGGGCAGTGCCGACGCGGCGCGGATCACCGTCGCCTGGGACCTCACCTGGTACCAGTGGTGGGTCGCCGGCGGCGAGGCGCATGAGCCGGTCGCCGAGCTGGCGCACGGGACCGAGCTCGACCAGCTCGACGCGGCCGCCCGGCAGTGGAACGCCAAGTGGCGAAGCTGATCGCCAACGTCGACGGCGGCGCCCGCGGCAACCCCGGCCCGGCGGCGATCGGGGTGGTCCTGCGCCGCCCCGGGGGCGAGGTGCTGGAGGAAGTGGGCGAACGGATCGGCCACGCGACCAACAACGTCGCCGAGTACAAGGCGCTGCTGCGGGGGATCGAGCTAGCGCTCGCCCATGGTGCGGGCGAGCTGGAGCTGATCGGCGACTCGGAGCTGGTCGTGCGCCAGATCGAAGGCCGCTACAAGGTCAAGGACGCGGGGATGAAGGAGCTGCACGCCGAGGCCAAAGGGGCGCTCGGCTCGTTTGCGAGCTGGTCGATCAGGCACGTGCGCCGAGCCGAGAACGCGGATGCGGACCGGCTCGTCAACCAGGCGCTCGACGCGGGCTAAGCTCGTCCGGTGTCAGAGCGCGCCACCGATCCGATCGACTCTCGCGTCGACATCGGCCACGTCCACCTCAAGGTGGCCGACGTCGACCGCGCCCTCGACTTCTACTGCGGCGTGCTCGGCTTCGAGCTGATGCAGCGCTACGGCGCCGATGCAGCCTTCGTCGCGGCCGGCGACTACCACCACCACCTCGGGCTCAACTCCTGGGAGTCGAAAGGGGGCGCGCCGCCGGCGCCTGGGACGACGGGCCTCTACCACGTGGCGATTCGCTACCCGACCCGGCGCACGTTGGCCGACGCGCTGCGGCGGGTCACCGAGGCCGGCGTGGCGCTCACCGGCGCCTCCGACCACGGCGTCAGCGAGGCGCTCTACGTCGCCGACCCCGACGGCAACGGGCTCGAGCTCTACTGGGACCGGCCGCGCGCGGAGTGGCCGCAGCCCCAGCCCGGCCAGAAGGTGGAGATGTTCGTGCACCCGCTGGATCTCCCTGGCCTTCTGGCCGAGCTGGGCTCCTAGCCTGCCGCTTAGGACCCGAGTATCGCCCCGACCAGATTCGGTTTGAACGCCTCGGTGCCGCGCACCAGCTGCACGTCGGTGAAGGTGCTGTTGGCGCGCAGGTAGGCGAGCTCCTGGGCGAGGTCGCCGACCCCGTTGGTGGCGGGGAGGGGGGCGATCTGCAGGGTGCTGAGCACGCCGATCGCGGCGCCGGCCTCGTTGAGGAAGCCGCTGCCCGAGTCGCCGGGGATCCCGGGCGTCAGGGTCGCCACGACGTGGCTCCACCCGTTGCCTTCGTTCTGGATCACCACGCCCTGCTTCGGGCTCAGTTTGGTGATCCCGGCGCGCAGCGAGGAGTTTCCATACGAGTAGACCGTGGCGCCGAGGCCACCGGCGGAGCCGACCCCGGTCGGGCCGCCGAACCCCGGCACGGAGGGGTTGACTTTGTCCACGTCGGCCGGGTCGATCCGAAGGAGCGCGAAGTCGTTGTAGGCGCAGGCGTCCGGGTCGGTCTCGCCGCGGGCCTGCATGGTCAGCCACGAGTTGTAGACCAGGGTCGCCGGTTTGCTCGCCCCTTTGACTTCGACGCTGGTGCCGAGGGGAAGCGAGCCGCTCGTGCAGCCGTCGGTTTCCGTCTGGCCTCCGGTGCTCGAGCAGTGGGCCGCTTGGCCGAGGTAGACGCCGTTTCCGTCCTGGAAGACGAAGTTCGAGGTGCACTGGCCACCCTCGGTGTAGGTCTGGACGCCGGGGTGAACGGTTGCCGAGCCGGCGGGCGCCCAGGCGGATGCGGCGCTTGGCGCCAGCATCGCGGCCGCTACCGCCAGCGTTGCCGCCAGCGCGAGCTTGGATCGAGTCATGGGGGAGGAGCCTCCTCTGGGTGGAATCGGGTGATCCGTGAAAGCAACAGCCCGTCTCTACCCACTTTTGAGGAGCCTAAGCTTTGGGGCAATCCGGGTAAGGAAGGGCGCATGGACGTAGTGATCGCAGGAGGACACGGCAAAATCGGACTGCAGCTCGGCAGGTTGCTGGCCGAGCGCGGCGACCGCGTGCGCGGCCTGATTCGCAAGCCCGAGCAGGCGGACGACCTGGTCGAAGGCGGCGTCGAGCCGGTCCTCTGCGATCTCGAGGCCGACCCCGACGTGACGGGCGCCGTCGAGGGCGCCGCCGCGATCGTCTTCGCGGCCGGCGCCGGGCCCGGCAGCGGCGCAGAGCGCAAGTGGACGCTGGACTATGGCGGGGCGGCGAAGCTGATCGAGGCAGCCCATGCTCAGGGCATCCGGCGCTACGTGATCGTCAGCTCGATCGGCGCGGGGAGCCCGCCGGCCGAGGGCGGCGACGTGTTCGGCGAGTACCTGCGGGCAAAGGCGAAGGCGGATCGGGAGCTGGAAGCGAGCGGGCTCGACTACACGATCGTGCGGCCCGGGATGCTGACCGACGATCCGCCAACCGGGGCGGTCGCGATCGGCCTGGAGGTAGGTCGCGGCGAGATTCCGCGCGCCGACGTCGTCGACGTCCTCGCCGCGGCGCTGCCGGCGCAAAATGCGGTCGCCAAGACCTTCGAGGTCGTCTCCGGGGAGACGCCGATCGAGCAGGCTGTGGCGTCCCTCTGAGCTGAGCCCTTCCTAGAGCGCCGCGCCAGCCGGGTCGGAGCCGCTCTGCACGGGGTGGCCCGCCTTGCGCCAGACGCCGACGCCCTGACCGACGTGGACGACTTCGGCGATGCCCTCGCGCTGCAGGATCGAGGCGGCGAGTCCGCTGCGCTTGCCGCCGCGGCAGATCGTCGCGACCGGCCGGTCGCGCGGCAGCTCGTCGATCCGCCCGGCGAGGTCGCCGTAGGGGATGTGCAGCGAGCCGGGGATGTGCTCGCCCGCGAACTCCGAGGCGCTGCGGACGTCGAGGATCAGCGGCGGCTCGGCGCCGTCGACGCGGCGGGCCAGCTCCTCGGGGTCGATCAGCTCGATTCGCTCCACCGCCCGCTCCTCCGTGCGCCATGCGGTCATCCCGCCCTCGAGGAAGCCGCGCACCCGCATGCCGACGGCCGCCAAAAGCTCGGCGGCGTGGCGCTCGTCGCCGTCTGACGCGGCGACCACGACTATCTCGGCGCCCGCCGGCGCCACCCGCGAGACCTTGGTCGCGAAACCGGTGTCGTAAGAGGAGGTGCTGAGCGCGCCCGCGATGTGGGCCTCGTCGAACTGGTCGTTGGTGCGGCCGTCGATCACGACGGCGCCGTTCGCGACCGCCTCCTCGACCTCGTAAGGGGTCATCGGCGCCGGCGTGCCGAAGTCGTCGACCAGCGGCCCGCGGTTGAGCGAGACGATGCGCTCGACGTTGGGCGGCTTGTCGCCGAGCGAGCCGACCGCGTTCTCGACGAACTCCGCCTCGTCGGCGATCGCCAGGGCGCGGTTGTGGCGGCGCTCGAAGCCGATCGTCGACGAGTTCTTGAGGTCGAGGCCGGAGCCGCCGCAGAGCGAGCCGCCCAGGTGCCCCGGCCAGATCTCCACTTCGTCGTCGAGGGTCAGCAGCCGCTCGTGCAGGGCGCGGAAGAGGTCCGCGGCGCCCTCGCGCGGCTCTACCGCCAGGTCGGGCCGGGCGACGTCGCCGATGAACAGCGAGTCCCCGGTCAGCACCGCCCACGGCGTCCCGCCGCGCCCGGCGTCGCTGAGCAGAAAGCAGGTGTGCTCGGGCCGGTGGCCGGGCGTGTGCACCGCCTCGACCCGTAGCTCGCCCAGCTCCAGCACCCAGCCGTCCGCGAACGGCTCGTGCTCGTACTCGGCCTCGGCGAGCTCGTGGATATGGATCTCGGCGCCCGTGCTGTGCGCCAGCCGCCCGTGCCCGGAGACGTGGTCGGCGTGGTTATGCGTCTCCAGCACATGCCCGATCCGGACCCCGTGCAGGCGCGCCAGCCGTCGGTACGGCTCCACGTCCCACTGCGGATCGACCACCACCGCGACCCCGCTTTCCCGGTCGGCGACCAGGTACGACGCGCAGCCGAGGTCCTCGTGGATGATCTGTCGAAAGAGCATGGTCGGGAAGGAATGCCTGCGCGTTCAGGCTACCGGCAAAGCGGCGACGGCCGAGACTGTCGCCGAGGCCGACGGAGAACTGCTTTTTGAACGGCGGAGCGGGCCGGGCGCCTTCTCGATTTCGCCCGGCGAAATCCACCGGAGGCGACCTCGGCGACGCGCAGGCAAGGCTACCGGCGGTCGAAGGTTCCGCAGCGACATCGTCGCCCGTGGAGCTGACGCCGATAAACTCCTGACTTGGCGAGGGGCGAGATCAAGGTTCGGCGCTGCGGCCACGACGACATCGACGCGGTGCTCCGCCTCTGGTCGCACGCTCGAAGCCAACATGCCAGGACCCCCGATCGCCGAGAGGACATCGAAGGTCTCGTCGACGGCGGCCCAGCCGCTCTGCTGGTAGCCGAAACTGCGGAAGAGCTGGTCGGGGCGGTAATCGCTGGCTGGGACGGCTGGCGCGGGAACATCTATCGACTTGCCACCCACCAGGACTATCGCCGGCTGGGCATCGGGCTACGACTCACCCGCGCCGCCGAGAGCTACTTTCGCGAGCAGGGCGTAGAACGGGTCACGGCGCTGGTCGCATTCGACGACGAGGCTGCCGGCTCTTTTTGGGATGCAGCTGGCTACCCCCAAGACGCCGAGATCGGACGGCGGGTGCGCAACATCTAGTAGCCTATCGACTTTCGATAGAATCACATCGTAACTCGATAGAAAGACAGACCATGGGAAAGCTAACGGTGCGTGCGCTCCGCGCCTCGCTGGTGGTGGTGCTCGCAGGCAGCGTGCTCATCCAGGCTGGGATGATGTGGGCGTTGCTCAGCGGGAGCGACCCGGAGGACGGATCGCTCCCGCTGACGGCGCTGCGCGTGAGCACGATCCTCGGCATGCTGTCGGTCCAGGTCGCCCTGGTTTGCGTATGGCGGCTGGTGACGATGGTGCGACGCGGCACCGTGTTCTCCCACGCCGCCTTCCGGTACGTGGACGGCGTGATCGGCGCGATCGTTGCGGCCGCCCTCGTGTGGTTCGCGGTCACGATCATCAACGCGCCGGACCAGCGGGACGACCCGGGCGTCACCGGCATCATGGCCGGGATCGGCGTTGCCATCCTCGGGGTCGCGCTCCTCGTGTACGTGCTGCGCATGCTGCTCGCCCAGGCCGTCATGCGCGATGTCGAAGCGGCGCAGATGCAGGCCGAGCTGGACGAGGTGATCTGATGCCGATCGCCGTCGACATCGACGTGATGCTGGCCCGGCGGAAGATGTCCGTCGGCGAGCTCGCGGACCGCGTCGGGATCACGCCCGCCAACCTGGCGGTGCTCAAGAACGGCCGCGCCAAGGCGGTCCGCTTTGCCACTCTCGCCGCCCTCTGCGAGGTGCTCGAGTGCCAGCCGGGCGACCTGCTGCGCTGGGAGGCCGAGCCTGCGCGGGCCAAGGCCTTCGTGAACCCGCGTTGATCTCCGACCTGGCGGTCGCAGAGGTTCGATCGGGCCCACAGGCCCGCGAGAACGGATTATGGTCGAGTCCCACCACAAATCGAGGAGGATGCCCATGTATGTGCGTACCGTCAGGTTCACCGACGTAACTGCTGAGCGGATGCAAGGGCTTCTCGCCCGGATCGAGGAGTCCGACGGGCCACCCCCCGGCGTGCCCGCCACTGGTCTCAAGATCTTGTTTGATGAGGCACAGGGAACGGCGGTGGTCCTTCAGGACTTCGAGAGCGCAGAGGATATGGAGGCCGGCGCCAAAGTATTTAGCGCGATGGATTCGGCGGAGACGCCCGGGGCACGCGCATCAGTGGACATGTGCGAGGTGAGGCTCGAGAGAACGCTCACCTGAATCGTTCGCGAGTGGCAGCGATTGAGAAGGGGAACCGCCAGGAGGATGCACCAAGGGCCAATCGTCCGGCCATCGCACCCGCGGAGGATGCCCTGGAATGCCGAAATCGCCGCGCATCTGCGTCATTTCGGGCACTAGTGCCCGAAATGGAGGCGATATGCGGGGACGGTTCCATTTGGGTTCGGCGCCCCATGCCGAAACCAACCCTTCCACTTGCAGGACATTCTCGAAAAAGCGGCTGAAGGGATTCGAACCCTCGACCTTCTGCATGGCAAGCAGACGCTCTAGCCAGCTGAGCTACAGCCGCATCGGGGCGATTCTAGCTATGCCGTCATCGTGACGGCTCCGGGCTCGCCTTCGACCCGCTCCAGTCATGCCCGCACCGCGGCGTGGGGCCCGAGGTCGAAGCTGCTCTCGGGCGCCACGCGGGTGCGGGCGGAGAGGACGAAGTCGGCGATCCCGCCCCGACGTCTGCCGAGGCGGGATCAGCCGTTCTAGACGCCTAGCGTCACGTTCACCTTCGTGCCCGGGACCCGGACCGCTTTGGGCTTCGGGCTCTGCTTGGTCACCTTGCCGCTTTTCGCGGTGGCGCCATTGAGCTTCTTCACTTTGCCGAGCTTGCAGCCGGCGCTGCGGAGACGGTTCTTGGCCGCCTTCAGCTTGTTCTTCCTCAGGTTCGGGACGACGCACGCCTTGTAGGTGAAGCGGTCGCTGCGGCTCGTGATGCCGGTGCCCGCGAGCGTCGTGACCGAGACGTCCACCGCGCCCGCCTTTTTGCTGCGCGGGGTGACGGCGGTCATTTCGGTTTCCGAGATGACGTTGAAGCTCGCCGCGGTCAGGTTGCCGAACTTGACCTCGCTGGCCGCGTTGAGATCGGTCCCGGTGATCTTCACTTTGGTGCCGCCGACGATCGAGCCGGAGGCAGGCGAGACCGCGGTGATCGTGGGTGCCGGCTGCACTTCGGCCCGCAGCGCGATCTCCTCGCCGGATTTGCTCCCGCTCGCCGGGACGGTCGCCCCTTCGAAGGGCGGCGGGAAGATGAAGCCGACGCTTGCGCCTGGCACCGCGGAGACGACGCCGATCTCGTCGGTCGGGTTGGTCGGGTCGATCCCGATCAGGTCCCCGGCTTTGATCGGGATGTTGGCGCTGAACGTCTGCAGGCCAGGTGCCGCCGGGATCACAGGCGTGCTGGCGCCGGCCGCGGTGTAGCCGCCCGAGCCGGTCGGCCGCAGCACCCGCAGCGCGAAGGGGCCGCCTTTCAGTTCTTGGGTCTGCCAGCGCACGATCGCGCCGTCGACCGGCGAGACGAGGTTGGCGCCTTTCTCCGGCAGCGCCGTGTTGAAGAGCGTCTGCACGCCTTCGAACGGTTTGCCCGTCGCGCCGGGCGGCAGCACGCTGCCCACCGTGATCGTTCGGGCCTGCGCGGCGCTTACCGCGAACAGCGCGATCGCGCTCATCACCGCGGCTACTCCGAGGCTGGTCCTGCGTCGATGCTTCATCTGACTGTCTCCCCTACTTGTCGTTTGCTCCGCCGTAACGGCTTCTTTCTCACCGCGGAGTTCGTCGCCTAAAACCCAATCCCCCTCAGAGGTTGCGGAAACGCGCGGACCCCGGAGACTGGCTGGGTGGCCAGGGATGGCAGAATGCCCGCGTGGCCACCCTGCGCAAATACGACCTCGCATTGTTCGGGGCGACGGGATTCACCGGTGGCCTCACCGCCGACTACCTGGCGGCCAACGCGCCGCAGGGCATGCGCTGGGCGCTGGTGGGGCGCAACCGGAGGAAGCTGGAGGCGGTGCAGGAGCGGCTCGCCGCGGCGGCGCCCGAGGCGCCGGCGCCGGACCTGGTCGAGGCCGACGCCGCCGACCGCGTCGCCCTCGCCGAGGTGGCCGAGTCAGCCCGGGTCATCGCCACCACCGTCGGCCCCTACGCCCTCTACGGCGAGCCGCTGGTCGCTGCCTGCGCCGCGGCGGGAACCGACTACGCCGACCTCACCGGCGAGCCCGAGTTCGTCGACCGGACCTGGCTCCGCTACCACGCGGAAGCGGAGCGGACGGGCGCGCGCCTGGTCCACTGCTGCGGCTTCGACTCGGTCCCGCACGACCTCGGCGCCTACTTCACCGTGCGGCAGCTGCCCGAGGGCGTGCCACTGACCGTCAACGGCTACGTGCGCAGCAACGCCAGCTTCTCCGGCGGCACCTACCACTCGGCGATCAACGCCTTTGCCCGTGCGCGCCAGACGCTGGGCGTCGCCAAAGAGCGGCGCCGCGCCGAGGCGCGGCCAGCCGGTCGCCAGGTCCACTCCGCGCCGGCCCGGCTGCGCCGCGACTCGGCGCTCGGCGGCTGGATCGCGCCGTTGCCGACCATCGACGGGCCGATCGTTCGACGCTCCGCCGCCGCGCTCGAGCGGTACGGCCCGAGCTTCACCTACGGCCACAACCTCCTCGCCAAGCATCTGACCAGCCTCGCCGGGCTCGGCGCCGGGGTCGGGATGGTGTCCGTCCTCGCCCCGCTGCCTCCGACCCGCAAGCTGCTGCTGAAGGTCAAAGACCCGGGCGAGGGGCCCGACGCCGCCACCCGGGAGCGCAGCTGGTTCAAGGTCACGTTCGTCGGCGAGGGCGGCGGCCGCCGCGTCGTCACGCAGGTGTCCGGCGGCGACCCGGGGTACACCGAGACCGCGAAGATGCTCGCCGAGTCGACGCTCTGCCTCGCCTTCGACGAGCTCCCGGCGACGGCCGGGCAGGTGACGACGGCGGTGGCGATGGGCGACGCGCTGACCGAGCGCCTGCAGGCGGCCGGGATGACCTTCGAGGTTCTCGAGCCGGCTCAGCCGGCCGCCGCGCCATAGATCGCCCGGATCCAGACGTCGACGAGAACGTCGAGCACGGTCTCCTCGCTCAGCGCCGGGGTCTCGCCGGAGAAAGTGGCGAACAGCGCCCGCTCGTTCATCTGCACGAGGGCGATCGCGAGCTCGCGAGCGGGCCGGCCGGGGGCGGCGGCGCCGCGGTCGCGCTCGGCCGCGATGATCGCGCTGGCGTCGGCGATCCAGGTCTCCATCACCTGCGTCCACAGGTCCCGCGCCTCGGCGTTGGTCGGACGCAGCTCGGCGGCGGCCCGGATCACTCCGCGCCGGGAGCCGAAGGCCTCGAAGTAGGCCTGCAGGCCCTGGCGCCAGGCGCTGCGCGGGTCCTCGGCCAGCCCCGCCAGCGCCTCCTCGCGCCCGCCCGCCGCTTCCTCGACCATGCGGTCGACGAGGGTCAGCAGCACCGCGTCCTTGGAGGGGAAGTAGAAGTAGAAGCTGGGGCGGGAGATGCCGGCGCCCTTGGCCAGGTCCTCGACCGAGATCTCGCTCAGCGGCCGGTCTTCGAGCAGCCGTTCGGCGGTGAGGAGGATCGCGCGCTCGCGCTCGTCGCCGCTGGCGCGGGCAGTGCGCCGGCCACGCGCGGCGCCCTCGCTGGTGGGGAGGGAGGTAGGCATGGTGAGGGTTGAGGATACACCGCGTCGGGTTTTCCGACAAGCAGTTGACGAACTCGACACTGTGTTGATAAGGTGCTTGCAGATGGCTTCAGGCCACCCCGATACGCCTCAGCACGTCGACGTCCTGATCGTCGGCGCCGGCCTCTCCGGCATCGGCGCGGCCCATCATCTGCAGGAACGCTGCCCCGGCAAGAGCTACGCGATCCTCGAGGCCCGCGACGCGATCGGCGGCACCTGGGACCTCTTTCGCTACCCCGGGATCCGCTCGGACTCGGACATGCACACGCTGGGCTACCGCTTCCGTCCCTGGACCGACTCGAAGTCGATCGCCGAGGGCCCGAAGATCCTTCGCTACATCGAGGACACCGCCCGCGAGGGCGGGATCGACCGCCACATCCGCTTCCACCACCGCGCCGTGGCCGCCGCCTGGTCGAGCTCGGACGCCCGCTGGACGGTCGAGGCCGAGCGCACCGACACTGGGGAGACGGTCACGCTCACCTGCGACTTCCTCTTCCTCAACAGCGGCTACTACCGCTACGACGAGGGCTACACGCCCGAGTTCCCCGGCATCGAGCGCTTCGGCGGCCAGGTCATCCATCCCCAGCACTGGCCCGAAGACCTCGACTACGCCGGCAAGCGCGTCGTCGTGATCGGCAGCGGCGCGACCGCGGTGACCTTGGTGCCGGCGATGGCCACCAACGCCGCCAAGGTGACGATGTTGCAGCGCTCGCCGACCTACGTCGTCTCGATGCCCGGCGAAGACGGGATCGCGATCCGGCTGCGCCGTCACCTGCCCGAGCAGGCGGTATACGCGATCGTGCGCTGGAAGAACGTGATCCTCCAAGGGCTCAGCTACCGGCTCTCCCGCCGTCGTCCGGAGCTGATGAAAAAGCTGCTGCGGCGCGGCGTGATCAAAGCGCTGCCGCCCGGCTACGACGTCGACACCCACTTCAGCCCGCGCTACAACCCCTGGGACCAGCGCCTCTGCCTCGTCCCGGACGCCGACCTGTTCAAGGCCCTCGGCGACGGCAGCGCCGAGATCGTCACCGATCGCATCCGCACCTTCACCGAGCGGGGGATCGAGCTCGAGTCCGGCCGCGAGCTGGAGGCCGACATCGCGGTCACCGCGACCGGCCTCAACCTGCTCTTCCTCGGCGGCATCCGGATCACCGTCGACGGCGAGGAGCCCGAGATCCCGCGGGCGCTGACCTACAAGGGGATGATGCTCAACGACATCCCCAACTTCGCCTATACGCTCGGCTACACCAACGCCTCCTGGACGCTGAAGGCGGACCTCACCGCCGAATACATCTGCCGCCTGCTCAACCACATGGACGCCACCGGGCACCGCATCTGCAAGCCGACCGTCAGCGACCCAGGGGTGACCGAGGAGCCGCTGCTCGACTTCAACTCCGGCTACGTCCTGCGCTCCCTCGCCGAGCTGCCCAAACAGGGCTCGAAAGAGCCGTGGAAACTGCGCCAGAACTACCCGATCGACCTGCGCATGCTGCGCCGCGGCCCGATCGACGACGGCACCATGCGGTTCTCCAACCCGGCGCCGCAGCGGCAGCCGCTCGAGCCAGCCGCCGCCTGAGCCGGCTCGGGCTCAGAGGCGTCGAGCCGCGGCGTCACGACCCCGACCCCGCCGGTACCCTCTGTCGGCTCCTCGGCGCCTTGGCGGAGTGGCTACGCAGCGGCCTGCAAAGCCGTTTACACCGGTTCGATTCCGGTAGGCGCCTCTGGGTCCCGCCTGGCGGGGTCGCAGCGACGCAACCCTGGGGCCCGGAGCGGTTTAGGAACCGCGTGAGCTGGAGCAGAGCCTTCACCATCGGGGGCGTGGCCGGGTTGATGGCGATTTCCGGAGTCTTAGCGACTCCGCGGGGCTCGGCATCGTTACCGGAGGGGTACTTCCGCCCCGTATGCAAGACGGGGTCGGCCAAGCTCGCCGATCGCCCAGGCCGCATCATCTTCGCGGCCCACTGCGTTCGCCGCCACGGCCACAAGTTCGGCTTCCTCGTGAGTCGCGCCGACCGCCGCGGCCGGCACGTGACGATCTCCACGTTCAGCCCCGCGCCCGCGACCCGCGGCCCGGGCGCCGTGTACAGGCGGGGTCGCTGCCAGAGGCTGCGTCAGGGAATCTCTTGCATGGGCTACGGAAACGGACGCGTCACTCTGCGAGGGTGGCTGACCGTTCCCGTGGTCAGCCAGTGCCGGTCCAAGATCACGATGACCCAGGGTGTCCAGAGCCACTGCAACCCCAACAAAGGCGACATCTGTCCGGCGATAGCAGTGATGGACACGATCTTCAGCCGCTTGCCCGCCGGCTGCTGAGGGTGCGACGGCGGGCCGGAAGCAGCCGAACCCGCTTATAGGGTCGCGGCCATGATCGATCGCGCCCGCTCGGGGCTGACCTACGCCAACGTCGTCTCCACCCTGTGCTTGTTCCTTGTGCTGGGTGGGAGCGGGGCCTACGCGGCGAGCCAGCTCGCCAAGAACAGCGTGGGGCCCGGGCAGCTCAAGAAAGGAGCTGTGACGCTGGTCAAAATCGCGCCGTCGGCGCAGGCGGCGCTGAGGGGGAAGCCTGTTCCTGCCGTGGCGGTGGGCCCGGTCGGTCCGCGGGGCGCGACCGGGCCGCAGGGGCCCAGCGCCACGCCGGAGGAGCCGAAACCGGGACCGACCGGCCCGACCGGCCCCGCCGGAGCAGCGGGCGCCGCGGGGCCCGGCTTCTTCGGATCCGGCGCGGACGGAGACGCGACGCTGACCGGGACGGGCAACGCCCTGGTCGACGACACCTACTACGACGATCTGACCCTCGCTCCCGGCGCGATTCTCAACACGAACGGGTTCCGGCTCTTCGTCGCCGGGACGCTGAGGCTGGAAGCCGGCTCCAACATCAACCGCGACGGCCGTCCCGACGAAGGCATCTGCGCAGGCAACGGGCTCGAACCCCACACGCTCGGCGGGGCGGGCGCGGGCGGTTGCGCGGGCACGGACGGAGAGAGCGCCTCCAACTCGCTCGGCGGCAACGGCGGCGATGGCGGGGGCGAGCCGGGAACCGTCAAACCGCCGCTCCTGGATGTCGGCGGGCGTACCGTCTTCGACTCGGCGACCCAGGCGCTCAGCGGGCGCACGCTCGACGGCGAGCTCGTCGCCGGCGGCGCCGGCGGCGGCAGCCCGTCGCCCAGCGCTCCGACCGGCGGCGGTGGCGGTGGGGTCGTCGTGATCGCCGCCAACGCGGTCGAGGTCGTCGGCAGCGCCGCGATCAGCGCCCGCGGAGGCGACGGCCTCGGCGGTGGAGGGGGCGGAGTGGTGATCGTGATCTCGACCTCGCCACAGCCGGCGGGGCTGACCCTGAGCGCCGCCGGGGGCGTCGACGTCGGCGACGGGACGGGACCGGGCGAGCCCGGGACCACGCGCTGGCTGAGCTAGGCCGGCTACGCCCGCGCCTCAGAGCAGCGAGTTCATCAGGCGGATTTCGTCCCAGATCGTGATGCATCCGGAGAGCCGCTTCGGGGCGCCCTCCGCAGGCCTCGGGCCGACCCGGACCGCTCGCCAGCAGCCGAGGCCGTGGGTCTCCACCCGATACGACACCGTGCCGCTGAAACCGTTTTCGGAACGTTTGCACCTCCAGGCCCCGTCGTCAGCGCGGGTGCACGGGGGCATCGAGGATCCGAGGTTGCCGCCGCCGACCGAGTACTGAAGCGCCTCGCCGTGAACCCCGAGCACCGGTGCCGGGCGGGAGGCGAACAGGCCCACGGCAAGCAGCAGGGCCGCTGCCCCTCCGGTCAAGAGCGCGGTCTCCCGGGCGGGCTTGGGATGGCGCTGTGGATCGGCGGAGCGGGCGAGCTTCCGCTCGTCGTAGAACCACTTCGCCCAGTCGGAATCGGGCTCGGCCAGCATCGCCGCAGCGATCACCCAGGTCAGCCCCAGGGTGAGGAAGCCGGCGAAGAAGAGGCTGAGGCGGCTCTTGAGGATGGTCACGACTGCGGCCGGGATCAGGGCGAGCAGGTAGAGCCAGATGACTCCGTTGAGCAGCGTTTCGCCCAGGAGGGCGCCGCCGTTCACCAGGCTCGCCGCCAGTTTGGCCGCAGGTACGCCTCCTCGAACCCGGCCTTGAGGATGTTGCGGTAGCTGATGCTGGGACGATCGGGCACGCGCTCGCCGGTCTCGACCCAGAACGCGCGGCAGCCGGCGTCGATCGCGTCGAGGATGCGCCGGTGCAGCAGAGCCATCTGGCAGCCGCGGCCGCGGGCCGGCTCGAGGGTGGCGGCCGGGCCGAACTCGGCGAGGTCGTCGTGGACGTGCATCGCCGCGCAGGCCTGGATCTCGCCGTCGACGCGAGCCCCGTAGCAGCGCCAACTCTCCCGGCCGGGCAGCTCCGCGAAGAAAGCCGCCGCCCAGGCCGGCAGCTCGAAGCCGGTGGCCACGATCATCCCGAAAGGCGCCTGCGCGGGATCGGTCAGCTCGACTACATCGACGTCGGGGGCGGCGAAGCGCGGGGGGTGGGCGCCCCGGATGAACTTCATCCAGGCGTATCCCCGCGTGTGGCCGTTCGATCGCAGCCACTCGTCGGCCGCGTCGGTCGCCGGCAGCCCCGGCGTGACCGGGACGTAGTAGTTCACGCCGTGCGATGCGGCCCACTCGACCGCCGCCGCCAGGTGCCCGCCCTCGACCGCCCCGGGCTCGGTGGCGCCCAGCACGAGGTTCATCATCCCCACGCGGGGCAGCTCGCGAACTACGGAGGCGCGCACCGGACCGAAGTCCCGCAGCTCGACGCCTTTCTCCTCTGCCAGCTCCGCCGGAACCGATCGCCAGACGTCATTCCAGAAGTCCCGCTCGCACGCGTCGAGCGCCTTCGTGTCGTACGCGACCCCGGCTGCCGTCTCCCGTGTCATCGTGACTGCCAGCATATGAGCGTGGGCACCGCGACCGCCATCGCCAAGGAGCAGCAGCCGGCAGGCCAGATCCCTGATAACCAGGTGATCGTCCTGTTCGGCGCGACCGGCGATCTGGCCAAGCGCAAGCTGCTCCCGGGCATCTTTCACCTCGCCCAGGTGGGGCTGATGCCACAGCGGTTCCGGATCATCGGCGTGTCCAGACACGGGATCGACCCAGAGGAGTTCCGCGAGCTCACGCGCCAGGCGATCGAGGCCTCGGGACGCGAGGACCTGTCCCCGGCGACCTGGGATCCCTTTGCCGAGTCCCTGCGATTCGTCGGCGTGGGGGACGGGTTCGGGGGTCTCGCCGACGCGGTCTCCACGGCACGCGAGGAGCTGGGCAGCGCGGCGAAGGTCCTCTTCTACCTCTCCCTCCCGCCGAGCGCGATGCCGGACACGGTGGAGGCGCTGGGCGCGGCCGGCATCGGCGAGGGGGCGCACGTGATCATCGAGAAGCCGTTCGGCACCGACCTGGAGTCCGCCCGGCAACTGAACGCGCTCCTGCACTCGGTCTTCGACGAGCGCTGCATCTACCGGATCGACCACTACCTGGGCCGGGAGGCGGTGCAGAACCTGCTGGCGCTGCGCTTCGCCAACGGGATGTTCGAGCCGGTCTGGAACCGCAACCACATCGACCACGTGCAGATCGACGTTCCCGAGACTCTCTCGATCGAAATGCGAGGCGACTTCTACGAGCAGACCGGCGCCTTCCGCGACATGGTGGTCACGCACCTGTTCCAGGTACTGGGGTTCGTGGCGATGGAGCCGCCGACCTCACTGCAGCCGAAGGCGCTCGGGTTGGAGCGGGAGAAGGTCTTCGACTCGATGTCGCCGCTCTCCCCGGACCACGTCGTCCGCGGCCAGTACGTCGGCTACGGCGAGGAGCCGGGCGTCGACCCCGGCTCGGAAACCGAGACCTTCGTCGCGGTCAAGGCGTTCATCGACAACTGGCGCTGGGAGGGAGTCCCGTTCTACCTGCGCACCGGCAAGCGGATGGCGCAGAAGCGGAACCTCCTGACGATCGCCTATCAACAGCCCCCGCGCCGCATGTTCCCGCTCGACTGCGACCAGATCGCCGAGGCCTTCGGCCACGACCACCTCACCTTCGAGCTCGGCGAGCCCGGCAGCATCTCCGCCTCGTTCCTCGCCAAGGTTCCCGGACCGACTATTCGCCTCGGCGAGGCCCACATGCAGTTCAGCTATGCCGACACTTTCGGCGGTCGCGAGCACGCCCTCGACGCTTACGAGCGGCTGATCCACGACGTGATGGTCGGGGACCGCACCCTGTTCACCGGCTCCGACGCGATCGAGCGCCTCTGGGAGCTCTCCGAGCCGCTTCTGCGAGACCCCCCGCCGACGGTCCTCTACGAGCCGGGCTCCTGGGGCCCGCCCGAGGCCGATGCCCTGATCGCGCCGCGCCGCTGGCACCTGCCCAGCCATCACGTCTGAAACGCGGGAGACCGGAGAGTGGGCGTTACTGGGCTCGAACCAGTGACCTCCAGCTTGTCGAGCTGGCGCTCTCCCAACTGAGCTAAACGCCCCGGGGATCTGAATCTAGCAGCGGCTGGCCGGTCGCCGGACGCCCGGCTAAAGGATCCCCTGCAACTGTCGATGCAGGTAGTGCAACTTTTCGGGCCCGCGAGTGTTTATGAGTACGTTCGCGCGCTGCGACAACCGAACTTCAAAGCTCGAGGACCGACGAGCCAGCGGACTTCAATTTCTCTGGTGGTACGTCCTTCGGAAACAAAGGGCCCCATATGGGGCCCTTTTCCGTTCCCTGGGCGCGGCGCTCAGGCGGTCTCCGGCAGCATCACCTGGGTCAGCCGGAACGAGTTCCCTGAGGGGTCGCGGAAGCCCGAGTCGATTCCGTAGGGCCGCTTTTCCGGCGGCTCGGTGAACTCGACCCCGCGGGCCCTCAGCTCCTCGTAAGACGCCTGGCAGTCGTCGGTGGTGAGGAAGACCGTGCCGGCGAACCCCTTGGCCATCAGGCTTTCGACCTCCTTGGCGGTCTGCGCGTCCATCACCGGCTCTCCTGGGATCGCCATCAGCGTGATCGCGACGTCCTCCTGGCCGGCGGGGCCGACGGTGAGCCAGCGGAAGTCGCCGAGCTCGGGGAGGGTCGCGTCGGAGCGCACCTCCATCCCCAGCTTCTCGGTATAGAAGGCCAGCGCCTCATCCTGGTCGTGCACCCACAACTGCGCGTTTGCGATCTTCATCGTTTCCTCCTGGTTGAAATCTGCCTGGCGGCGATGCTAGGCGCGAGCCGGCTCGCTGTCTTCTCGAAACGTGCGGTGTCGGGGGCGGCCGTAGGCGCGCACCACGCAGCCGGGGACCACGGCGAGGCTGGAGGCCGGCGGGAACGAGGCGCGGTACTGCGTCGGCGTCTTGCCGTAGGTGCGCTTGAAGCTGGTCGTGAAGGAGCCGACGCCCTGCAGGCCCACGTCGAGGCAGATCTCGGCGACGCTGCGGTCGGTAGTGCGCAGCAGCGCCGCCGCCCGCTCCAGCCGTCGCGTCAGCAGGTAGGCGTGGGGAGCGACGCCGAAGACGCGCCGGAACTCCCGGCTGAAGTGAGCGCGCGAGAGGCCCGCCTCCGCAGCGAGGTCGTCGACCCCGAGCGGCTCGAAGTAACGGGCGTCGGCGAGGTCCTTGGCGCGCAGCAGATGGCGCGCTGGCGGTACGAACGCCATGTCCGCAGTCTAGGCTCGCGGCCTTGTGATCGGGACCTATGCAGCAGTGTCGGCCGTCTGTGGGGCCTCGCTGGCGATCGGGCAGGCGGCGATCGCCGTTTGCGGGGCGCGGCGTTGGTCCTGGCTGGCGCCCGCCGTGGGGCTGGCGCTGCTCTGCGCGGTCTGCTGGGGGACGGTGCGGCTCGGTGGGGACGGCGTCCTCTCGGCCGTGGCCGTGGTGCTGCTCGCGGTTGCTTCGGCCGCCTACCTATGGAGGCGGCTGGAGGGCGGGGGAGAAGCGCTGCGCTCCGGCTGGCCGGTTGCTCTCCTTGCCCTGCTGGCCGCCTCGCTGCCGTTCGCGGTCGAGGGGCACTTCGGGATCCTCGGCACGAGCTTCAACCCCGACATGTCGCAGCACCTGCTGGCGACCGACCGGCTCGCGCATGGGCACGAGTCCCCACTGCTGCACCAGGGTTACCCGCTCGGCCCGCACGCGGTCGTCGTCGCGCTCAGCAAGGGCCTGGGGAGCGGGCTCGTCCAGGGCTTCAGCGGCCTGACGGTCGCCGTGGCCGTGCTCGCCTGCCTCACTGCTCTCACCGCCTTCCCGAGCCTGAAGCCGCTGCCCCGTACCGCCGGCGCGCTGGTCGTCGGTCTCGCCTATCTCGTCGCTTCCTACTTCGCCCAGGGCGCTTTCAAGGAGACGATGCAGGCCCTCTTCGTCCTCGCCTTCGTCCTCGCGCTGCGCGAGTCGACGCGCTCGTGGCGGGATCTGCCGCTGCGCTTCGTCCCTGGGGCGCTGATCGCTGCCGGCTCCGTCTACGCCTACAGCTTCGCCGGCCTGATCTGGCTGGTCGCGGCGGCGGCGATCTGGATCGCGCTCGATGCGGCCACGGGCAGGCGCCGCCCCCCGGTGCGGGAGCTGTTGCTGGGGCTCGTCGTTTTCGCGGTCTTCGTCGCTCCCGAGCTCGGGCGGATGATCGACTTCCAGCAGTTCGAGACCTTCGACCCCAACGGCCCCGGCCTCGGCAACCTCTTCGGCCAGATCTCGCCCTTCGAGGCGCTGGGGATCTGGCCGTCCGGAGACTTCCGGCTCGCGCCGGGCGACGGAGCCGTGCCCGCCGCCGGCTACTACCTCGGCATCGCCTTCGCGCTGGCGCTGCTCGCCCACGGGCTCGTCGGGTGCTGGCGCCGGCGCGAGTCGGCGCTCCTCGCCGGCGTCGCTGGCGCGGCGCTGGTCTACGTAGCCGCCCGGACCGGCGGCACGCCCTACACCGCCGCCAAGGCGATCGAGGTCGCCGCGCCCCTGGTCGCGCTGACGATCCTCCTGCCCCTGCTCGACTCCGTCGAACTGCGCTTTTTTCGTCCCACAGGAACAAAAAGCCCAGCTCGGCGGTTGCAGGCAGTCTCGGCCACGGCTTTCGTGGCGGCAGCGGGCGCCTGCTCGGCGCTGGCTCTCGCCAACGCTCCGGTCGGTCCGACCTCCTACTCGTCGACCCTCACCGGCCTCCGCCCCTTGGTCGCGCACGACTCGACGCTCGTCCTCGCCTCGCCGGAGCTGTTGGACGAGCAGCATGGGATTCCGTACATCAGCTGGGAGCTGCGCGGGGGGCGGGTCTGCCTCGCGCGAGAAGGCGAACTCTTGGCCCCCCCGCCGGGCGTCCGCTTCGTGGTCACGCGGGGCGACTCCGAGGAGCCGCCGTTCGCCGGCCTGCGGGCGCGCCGCGCCGCTCCGCCCTACGTCCTCTGGGAATCGACGGCGCCCGCGCGCGGCCAGAGCCCCTGCCCGTTGATCGCCGTGCGCCAGGCGCGCCAGGGTCCCACGCCCTGAACCCAACTACCATCCCCACGGATGGAGGCCGCGACCGAGAGACTCACCGTCACGCTGCCCGACGGCAAGCCGCTGGAGCTGCCGGCGGGCGCCACCGGCGCCGACGCCGCCGCGGCGATCGGGCCGGGCCTGGCGAAGGCCGCGCTGGCGATCAAGGTCGACGGAGAGCTGCGCGATCTCGCGGCGCCGTTGCCCGAGGGGGGCGCGGAAATAGCGATCCTCACCGACCGCGATCCCGAGGCGCTCGAGCTGATCCGCCACGACGCCGCCCACGTGATGGCAGAGGCGGTTATGGAGCTCTACCCGGGCACGAAGGTGACGATCGGCCCTCCGATCGAGTCCGGCTTCTACTACGACTTCGAGTTCCCGCCCGATACAAGGATCACCGAAGAGGACCTGCCGAAGATCGAGGCGGCGATGCAGAAGCACATCAAGGCCGACGAGGAGTTCGGCCGCCGCGACGTCGCCGTCGCCGAGGCGATCGAGCTGTTCAAGGGCCAGGGCCAGGACTTCAAGGTCGAGCTGATCGAAGACCTCGTCCGCGACGAAGGCGTGGAGACGGTCTCGCTGTACCGCAACGGCCCCTTCGAGGATCTCTGCCGGGGCCCGCACGGCCCCTCGACCAGCCGCATCAAGGCGGTCAAGCTCGACTCCGTCGCCGGCGCCTACTGGCGCGGCGACGAGAACCGCGAGCGGCTGACCCGGATCTACGGCACCGCCTTCTTCTCGCAGAAGGCCCTCGATGAGCACGAGGAGCGGCTCGAGCAGGCGCGCGAACGCGACCACCGCCGGCTCGGCCCCCAGCTCGGCCTCTTCATGCTGCGCAAGGAGGCGCCGGGGATGCCGTTCTGGCTGCCCAACGGCACCACGCTGCTGCACCTGGTCGAGGGCGAGGTGCAGAAACAGCTGCGCAAGCGCGGCTACCAGGAGATCAAGACCCCGCACGTGATGGACGTCGAGCTCTGGCACCGCTCCGGCCACTGGGACAACTACCGCGAGAACATGTACTTCTCCGAATGGGGCGATCGCGAGTACGCGATCCGGCCGATGAACTGCCCCGGCGCCTGCCTGGTCTTCGGCTCCGACCGTCACTCCTACCGCGAGCTGCCGCTGCGCCTCGCCGAGTTCGGCCAGGTCTCCCGGGCCGAGCGCGAGGGCGTCCTGCACGGGCTGCTGCGCGTGCGCGCCTTCACCCAGGACGACGCCCACGTCTACTGCACGCCCGAGCAGGTGGTCGGAGAGGTGACCGAGGTCGTCGCCGCGATCGACGAGCTCTACGAGCGCTTCGGGTTCACCGACGTGCGGGTCGAGCTCTCGACCCGGCCGGAGAAATCGATCGGCACCGACGAGCAGTGGGGGCAGGCCGAGGAGGCGCTGCGCCAGGCGCTGGACAGCCTCGGGCGCGAGTACCAGCTCAACCCCGGCGACGGCGCCTTCTACGGCCCGAAGATCGATTTCCACGTCACCGACGCGCTCGGCCGCTCCTGGCAGTGCGGCACCTGCCAGGTCGACTTCTTCATGCCGGAGCGCTTCGACCTCTACTACACCGACGAGAACGACGAACAGCGCCGCCCGGTGATGATCCACCGCGCCCTGCTCGGCTCGATGGAGCGCTTCGCCGGGATCCTGATCGAGCACCACGCCGGCCGCTTCCCGGTCTGGCTGGCGCCGGTGCAGGCGATCGTCCTGCCGATCTCCGACCGCCACAACCCGTACGCCCAGCGCGCCTACGAGGAGCTGCGAGAACTTGGCGTCCGCGTCGCTCTCGACGACCGCTCGGAGTCGATCGGCAGGAAGGTCCGCGATGCGGCGCTGGGCCGCTACCCGTACATGCTGGTCGTCGGCGACCGCGAGGAGGAGAACGACGCAGTCGCCGTCCGCTCCCACGCCGAGGGCGAGCTGGGAGAGATGTCCTTTGCCGAGTTCGCCGAGCGGATCAGGGCTGAGACCGCCGCCGCCTGATCGCCGCCGAGCTTGCCAACCGCACCGCGCCCTCTATACTCCGCCCGACTTGACTGCAGGCACGCCAAATTCCCGCCGCCGCTGAGCGCTCGTGCCTGCGTCTCGACTCCCAGTCCTCTTGAAGCTCCACCGATCTTTTAGATAGTGCCGGTTCCTCGCAGGTTCGACCGGCGCCCACCAGAGCGCGACACGACGCGGATCAACGAGCGGATCCGTGTCCCGCAGGTGCGCCTGATCGGCGCCGACGGCGAGCAGCTCGGCATCGTCGACATCAACGACGCCCTCAAACGCGCCCAGGACGCCGACCTCGACCTAGTCGAGGTCGCGCCCGGCTCGAAGCCGCCGGTCACCCGCCTGCTCGACTACTCGAAGTACAAGTACGAGCAAGAGCAGAAGCAGAAGCAGGCGCGCAAGCACCAGCAGCAGGTCAACATCCGCGAAATCAAGCTGCGGCCGAAGATCGCGACCCACGACTACGACACCAAGAAGGGCCACGTCGAACGCTTCCTCAAGCATCACGACAAGGTCAAGGTCACGATCATGTTCCGGGGGCGCGAGCAGGCCCATCCCGAGCGCGGTCGGGATCTGCTGCAAAAGCTCTTCGAGGACCTCGGCGGCATCGCCGTGATCGAGTCGGCGCCGCTGCAGGAAGGGCGCAACATGAGCATGCTGCTGGCCCCGAGCAAAGAGGTGGACCGGGCCGAGGCGCCGAGCGAAGAGGCTGCTGAGGCGAGCGAGTAGGGGCTCCCCCGGCAGGGGTTCCACTTAACTTTTTTCGATCGTCGCTCTCGGCTGTCCGCCAGCCGCAGCGGCGAAAAAGTACAAGACGTTCCACCCCTACCGGGGGAGCCCCTTCGTGATCACGTCGGCGATTCGCTCGGCGGCTCGGCCGTCCCAGAGGGGGGGAGGGCCCGAGGGCGCTGGGCCTCGCTCGGACAGCGCCGTCGGGATGGTCGCGATCGCGGCGGGGTCGAGCCCGAGCAGGGTGTTGGTGCCGGCGCGCACGGTGACCGGGCGCTCGGTGTTGTCGCGCAGGGTGAAGCAGGGGACGCCCAGGTAGGTCGTCTCCTCCTGGATCCCGCCGGAGTCGGTGAGGACGGCGCCGGCGTCGGCGACCAGCGAGAGGAAGTCGAGGTAGCCGAGCGGATCGGTGAGGAGCAGGCCGGGGCTGCCGGGCTCGATGTCCTCCATCATCTTGCGGGTGCGCGGGTGGACCGGGAAGACGACCGGCATCTCGTGGGCCAGGGCGGCGAGCTGCTCGACGGTCTGCGGCAGCAGCGGCCCGTCGACCAGCGCCGGGCGGTGCAGGGTTACAAGGGCGTAGGCGCCGGGCTCGACCCCGAGCCGGGCGGCGGCGCCGGCGGCGCGGAAGCGCCCTTCCAGCGCCACCAGGGTGTCGATCATCGTGTTCCCGACCATGTGCATTCGCTCGTCGGGGATGCCCTCGGCGCGCAGGTTCTCCACCGCCTCCTCGCTGTGCAGGAAGAGCAGCTCCGAGAAGCGGTCGGCGACGATCCGGTTGACCTCCTCCGGCATCGTCATGTCGAAGCTGCGCAGGCCGGACTCGACGTGGGCGACCGGGATCCCCAGCTTGACCCCGACCAAAACCGCCGCCAGGGTCGAGTTGACGTCGCCGGGGACGATCAGCAGGTCGGGGTTCTCCTCGAGCAGGACCGGCTCGAGGCGCTCCATCGTCCGCGCCGTCATCGCCGCGTGGCTGCCCGAGCCGACTTCGAGCATGTGGTCGGGCGCGGGCACGCCGAGCTCTTCGAGGAAGACCTCCGACATGAGGCGGTCGTAGTGCTGGCCGGTGTGGACGATCGCGTGCCGGCCCGCGGGCAGGCGCTCCCGCAGCGCCCCGATCACCGGCGCCGTCTTGACGAAGTTTGGGCGCGTCCCGACTACGTAGACAATCCGCATCGCGGCGCCAGCGTACCCGCGCCGGTGGCGTGATCTCGCTGAGGCGCCGTCGTCTGCTTCAATAGCGAGCCCGATGCCGAAGATGAAAACCCATTCCGGCGCCAAGAAGCGGTTCAAGAAAACCGCCAGCGGCAAGCTGCGCGGACGCCGCGCTTACTCCAGCCACATCCTGGAGAAAAAGTCGCCGAAGCGGAAGCGGAAGATGGCTCGGCCGGTGGAGATCAAGCCGCAGGACGCGCCGACCGTGCGCAAGCTGCTGGGGGAAAAGTAGATGGCGCGGGTCAAGCGCTCCGTCCACGCGCGCAAGAAGCGCCGCAAGGTCCTGAAGGAAGCGAAGGGCTACTTCGGCCGCAAGCACTCCTCCTACCGCTTCGCCAAAGAGCAGGTGCAGCGCTCGGGGATGTACGCCTACCGGGACCGGCGCAACCGCAAGCGGACCTTCCGCAGGCTCTGGATCACCCGCATCAACGCCGCGGCGCGGCTCGAGGGCATGAGCTACTCGGAGCTGATGCACGGCCTCAAGCAGGCCGACGTCGAGGTCAACCGCAAGATGCTGGCCGAGATCGCGGTCTCCGACCGCGAGGCCTTTCGCCGATTTGTGGAGCTAGCCCGGGAGGGTGCGGCCGCCTAGCGGCAAGCCGACACTCCATCCTTCCCGGGCGGGCCGTGAGAACGGCCCGCTTTTTCGTTCCAGGAGCCCGCTCCAGGAGAAGAACGACCCGACCCGAAGAGACACTGACCCCCAACCGGACAAACCGAAACCGAAGATGACGACGATCGCCAGCCCCCAGAACGAGAAGCTGAAGCTGGTCCGCAAGCTGCGCGAGCGCAAGCACCGCGAGCGCGAGGGCCTGTTCGCGACCGAGGGCGAGGACCTGGTCGAGGCCGGCCTGGCGACCGGCCTGGAGCCGCGCACCCTGCTGACCGCGGCCGGCTCGGGCCTGGCGCAGCGGTGGGGCGGAGACGAGGTCGAGCCCGACCTGCTCGCCGACGTCTCCGCGCTGGGCTCGGGGACGCGGGCGATCGCGGTTTGGCCGCTGCGCTTCTCCGAGCTGCCGGGGAGCCCGTGCCTCTACCTGCACGGCGTCGGCGATCCGGGCAACGTCGGGACGATCGTCCGCAGCGCCGATGCGCTGCTCGGCTGCCCGGTCGTCCTCGGCCCCGAGTGTGCCGACCCCTTCTCGCCGAAGGCAGTGCGGGCCAGCATGGGCTCGATCTTCGCCCGGCCACCGGCGCGCTCCGGCTTCGAGGCGACTCCCCCCAAACGGGCGGCGCTCGTCGCCCACGGCGGCGCCGGGCTCGAGGCGTTGGCCGGGGCATCGACGGTCTGCCTCGGCGCCGAGCGCGACGGCCTTCCGGCGGACGTCCTCGCCGGGTGCGAGGTCGAGGTGACGATTCCCCTGCGCCCGGGCGTCGAGTCGCTCAACGTCGCCGCCGCCGCGGCGATTGCCTGCGAGCGGCTATCGTCGCCCGCCATGGCGGAGGCGCGGCCCGATGCTTGAGCGGATCGAGGAGATCAGGAACGAGGCCGCGACGGCGATCGCCGCGGCGCCCTCCAGCGCCGAGCTGGAGGAGCTGCGGGTCCGCTACCTCGGCCGCAAGGCCGAGCTGACCTCGATCCTGCGCGGGATCGCCGAGCTGCCCGCCGCGGAACGGGGCCAGGTCGGCAGCGCCGCGAACAAGGCGCGCAAGGAGCTCGAGGCGCTGCTCGAGGAGACCGCGGGGCGGCTCGACGCCGGCGAGCTGGAGAGCCGGCTCGTCGCCGACCGCATCGACGTCACCCTGCCCGGCGCTCCGCCGCGGCCGGTCGGCCACCTGCACCTCGTCGCCCGCACCACGCGCCTGATCGAGGACGTGATGGTCGGGCTCGGCTACCGGGTGATGGAGGGCCCGGAGATCGAGCACGACTACTACAACTTCACCGCGCTCAACCACCCGCCGGGCCACCCGGCGCGGATGCTCCAGGACACCTTCTACGTGCAGTCGCACCCGGACGTGTTGCTGCGCACCCACACCTCGCCGGTGCAGGTGCGCTCGATGGAGGCGCAGCCGCCGCCGATCTTCATCGTCGTCCCGGGCAAGGTCTACCGGCGCGACTCCGATGCCACCCACAGCCCGATGTTCCACCAGGTGGAGGGCTTGGCGATCGCCGAGGGCCTCACCCTCGCCGACCTCAAGGGGACGCTGCTGGCGCTGGTGCGGGCGCTGTTCGGCGAGGAGCGCGAGGTGCGGCTGCGGCCCCACTTCTTCCCCTTCACCGAGCCCAGCGTCGAGGTCGACGTCTCCTGCTTCCAGTGCGGCGGCAGCGGCGCGTTGGAAGGCGGCGAGCGCTGCAACCTCTGCAAGGGCCAGGGCTGGATCGAGATCCTCGGCGCCGGCATGGTCGACCCCAACGTGCTCGGCTTCGTCGAGTCGAACGGCTACGACCCCGAGCGGGTGCAGGGCTTCGCCTTCGGAATCGGGATCGAGCGGGTGGCGATGCTGCGCCACGCGGTGCCGGACCTGCGGCGGTTCTTCGACAACGACGTGCGGATGCTGGAGCAGTTCGGATGAGCGGGGGCCTGCGATGAGAGTCCCGTACTCGTGGCTGCGGGAGTACTGCGACCCCGGCGTCGGGGCCGAGGAGATCGCCGAGCGCCTGGTGATGACCGGGACCGAGGTCGAGCGGATCGGCACGGTCGGACCGCCCGACGCCGCGGGCTTCGTCGTCGGCAGGGTCGTGAGCGCCGAGCCGCACCCCAATGCCGACCGGCTGCGGGTCTGCAGAGTCGACACCGGCGACGGCGAGCGCACGATCGTCTGCGGCGCCCCCAACGTCGCCGCCGGCCAGACCGTCGCCGTGGCGTTGCCCGGGGCGACGATGCCGGGCGGCGAGAAGCTGCGCGAGGCGAAGCTGCGCAAGGTCGTCTCCGAAGGGATGATCCTCTCGATCTCCGAGCTGGAGATCGGCGGGGACGC
>Ga0196962_10000145_pt1 | contig 42287 bp, 34 predicted proteins | sample S3v_20metaG_FD_183186 | JGI IMG/M metagenome (GOLD analysis project Ga0196962, IMG submission 183186) | Soil microbial communities from Anza Borrego desert, Southern California, United States - S3+v_20 | ecosystem: Environmental > Terrestrial > Soil > Desert | place: USA: California | collected...
GCGTGGCGAGGCGTCTGCCGGGCGAGGCGCGCTTCGTCGCGGCCGCCTGCGGGGCGCTCGCCGCGTGGCGCGAGCGGCCCGCGCGCGTGACCGTGGACGGGCGCGAGGTGATTGAAACCCGGACCAACCTGATAGCCGTCGCCAACGGCACGCACGCCGGCGGCGGGATGATGTTCGCCCCGGACGCGCGGCACGACGATGGACTGATTGACCTGGTGCTCACACGCGATCTCTCTCGCGCCACCATCCTCCGCGAACTCCCGCGCATCCGCCGCGGCGCGCATCTAGCGAACGAGCGCGTCCGCCTCCTACACGCCCGCCGCGTCCGCGTCGAGACAGACACGCCATCGGACGCCCTCCTCGTCGAAGCCGACGGCAACGTCCGCGGCCACACGCCCGCCGAGTTTCAAGTCGTGCCGAGGGCGCTGCGCGTCGTTCTCTGAAAGACCCGAAAGGGAAAAGGGAAGACCCCGAAGGGGCCTCCCCTTTCGTCCTTTGTCTTTTTACTTTTCTTCCATCTCGAAGTGCGGCGTCTGGTCGCCGCCGACGCCTTCGACGCCGATGCCGGCGCTCAGGCGGAAGCCGCGGCATTCGAGGGCCAGGTCGCGCAGCTCCCTGGTGTCGCGCACGTCCTTCTGCTCCCAGTCGTAGAAATGTTTCCAGACGCCCTTGAGGTTCAGCTTGGCGGCGAGCGAGGCGACGAACTCGTCCGGGCTCTCCCAACGGTTCGTCACGGGGTAGTTTGCGCGGACGTAAGTGAGTCGCCCGCCCGTGAATTCGAGCGCGACTGATTCGACGCCTTCCATGTAGGGCGCGGGCTGATTGAGGCGCGGTAGCTCTGCGGCCGGAAGCGTGGCGCGGGTCACGCCGGCTTCGTCCGCGGGTTGCAAGCTGAGAGTGGGAACGAGCCCTCGAACTTCACTCGTGGTCATCCCCAAGCGCAGACCGCCGACCGGCGGCGCTTGGTCGCGCGTCAGGAGGCATAGCCCGGCTCCCGTCGCCGTGTGCGGTCGGGCCGTCGCGGTCGAAGTCATACGACTCATCTGCGCGGGGTCCGTTTCGAGGCGTATGCGGTTGGTGCGGTAGTCAGCAATCGCCTGGTAGTGCGCGAGGCGGGCCGCGGCGTAGTTCGCCTGCGCGTCTATCACGTCGAGGATTGTGCCCTTCTTGAGGCGGTAGGAGGCGAAGGTCAGCGTCAATGTCTGCTGCGAGACTGTGGTCGCGGCCCTCGTCATGCGCGCGCGCTCGATGGCCGAGAGCGCGCCGGCGCGCGCCGTGTAAAACTCCTGGCGGAGTTGCTGCAAGGTCGAGTCGCGCTGCAAGTCTAAGGACTGTGCGCGCAGCTTCGCCTGAGTCTCGCGGCTGCGGCTCGCGCCCCAGTTGAAGACGGGGATGTTGAGGCTGACGATGGCCTGGCCGCCGCTGTAGCGGGAGAGCGGGCGGAAGTCCGCCGCGTCGAAGCCGCCGTTGAGGCTGTAGGTCAGGTCCGGCCACAACTCGCGGCGCGCGACCCGCGCCTCTTCGAGGGCCGCGAGTTTCAGCGCGTCGAGCTGGCGCAGCTCCGGGCGCGCTTTGATTAATTCTTCCGTGTAGTCGTCGAAGTCGCTGGCCGAAGGCAGGTCGTTGGTCAGGAGCGGCTGCGCGATGTGTGTGCCAAAATCGACGCCCGTCAGCGTCCGCAGCAAGTCCATCGCGGCCGCCTCCGCGGCGCGCGCCTGCTCCAGCTCGTCGCGCCTGAGGAGCGCGGCCGAGCGCGCGCGCAGCACGTCCGTCTCCTCGACCTCGCCGCGCGCCTTCATGCTCTCCGCGACCTTCACGAACGCCTCTGCGAGCGCGAGGGTCTCGTCGGCCAGCCTGCGCTTCTGGCGCGCGAGCGCGAGGCCGTAGTAGGCGTCGACGGTCGCGATGACGAGCGCGCGGCGCGCGGCGAGCGTGCCGGCCTGCGCGGCGGCGAGCTGGGCGCGGCCGCGGCGCAGCGCGGCGCGCAGGCGGCCCGAGAGGTCCAGCGCGCCGGTGGCGTTGATGAAGGCTGAGGTCTCGTTGATGGCGCTCGAAGAGACGAAGCTGTAGATGACAGGGTCGCCGGGAGCGCGGACCTGCGAAGTGGTGTTGCCGATGTAGGTGAGCGGGACGGAGAACTGCGGGAGGAAGGCGGCGCGAGCCTGGCGCACGTCCTCTCGGGCGATGCTCTCGTCAACGCGCGCCTGCTGGTAGAGCGAGGCGTTCCGCAGGGCCATTTCGACGGCCTCCTCGACGGAGACGGAGCGGTGGCCCGGCGTGCGGCTCCCGAAAGGGTAATCGTAATAGGGCGGGTGAAAGCCCGTGTCGTGCGCCTGCGTCTCGTGCGCGGGCTGCTGCGCGACGACTTGTATTGACAGGCAGAGAAGCGAAACGAGTATGCGAGAGACGATGGTGGAAAACTTTCTCACGGGAGTTCTCCTTGAACGATTGGAGATGAACTTAAGAAAGCGGATTGAAACCAGAAAGGAACTATCCCGAAGTGCGGAATGAAAGAGGCGAAAACGACGGGCCGCGGGGTCACGCGAGGCGACACGAATGAGCCCTTCTTTTCGTGTCGCCTCGCGTGACCCCGCGGCCCGTCCCTTTTCTCTTCTCCGCTATCATCCGAGCCTAACTCTCATCCTTCAGGCGCTCGATGTCGTTGACTTTCGCGAGGCGGCGGCGGTGGCGCTCCTCGCCGGTGAAGCGTGCGGCGGCGAAGGAGCGGACGATGTCCATCGCCAGCTCGCTGCCGACGACGCGCGCGCCGAGGCAGAGGACGTTGCAGTCGTCGTGCTCGCGCGACTGGTGCGCGGAGTAAGTGTCGCCGCAGAGCGCGGCGCGCACGCCCCGCAGCTTGTTCGCCGCGACGGCCGCGCCGACGCCGCTCCCGCAAATCAGGATGCCGATCTCGGCTGTGCCAGTTTGCACCGCGCGCCCGACCAGGAGCGCGTAGTCCGGGTAATCGTCCGGCACCGTCGCGTCGTGCGTGCCGAAGTCCTCGACCTCGTGCCCGCGTGAGCGCAGCTCTTCGATCACGCGCTTGTTGAGGGGAAAGCCCCCGTGGTCTGCTCCGACGGCGATTCGCATCACTCACTTCCCTAAAAGGCCGCGCGCGCGACTGAGGACGTTCTCGACGTTGAAGCCCAACTCGCTGAGGGCCACGTCGCCGGGGGCAGACGCGCCGAAGCGGTCAATCGAGACGCAGTCGCCCTGCGGGCCGACGTAGCGGTCCCAGCCAAGACGTGCGCCCGCCTCGATTGAGAGGCGCGCCGCGACGGCGGGCGGCAGCACCTCGTCGCGGTATTCCTTCGGTTGCTCCTCGAACAACTCCCAGCAGGGCATAGAGACGACGCGCGTCGGCGTGCCCTCCTGCTGCAACGCCTCGCGCGCCTTGAGCGCGAGCGAGACTTCCGAGCCCGTCGCGATGAGGATGAGGGAGGGCGTGGCCTTCTTCGCCTCGCCTTCGGTCGTGCTCTCGGCTTCGGCGAGGACGTACGCGCCGCGCTGCGCGCCCGCGGCCGGGCCGTATTTCGTCTGGTCGAGCACGGGGACTTTCTGGCGCGTCAGGACGAGCGCGGTCGGGGCCTCGCGCCGCTTGATGGCTATGCGCCATGCCTCGCGCGTCTCGTGCGGGTCCGCGGGGCGTATGACGTAGAGGTGCGGGATGGCGCGCAGGCCCGCGAGGTGCTCGATGGGCTGGTGCGTCGGCCCGTCTTCGCCCAGGCCAATCGAGTCGTGCGTGAAGACGTAGATGACCTGAACCTCGGAGAGCGCGGCCAGGCGAATCGCGGGCTTCATGTAATCGGAGAAGCACATGAAGGTGGCCCCGTAGGGAATCAACCCGCCGTTGAGGCTGATGCCCGTCAGCGTCGAGCCCATAGCGTGCTCGCGCACGCCGAAGTGGAGCGTGCGGCCCGCGTAGGAAGCGGCCTGGAAGCTGCCGCCGTCTTTGATGTCCGTGTTGGTCGAAGGCCCCAGGTCCGCCGAGCCGCCGATGAGCATGGGCATGTGCGGGGCGAGCGCGTTGATGACTTCGCCCGAGGCCGCGCGCGTCGCCACGGGCTTCGCGTTCTCGAACGTGGGAAGTTTGTCCTCCCAGCCTTCGGGCAATTCGCCGCTCATCGTCGTGCGCCACGCGCCCCCCAGGTCGGCGTTCGCCTGCTCGTAACGTTCGACGAGCGCGTTCCACTCTTCCTCCTGCCGCGCGCCGCGCGACACCACTTCGCGGTAGTGCGCCAGCGCCTCGTCGGGGATGTAAAAGTGCTTGTCTTCGGGCCAGCCCAGTTTCCGCTTGGCCTCGCGCACGGCCTCCTCGCCGGGCGCGTCCGAGTGCGCCTTGCGCGTCCCCGCGGTCGGCAGCCCGTAGCCTATGACCGTCTTGACGGAGATGAGCGACGGGCGGTCAGTCACGCCTTGCGCCTCTTGAATCGCGCGCTCGATGGCTTCGAGGTCGTTGCCGTCCTCGACGGTGGAAGTGTGCCAGCCGTAAGCCTCGAAACGTTGTGGCACATTTTCGGTGAAGGCGAGGTCGGTGGAGCCTTCGATGGTGACGCGGTTGTCGTCGTAGAAGTAGATGAGCTTGCCGAGCTTCAGATGCCCGGCGAGCGAGGCGGCCTCGGAGGCGACGCCCTCCATCAGGTCGCCGTCGGAGACGATGCTGTAGACGTAGTGGTCTATCAGAGGGAACTCGGGCTGGTTGAACTTGGCAGAGAGGTGCGCCGCGCCCATCGCCATCCCGACGCCGTTGGCGAACCCTTGACCGAGCGGCCCCGTGGTGATCTCGCAGCCGGGCGTCAACACGTTCTCGGGGTGGCCGGCCGTCTTCGAGCCCCACTGGCGGAAGCGTTGCAGCTCTTCGAGCGGCAGGTCGTAGCCGGTCAGGTGCAAGAGCGAGTAGAGCAGCATGGAGCCGTGGCCGGCCGAGAGCAGGAAGCGGTCGCGGTTGGGCCATTTCGGGTTGCGCGGGTTGTGGCGCATGACGCGCGTCCAGAGCAGGTAGGCCAAAGGGGCGCAGCCGAGCGGCAGCCCGGGGTGGCCCGACTCTGCCTTCTGCACGGCGTCGAGCGTGAGCGTGCGAATCGTGTTGATGCAAAGCTGATCCAGATCGGCGGTCGTGTTCGTTTCCTTCCGGGGAGTCGCGCTCATTTGAAAGTTCCCTCTCTTTCGACTGTTTCCTGGTTAGACCCTCAAGTACTGCGGCTGACTTCTCGCGCCGCCGCTTCGTCTGCGACGAGGCGCGCGTAAAGTTTCTCGTGCCGTTCGAGGCCCGCGCGGTAGAGCGCGTGGGCCGCCGTGTCCGGCTCGAAGGTTTGAACTGTCGGTGCTTCGGCGTCCGCTATGCTTTTTAACTTGCCTGTCGCCTCTAAGGCAAGCAGCGCGGCCCCGCGGCTCGAAGCTTCCAGGGCGTCCGCGCGGCGGACGGGGCGGGCGAGCACGTCCGCGAGCATCTGCGGCCAGACGCGCGACGCGGCGAGCGCGCCGCCCGAGGCGACTACCTCGGCGCGGGGGGCGAGCGAGTCGAGCGCGCGCGCCACGAGCGCGAAGCGATAGGCGATTGCCTCCATCGCGGCGCGCAGGATTTCGACCGGGCGCGTGTGCATCGTCAGGCCCAAGATAGCGCCGCGCGCCTGTGCGTTCCAGCCCGTGCTGCGCTCACCAGACCAGAAGGGCAGGACGGTCAGGCCGTGCGCGTCCGGCTTTATCGAAGCCAACTCCTTCTCCGTCTCTTCCGCGTGCTCGTTCAGGCGGAGCGCGTCCGTCATCCAGTGGAAGAGGCCGCCGCCGTCCGAGAGCGCGCCGCCCGCCAGAACGCGCGAGCGATCCGCGCGGTAACACCAGAGCGCCGCGGGCAGTTGCGCGGGAGGCTCACCCTCCCACATGACGCGCATCGCGCCTGAGGTCCCGACCATCAGCGCGACGCGCTCGGGGCCTGTGCAGCCCGCGCCGATGTTGTTGGCCGCCCCGTCGCCGATTGCCGGGAACCATCGCGCGCCGCGGAGCGCGGGCCAGCGCCGCGCGTACTCGCCTGTTAATTCGCCGAGCGGCTTGTACGTTTCTTCGACCGCGGGCAGTTGCTCCGCGGTGACGCCCGTCGTCTCTAAAAGCTCCTCGTCCCAGCGGCACGAGCGCACGTCGAGCATCCCCGTGCCCGAAGCCATCGAAACGCTCGCCGTCTGCTCTTCGAAGAAGCGCGCCGAGAGCAGCTCGCCGAACGACACCCAGCGGCGCACGCCGCGGAAAATCTCGGGCCGCTCCTCTTTAAGCCAGAGCAGCCTGGCGGGCCAGTAGCTGGGGTGAAAGCGGCAGCCCGTGCGCGCGTGCGTCTTGCCCTCGTCGAGCCGCCGCTTCAACATTTCGGCGTGACGCGCGGCGCGCGTGTCGGCCCAGCCGAAGACGGGCGTGAGCGGGCGGCCGCGCTCGTCCAGGCCGACGAGGCTGTGCCAGAAACAGGCGACCGCGACCGCCTCGACGCGAGCGCCGAGCGCGGCCGCGCGCGCGACGACCGCGTCAATCACGCGCGCCGTCTCTTCGGCTGCTTCACGCGCGTCCAGCTCCGCGCCGCCGCCCGCCGTGGTCTTGAGGCCGCGCACCAGTCGCTCCTGCGTGCCCTCTACTTCGAGCCCGCGCCCGTCGTAGAGCGCGCCGCGCACGCTCGACGAGCCTACGTCGAGCGCGAGGACGAGCGGCGTCTCCGTGCCTGAGGGTTTGCGCGCTGCGGTGTTCAAGTCGGCACTCATCATAAGACATCCCGGAGGGATGTTGGAACCACGCGCGGATTATTAGCCCGCCTTCACAGGCGGCGCTTAATTATTCATATCTCTTAAAAGCGTACGCGCCCGCCCGCGGTGTTATACTTTTCGCACTTTCGTTCTGGCGAGGTTTACGAAGAGTGTCTGACCTACTGGCGGCGCGGTCGCAGATGGCGATGTCGCTGGCCTTCCACATCATCTTCGCGGCCGTCGGCATCGCGATGCCGCTCCTGATGGTCATCGCCGAGTGGCGCTGGCAGCGCACGCGCGAGGAGGTCTACCTCATCCTCGCCAAGCGCTGGGCCAAGGGGACAGCGATCCTCTTCGCCGTCGGCGCGGTCTCGGGCACCGTGCTCTCCTTCGAGCTGGGGCTGCTCTGGCCGCAGTTCATGAACTACGCGGGCGCGATCATAGGGATGCCGTTCTCGCTCGAAGGCTTCGCCTTCTTCACGGAGGCGATTTTCCTGGGCATCTACCTTTACGGCTGGGACCGCGTGCGGCCGCGCGCGCACCTGCTCGCGGGCGTGCTCGTGGCGCTCTCCGGCGTCCTCTCCGGCGTCTTCGTGGTCATCGCCAACGCCTGGATGAACAGCCCGACGGGTTTCGAGATCGCGGACGGGCGGCCCGTCAACATAGACCCTGTCGCCGCGATGCTCAACCCGATGGCCTTCTCGCAGACGCTGCACATGTCGCTCGCCGCTTACGCCGCGACCGGCTTCGCCGTGGCGGGCATTCACGCATACCTGTTGCTGCGCGACCGCAAGAACCTGTTCCACCGGCGCGCTCTCGCCATCGCGCTCCTGGTCGGGGGCGTGGCGGCGCTGTTACAGCCTTTGAGCGGCGACTTGAGCGCGCGCGCGGTGGCCGAGTATCAGCCCGTCAAACTCGCCGCGCTCGAAGGGCAGTTCAAGACGGAGCGCGCGGCCCCCTTGCGCATCGGCGGCATCCCGGACGAGGAGGCGGGGGAGACGCGCTACGCGATTGAGATTCCTTACGGCCTGAGCTTTCTGGCTTTTCACGACCCCCACGCCGAGGTCAAGGGGCTGGAGGCTTTCCCGCGCGACCAGTGGCCGAACATTTTGATCGTGCACATTGCCTTCCAGGTCATGGTCGGGATGGGGATGCTGATGATGGCAATCGCGCTCTGGGCGGCCTGGCGTTGGTGGCGTCGGCGCGGCGCTCTGTTCGAGAGCAAGTGGTTCCTGCGCGCGGTAGTCTTCGCCGCGCCTGCGGGGATGATCGCGATTGAGGCCGGCTGGACCGTGACGGAGGTCGGGCGTCAGCCCTGGATCATTCAGGGAGTGATGCGCACGAAAGACGCCGTCACGCCCATGCCCGGCCTCGTCGTCCCCTTCATCGCCTTCACAGTGCTCTACCTCTTCCTCGCCGCAATCGTCGTCTGGCTCCTGCTGCGCCAGGTCGCGGCAAGCCCGAAAAAAGAAGTGCCGAGTGCTGAGGACTGAGTTAGAAACTGCTTTCTTTCACTCAGCACTCAGCACTCAGCACTCAGCACTGTTTTTAGGAGGTGTTCAGTTGTCGCTTGAGCTGTTGGCGGCGGGGGCGATGGTGGTGTCGCTGATGTTTTACGCGCTGCTGGGCGGGGCGGATTACGGGGGCGGCGTGTGGGACCTGTTCGCGCGGGGGCGGCGTGCGCGGGCGCAGCGCGAGCTGATCGCGGAGGCCATAGGGCCCGTGTGGGAGGCGAACCACGTCTGGCTGATTCTGGTCCTGGTCATCCTCTTCACGGGGTTCCCCTCGGCGTTCGCGGCCATCGCGACGGCGCTGCACGTGCCGCTGACGCTCCTCCTGATAGGCATCGTGCTGCGCGGCTCGGCCTTCACGTTCCGCACCTACGACTCCGAGCGCGACGAGGTGCAGCAGCGCTGGAGCCGCGTCTTCTCCGTGGCGAGCATCATCACGCCTGTGTTGCTCGGCGTGACGTTGGGGGCCATCGCTTCGGGCACAATCAAAGTCGAGAACGGAATCGTCACGAGCGGCTTCTGGCGCTCGTGGCTCGCGCCGTTTCCCTTCGCGGTCGGGCTTTTCGCGCTCGCGCTCTTCGCGTTCCTCGCCGCGGTCTACCTGACGCTGGAGACGAAGGACGAGAAGTTGCAAGAGGATTTCAGGCTGCGCGCGCTGGTCGCGGGCGTGACGGTCGGCGCGCTGGCGCTCACGGTCTTTCTGCTCGCGGGCGAGGGCGCGCCGAAGGTCCGCGCGGGGCTCGCGGCGAGCGTCTGGGCCTTGCCGCTGCACGCGGCCACGGCGGTCGCTGCCGTCGGCGCTTTCTATTTCCTGTGGAAGCGAAAATACGCGTGGGCGCGTCTGTGCGCCGCCGCGCAGGTGAGCCTGATTCTCTGGGGCTGGGCGCTGGCACAATTCCCGTACATCGTCGAGCCGGACATCACCATCTCTTCGGCCGCCGCGCCGCCGCAGACCCTGCGGCTACTCCTCGCGGCGCTGGCCCTCGGCGCGCTCGTCCTCTTCCCGTCTTTCTATTATTTGTTCCGCGTCTTTAAAGGAAGAACCGCCTTCGCGCCTCTCGAAGAAGGAGAGCCGGGAGAGAAGAAAGAATGAAACCGGGTGTGCATCCCCGAAGGGGATGCAGATGATAGCCGGTGGCGCGCTCACGCGCTTACCCCTGGCTATCATCTGCGACCCCTTCGGGGTCTTCCCCTTTTACCATTTGCCTTGATTTTTATGGCTTGAAGACGCGGCGCATGGTGCGGGCGACGCCTTTGCCCGTGTGCTTGCCGAAGCCGCCCATGCCCTTGCCGAACTCTTTGCCTCCGCGCAGGACGCGGCCGCGCGCGACGTTTTGGCCGAAGCGCTTGCCGCCGCGCCCGGCGGACTTGCCCGCGCGCTTGAAGGCGCTGCGTATGCCGCGGCGGCGTGCCCGCTCGCTGCGCCAGCGCCGCCTGCGCGTGCCCGCCCGCGTCAGCACGCGCGGACCCTCGTCCTGCGGCGCGAGCGCCGCGCGCGCCTCGACCGCGGGCGGGCCGATGACGCCGAAAGACGCGATGAACGTCAACACCAGGAGCGCCGACAGAAGTTTACGCATGAAACTCTGAATCCTCCGCGAAGGTTTTAGTCTGCCGGGGTAGTGTGCCAGAGCATCGCACGCGGCGGCGGCCTCAGTCCAGCCGCCACAAAAACGGATGGCGAAACGTCCCGCCCGAGTGGTAAGCTTTACCTCGGCGGCGGCGCGACTCGCCGCCGCCGACAGAGCCATGAGAACGAACATCAAAATCACACTCGCAGTCCTCTCACTCTCTTTCGCCGTCTTCGCCCAGTCGGGCTGCAACAAGAGCGGCGGCAACCAGTCCGGCGCGAACTCCCCGAAGGCGTCGCAGGCGCTCGCGCCCGGCAAGGCCATCACGACGGACGAGTTGGTCGAAGCCTACAGGATGGAGCCGGCCGACGGCGCGGGCAAGTACAAGGGCCAGACGCTCGACGTGACCGGCGCGGTCACGCGCAAGGGGAAAGATTTTCAGAACAACCTTTACGTGAACCTCGGGGGCGAGAACAAGTACATCGAAGTCCACTGCGTCTACGACGAGGGGCGCTCCGAAGAGATGTCCGCGCTCCAGCCCGGCCAGCAGGTGACCATCCGCGGCGTCTGCGACGGGAGGTTCATGAGCTACGTCGTCCTGAAGAACAGTCAGGTCGTCAAGTAAGTTAAAGAGCGCCGAAACACACTTGGAGCTTAGAACCATGCAAGCTGAAACGCTCCACTGCCCGGCGTGCGGGGCCGCCGCCGCGAGCGACGCGACGCGCTGCGAGTTCTGCGCCGCGCGGCTCAAAACAGTCGCCTGCCCGCGCTGCTTCGCGATGATGTTCGTCGGGACGAAACACTGCTCCAGCTGCGGCGCGAAGGCGGACGCGGCGTCCTCAGTCGAGTCCGCGGCGGGCCGCACGCTCTCGTGCCCGCGGTGCCGCGCGGGGCTGGAAGCAATCGCGGTCGGGAGCGCGCGGCTGAAGGAGTGCGCGCGCTGCGACGGGCTGTGGGTGGACGTGGAGTCGTTCGAGCGCATCGTCAGCGAGCGCGAGGAGCAGTCGGCCGTGCTCGGCGCGCCCACGCTCTTGCAGAAGGCGGGCGGCGCGGGCGCGTCCGGTCAGGTGCGCTACGTGCCGTGCCCGGAGTGCGGCGAGTTGATGAACCGCGTCAACTTCGCGCGCTGCTCGGGCGTCGTCGTCGACGTGTGCAAGGGTCACGGCACCTGGTTCGACCGCGACGAGCTGCGGCAGATAGTGGAGTTCATACAGGGCGGCGGCCTCTCCGTCTCGCGCGAGCGCGAGAAGCAGGAGGTCGAGGCGGAGCGGCGTAAACTGAAGCAGGAGCAGCTCTCGGCCTCGCTCCAGAACAGGCGGCTCGGGAGCACGTTTGAGCCGGAGGACCGACGCTGGGGCGCGGTCTCTGCCGCCGGAGAATTGTTAAGCGTGCTCCTCGATAGGTGATGAGAAATTCGCTCGGGCTGCCGGGCCGTCTTTGCGCGGAACTTTTCGCGGCGCGGCGCGTGTCAGAGAACGTTCATGCGGGCCGCTACAAAGAGGCGAGGGCCGCGGCCCGACTCTTGGAAACGAGGAGAGAGGTTATGAGGTCTGGGAAAATTTATCGTTCCGCGCTCGTGATGCTGCTCATCGCCGCGGGCTGGGGCGCGCAGTCGCGCGGGGCGCTGGCACAGGAAGGGCAGCCGGCGCGAATCAAGGCTGACGAGGCCGCGGGCCTGGAAGTTCAGCTTCACATACTCGTCGCGAGCAAGACCACGGACGGCGAGGGCGAGAAGCTGCCCGCGTCGCTCGACGCGGTGGTCAGGCAGTTGAAGACGACCTTCACGTTCAAGAGCTACAGGCTGGCGACGACCCTACTCAACCGCGTCAGGAACGGCGGCCGCCTGAGCCTGAAGTGGGTCGGGAGCCCGCTGCTTGAGCAGTCTGCGGCGACGACCACCACGCCCGGCTTCAACGAGTTCAACATCATGGGCATCAAGCTCGACAAGGACGACGCGGGCCGCGACGTGGTGCAGATGTCGAACTTCTATTTCGGCGCGCGCATCCCGATTCAACTGCCGAGCGTGGCGAGCACGGGCGCGAGCGTGCCGACGCTCCAGTACGAGCAGACGGGCATCACCACGGACATCTCCATGCGCGAGGGCGAGCCGACCATCGTCGGCACGCTCAACGTCGGCCCCGCGGGCGACGCCCTGATCGTCGTCGTCACGGCCAGGAAACCCGGAAAATAAAATGATGAACGCGGAGTGATGAATGATGAATTAAAGGCAGTCGGCTTTTCATTCATCATTCATCCCGCAAAGCTCGTCGTTTGGCCGCGCGCCCCCGGCAAAGGGGGCGCGCGGCCTGCTTTTAACGATAATGCTTGAATAGATGGGCGCGACTTGATTATGATGAAAGGGCACGATGCTCGTGGGACGCGCCCCTGGCTTCCTTGCCCCTGACGTGACAGCCGCCTCTTCCTGGTTAGATCGCCTTACTGGATCGGACACCAGCCGACAGAAGCTTTAGGGCGAGCCTTGACGGATTTTGACTGACGAGCGACTGAAAACCTGAAACCCCCGGAAAATGTTATGACCCCCGAAACAGAAATTGCCACCCCCCCCCGCAACCGCCGAAGCGCCAGCCGAAGGCAAGTACGTCTACTGCATCATAGAGGCCAAGGAGCCGCGCTCCTTCGGCCCGATGGGCATCGGCGGCCGCGGCGACGAAGTCTACACGGTCCACCACAAGGGCCTCGCCGCGGTCGTCTCGAACACGCCGATTGTCGTCTACGACCCGACGCGCGAGAACGTCTTCGCGCACGAGCAGGTCAACGAGGCCGTGATGCGCGAGTTCACGGTGCTGCCGATGGCCTTCGGCGCGCTCTTCCGCACCGAGGACGACATCATAGAGTTGATGCGCGGCACCTACGACGCCCTGCGCGACGTGCTGGCGAAGATGGAGGGCAAGGTCGAGTTCGGCCTCAAGGTCAACTGGGACCGCGACCGCGTCATCGCCGAACTCGAAGAGGAGAACGAAGAGATTCGCCACCTCAAGGAGCAGATCACCTCGCGCACGACCGGCTCGACCTACTTCGCGCGCATGCAGCTCGGCCGGCTCGTGGAGACGGCGCTGACGGACCAGGCCGACGCCTACATCCGCGAGGTCTATTCGGTCCTGCGCGACACGGCCGTCGCCTCGCGCGCCAACAAGCCCATCGGCGACAAGATGATTATGAACGCGGCGTTTTTGATCGAGCGCGAGCGCGAGGCCGAGTTCGACCAGAAGGTCAAGGAGATCGCCGCCAAGTACGAGACCAAGCTCTCGTTCAAGTACACCGGCCCGTGGCCGCCCTACAACTTCGTCCACATCCGCCTCAAGCTCGAACGCGGCGAGAGCACGACGGAGGCCATCGCACGGTAGAAAAGAGTCATGTTCTTCATCGACGACCTCCTGCTCGCGCCGGTCAGCGGCTTCAAGTTCATCCTGACGCAGATTCAGAAGATCGCGGACAAGGAGCTGAACGACGACCAGTTCATCAAGGAGCAACTCCTGGAGCTGCAAATGCGCCTTGAGCTGGACGAGATTTCCGACGAGGAGTACAGGGAGCGCGAGGCGGACCTCTTCGCGCGGCTGCGCGTCATCAAGCAGCGGCAGATGGATATGCTCCAGCAAGTCCACACCGCCGAGTCCTCGTCCATCGTCATAGAGGCGGGCGGCGACGACGACGGGGGTGGTTTCTGGGAGCCGGGCGGGGGGCGATAAAGCGTGAGGGGAGCTAAGGCCGCGCGCGCGAAGAGACCTCCTCGCCACCCGCAGACGGAACCGACGCTCCCCGCCGCGCGCTACCTCTTCTTCGGCGGCAAGGGCGGCACTGGAAAGACCACGACGGCCGCCGCCACGGCCCTCAGCCTGCTGGACCACGCAAAACCCGGCGAGCGCATTCTGCTCTTCTCGACCGACCCCGCACACTCACTCTCCGACAGTCTCGACGTGAAAATCGGCGGCCGGCCGCGCGAGGTCGCGCGCCGCGCGGGGGCGCGTCTCGTCGCCTACGAGATGGACGCGGCGGCCGCGCTCGAAAAATTCAAGGACGAGCACCGCGCCACTTTGGCGGAGATCGCGGAGCGCGGGACGCTGCTGGACGAGAGCGACATCAACGATTTGATGAACCTCTCGCTGCCGGGCGTGGACGAGGTGATGGCGCTCTTCGAGTTGAGCGAAGTGGAGCGCGGGGGTGTTTACGCGCGGGTCGTCGTGGACACGGCCCCGTCGGGCCACACCTCGCGTATGCTCCGGCTGCCGGAAGTCTTCTCGCGCATGGTCGCGGCGCTCGACCGCATGGCCGACAAGCACCGCTACATCGTCGCGCAGTTCGCGCCGGGCGGCCGCCGCCGCGCGGACGAAGTTGACCTCTTCCTCACAGACCTCGCGGAGAGAATCGACCGCGTGCGGGAGATGCTGACGGACGCAGGCCGCACGGGCTTCACGCTCGTCACCATCCCCGAGGCGATGAGCGTCGAGGAAACGAAGCGCTACTTCGCGCTGCTCAAAGAGGAGCGCGTGCCCGTCACAGACCTCGTCGTCAACCGCGTCGAGCAGGAGCACGCGTCTTGCGCCTACTGCCGCGCGCGGGCCGCGGGCCAGCAGCCTTCGCTCGAAGAGATAGCGCGCGAGTTCGCGGGGCTCAGCCTTCACCAAGTCCCCCTCCTCCCCGCGGAGGTGCGCGGCCCGCGAGCCCTGAGAAGTTTCGCCGGCCTCGTCTGGGGAAAAGCAGTAGGCGGCAGGCAGTGGGCAGTGGGCAGCAAGCAGTCAGGTGGATTCTGCCCTCCGCCTTCCGCGGTCAGCTTTCCGCTTTCCGCCGTTCGGCTTCTGCTTTTTGGCGGGAAGGGCGGTGTCGGAAAAACTACCGCGGCGGCGGCGGCGGCGCTCGCGCTGGCCGAGCGGGACGCGCGGGCTCGCGTGCTTGTCTTCTCGACCGATCCGGCGCATTCTCTCTCGGACAGCTTCGCGGAGGCGGTCGGCCCTTTCAAGCGCGGGGTCGCGGGCCTCTCGAATCTGGACGCGATGGAGATCGACCCGGCGGCGCGGTTCGAGGAGTTGAAGGAGCGTTACCGCGCGTGGACGGACGAGCTGTTTCAGCAGCTCGCGGGCGGCTCGCGCTGGGAGATTCAGTTCGACCGCGAGGCGATGCGCGGCCTGGTCGCGCTCGCGCCGCCGGGCATAGACGAGATCGCGGCCCTGAGCGCCGTCAGCGACCTGGTTGACCAGGACCGCTACACGACGATTGTCCTGGACACCGCGCCGACGGGCCACCTCGTGCGCTTCCTGGAGCTGCCTGAAGTCGCGCTCTCCTGGGTGCGCACGTTCATCAAGCTCCTGCTCAAATACCAGAACGTCGTGCGCGCGACGGGCGTGGCCGAAGAGTTGATCGCGCTCTCGAAGAGCGTCAAGCGCATCGTGGCGCTGCTGACCAGCGCCGAGACCTGCGAGTTCGTCGGCGTCGCCCGGCCCGAACTGATGAGCCTGGAAGAGACCGCGAGGTTGACGCCCGCGCTCAAACGGCTCAAAGTTCCCCTCCGGCGGCTGCTCGTCAACGGCGTCGTCCCCGCGGAGGCGGCCCAACACTGCGACTTCTGCGCCGCGCGCCTCAGGCACCAGTGCGAAGTGCTTGAAGATTTCCGCGGCCGGTTCAAAAAGGGGACGGAGCTTTTCGTCGCCGCGGAGCAGCCGCACGAGGTCCGCGGCCCTGAAGCCTTGCGCGAGCACTTCGCGGGCTGGCGGCGTCTCGGAGAACCTTTGAAACGAAAGAAGAGATGAGCGCGCGCAAATCCAGGAGGCGGCCGGGCGAAGAAGGCGACGCGGGCGGGCAGGGCTTTTACGTCTACTGCGTCGCCGGGTCGGCCGACGTGTCCGCAGTCTTCGACGAGGATTTGCCCGCGGCCATCGAAGACAGCAACGCCCTGGAGACGGTGGAGCAGGGCGGGCTCGCGGCGGTAGTGAGTGCCGTGCCGCTCGCGGACTACGGCGAGCAGGCGTTGCAGTCGCGGCTGTCGGACGTGACCTGGACCGCGGTTCGCGCCATGCGGCACGAGAGGGTGGTGGAGCACTTCGCGCGCCGCGCGAGCGTCGTCCCGCTGCGCTTCGGCACCATCTACACGAGGCGCGACAACGTGGCCGCGATGCTCGCGGCAAAGCGCGACGAGTTACTTTCAATCATCGAGCGGCTGCGCGGGCGCGAGGAGTGGGGCCTCAACGTCTACAGCGACCGCGCGAGGCTGTTGGAAGAGGTCGTCTCGCTCAGCCCCAGACTGCGCGAGCTGAGCGAGCAGGCCGCGCGAGTCTCGCCGGGCCAGTCCTACCTGATGCGGAAAAAGATAGACTCCATGCGCGAGGCGGAGGCGCGCGCGGAGACGAGGCGCGTGGCCGACGCCATCGAGCGCGAGTTGTCGGAGGCCGCGGACGCCGCTTCCGCGCGCCTGCGCGTCCTCAAAGACGAGGCAGGCGAGCAGGGCGAGGTCGCCGCCAAGCTCGCGTTCCTGGTCGAGCGCGAGCGCTTCGACGAGTTCCGCGCGGCGGCCGAGCGGCTGGCGCGCGAGTACGAGGGCGCGGGCTTCAAGCTTGAACTGACAGGCCCCTGGCCCCCCTACAACTTCGCCGCGGGCGACGGGTAATCTTCGGCGCGCCGCGATTCCCGCCCGCGGCTACGGCGGCAGTTCCTCGAACTCGAACTTACTGACGACGACTTCCTGCTCACCCGCTCGGGGCGGACGCCCTGCCAGCAGCCAGAGGTTGATTCGCGCGTTCTCCCCGCCCGCGCGCGGGATGCCCTGGGTGAAGTTGTGTTGCCGGATGACGCTGCCGGGCTCAGGCGCGGCGGCGTGGCCCTTGAAGCTCTGGGCGAAAACGCCGTCCGGCCGCCAGGTGAACAGGTGCGTGGTGGCTCGCAGTCCCGCCGGAATCTGGAAACGCACGACGTTGGTCGGGCGAGTGTAGGGCTGGACGACGAACTGCCCGTTCTGGTTGTCGGCCCGCCCCCAGCGTGATACCTCTATGTCTATTTCGCGGTGGTTGTAGGCCGGGTCGTCGTTCCAAGTGAACATGCCCAGCACGGCCTGCGGGTCTAAGGCTTCGGCCGGGGTGTCCAGGTAAAAGCGGTAAGTGCCGTAACCGAAACTCCGCGCCGAGACGACCTCGGCGCAATACCAGCGCCCGTCGCGCTCGGTCAGGCGCAAGTGCAAGCGCCCGCGGTCATCCACCGTGACGTTGTCGCCGCCGTCGGAGAAATAATTCGGCCCCGGCCCGACCCGGCCCTCACTCGATTTCACCACCCACTCGTAGCCGGAGAACTGTATCCTCCGCACGGCCGAACTGTTCCCCTGTACGGCCTGCGGGGCCGGCGCGGCGCTGCGGCAACACGTCGCCCCCGCGAGGGCCGCCAACGCCGCGCACGCGGCCAGCGCCTTCTTCATCCTCAGTCCCACCTCTCCGGGATCACTTCGCGGGCACCCTGTCCATCGCCAGCACGGGGCCGGAGACGACGGGGAGTGTGCCCTTCAGGTCGGTCAGCTTGTAAGAAGCTTTAACCAGTAAGGCCGCGTACTCCGAGCCCAGGTGCGTGTCGTTCTCCCACGAGCCGTCTTCCCGAATTTCCGTGTAAGGCGAGTCCTCCCAGGGCTGCACGTACCATCTGTTCGTGCGGGTGAAAAGAATGACCTTGCAGTCCCTGGCCTTCACGCCGCTGACCGTCCCCCCGATTCTTTCCGTGCTATCAGGGCCGCCTCCCGCGGGCGGCACTAAGGTGATTCTGATTCTCGGGGCGTTCGCATTCCCCCCTCCCGAATCGCCCGCGGTCGCCGAGTTAGTCGGCACGGCGTTTCCGGCCTGCTCGTTCTGCGTTTCAGCTCCGCCTCTAGCGCCGGCGGCCTGGTCGTCCTGTCTCGGCGTGAGGTTATTGTCGGCCCCGCCGCTTTGACACGCGGCCGCCAAAATCATGAGTGCGGCCAGTCCCGCGAGGACGAGTCCGCGGGTCGGCGCGCACTGTTTCGATCTGTCTCTCATCGCGTTGCCACCTCCTTCGGCAGTTGAATCGTGCCGGAGCGTCTCCGCCCCGCTTCAGTCTCGGGCCGTGACCCTGGCGATTGCCAGCACGGTGCCTGAGACATCGGGAAGCCTGTCGGCCACTGTGGGCGGTTTGTAAGACATCTTCACCAGCAGCGCCGCGTACTCCGAGCCCAGGTGCGTGTCGTTCTCCCACGAGCCGTCATCCTGGATTGGCGTGGCCGACTCGTCTACGTTCGGAGTGCTCGGTTGGTCTGTGTAAGGTTGGACGAACCACTTGTCTGTGCGGGCGAAAAGAACGACCTTGTATTCCCTGACGTTCACGCCGCTGACCTTGCCGCTGATCCTCGCGGTTATGTCCGGGCCGGAACCCCTCCGGGGCGCGTCAATTATTCGAATGCTCGGCCTGGGCGTCGGGCTGGGCGTGGGCTGCGGGAGGTACGCTTGCAGGGGCCGGGGCCATGAAAAAAAGAAGCCCGAGAGTATGCCGAACGACGCCGCCGAAGTGAGCAGAACAAAAGTCCACGTCAGGGTCAGACCCCACGCCTTGAGGTAAGTTGACGGGCGGCGCGCCAGCCGAAAAGAGTCGACCAGGCCCAGCGCCAGGGCGAGCATTATGGCGACGCCGAAGATTGCTATTCGGAAATCAATTGTGAACCCCGCGACGACGGCGACGGCCGCCGCGATTCCCGCCACCACCAATGCGTACCTGGCCGCGGGGAAGGCGCGCATCGTTCCCATGATGGCCGAGTGACCCGCGGCCTTTTTTGCGGCCACAGCCGTCTCGACGGGGATGGTGTGCTCGCTCCCCTCTTGAACGTACGCGACGGAGAGCAAGCGGGTGCGGCGGGCAAAATCGCGTTGGAATTCCGGGTCGCGTAACCTTGCGATGATTTTCGAGAGCGCCTCGCCATCACCCTCGATGACAACTTTAACGCTCCCCTCCCGGACATCGAATTTAAGATTTTTGGTCTCCACCCCGGCTTCGTCGCGAAGGATTGCCTCCAGGTTCTTGAGGTCGAAGTCTTGCGGCGATCCTTCGAAGACGAGGGTGACTACTTTTATTTTGACTTTGAGCGTCGTCCTGGGGCGGGTTGTCGCAACTTTGGGGGCGTTGGTCGCGGCGTGGCTGGCGCCGGCGGCTGTTGGTTTCGCCTGAATATCGTCGTCTTCCCTGACCTCTGATATGAGTCTCGCCGCCGCGCGGATGCCTCTTTCAACTCTCGTGAAAGCGTCGTCTCTATCCGACCACTTCTTTACCGGGACGGCGTTTTCAGGTAAGACTTGGAGTGTGCCGAAAGGCATGTCCTGCCAGTCACACTCGCGGAGGATGATGGGGATCACGCGCGCTTCGCCGTTCCTGTGTCGCTCCATTGCCAGCGTCGCCTCGACATCGCAACAGTATTTCGAAGCTAGAAAATCCGGGCTGATGACCAGCAGGATCATTTCGGCCGCGTTGAGGTGCTCAAGTATCTGCTTCTCCCACTCGTGCCCCGCGGGAGTCATGTAGTCGCGCCAGTATGTTATTGTTTTCTTCGCTTCCAAAATTTTCAGGCGCTTGTCCAACTCACGCAGCAACTCTTTATCCTCGTCGCGCGAGTACGAGATGAAGACCTCGACGGGGCCGGGAGTTCGGGGAGTTTCGCGCATCGGCGTCTTCCTTGGGTGAGTGTTGGGAGGCCGACCCGGCGAGAGGCGAGGTGAGCGTAAGAGAACGGGGCGGCTGGCACCTGAACAACGCCACAATATGCCTGATTGGGGAAAGCGTCAATGGTTATTCTTCATGCTGGTTGTGGGCGGGCCAATGCTTTAGACTAGTGGGGCGGGCCGCAATCCTTTTGGCGTCAGAACTCGAATCCGTATGGCCGACGAAGAACTTGAGCTGCTGGGGGAAGAGTCGGAGCTGTCGCTCCTGGAGACGCTCGACCACGTGCTCAACCGCGGGCTGGTGATCGCGGGCGAGATCACCATCGCAGTGGCCGACATAGACCTCATCTTCATCGGCCTCAACGTCCTCGTCAGCTCGGTCGAGACGGCGCACGAGGTCTTGAGGGAACGCGGGGAACCGGTGGCGAGTGAAGAGTGAACCTTTACGCCTATTGCCTGAGCGACGACGTGGCGGCCGGCGCGGTCGAGGACGTGGCGGGTGTGGCCGGCGCGAGCCCGCGCCTCGTCGAACGCGCGGGCATCTCGGCAGTCGTCAGCGAGTGCGGCGATGAAAAGATTGCCGTCACGCGCGAGAACGTGATGGCGCACGAGCGCGTGGTGCGGCGCGTCCTCGCGGGGACGACGCCGCTGCCTTTTCGTTTTGGCACAATCGTCACGGAGGCGCGGCTCGCGAGTTACCTCGACTCGCGGCAAGGGACGTTGAAGGCGCAACTGGAGCGCGTGCGCGGGGCAATCGAGATGAGCGTGAAGGTCATCTGGAAGCCGGTGGAGCGCGGCGGCGGGGAAGATGAGACGGCGGGTGAAGTTGCCGGCGGGAGCGGGACGAAGTTTCTATTGAAAAAGCGGCGCGAGTTGTTGGGCGAGAGCGCGCGTCGGGAGCGCGCCGAGGAGGTCGGCGGGTGGCTCGCCCGGGCGGTCGAAGGCTTTGTGCGTGAGTCGCGCGTCGAGCTTCAGCCGTCGGAAAACCTGATTCTGGCGGCGTCGCATCTGGTCGAGCGCGCGCGCCTCGCCGATTACAGGGCGGCGCTCGGCCGGGCCAAAATGGAGCGGCCCGAATTACAATTCTTGACGAGCGGAGCCTGGCCGCCGTACAGTTTTACAAGTGTTGGCCCTTGAGTTACGAGCATGGTCGGGAGTAATCTGTTGAAGCCTTCCCCCGAAGTCCCCCTTCCGGTCGAGCCGGAAATTGACACGCTGCACGCGGCGGAGTTCGCGCGCGAACTGCGGCGCGTGTCCGAGGCGTTACCCCCGCGCATCAACGTTGATGCCGAATCAGTCGAACAAGGCTTGGCGAAGCTCGTCTTGACTTTGATCGAATTCATCCGCCGCCTGCTCGAAAAGCAGGCGATCCGCAGGATGGAGGGCGGCGATTTATCGCCCGAGCAGTTGGAGGAGCTCGGACTCGCCCTGATGAAACTGGAAGAGAAGATGCGGGAGCTGAAGGCGCAGTTCGGGCTGGCTGAAGAAGACCTCAATCTGGACCTCGGCCCAATCGGCCGGCTGATTTGAAAAGGGGTCTCGGGAATAAGTTGTCGAGGCGGACGTGCGCTCTGGTCTTACTGCATGAAGCCGCCCTCTTTATCAAGGGGCCGGGGGCCTGGGGCCGGGGTTCAGTTCTTGCTGACCCCTGGCCGCTAACTTCTGACCTCCTCTTTGCGAGGGTGAAGATTTGTCAAGCGAGCGATCAAGTTTAATCACGGCGCGGCCGCCGGGGCTGGTGGACGTGCTCGACCGGATTCTCGACAAGGGTCTGGTCATCGCGGGCGACATCAAGGTCTCGCTCGCCAACGTCGAGCTGCTGACGTTGCAGATTCGGCTCCTCGTCTGCTCGATTGATAAGGCCGAGCAGATCGGCCTGAACTGGTGGCGCTATGACACGAACCTGACGACGCGCGCCGAGCGCGCCGAGGCCGAGAACGTGGAGCTGCGCGAGCGGCTGGCCGAGTTGGAGCGCGAGGTCAGGCAACTGACCACGCCGCCTCCGGCGAGCAAGGGCGGCGCGAAGGGGGCGGGTGCGGCCGCCCGGGCGACGAAGAAAGGCAGGGGGCGCGGCCGGTGAAAGAGGCCGCCCGCTCCCGAAGGTTAGACCCGGCAGGCCGTGCCGAGTCTGTTTTCCCATTGCGCGCTGGACAGTATAGAACCTCGCGCGGCGCGACTGACGTTTCAACTTCGAAAAGAGGGACTAAAGGACATGGCTGTTGAAAGAGCGCCCGGCGGAACAAGTTTGATCGACGTGCTCGACCGCGTGCTTGACAAGGGCATCGTGGTGGACGCGTGGGTGCGCATCTCGCTCGTCGGCATTGACCTGATCACGGTCGAGGCGCGCGTCGTCGTCGCCTCCATCGACACTTACTTGAAGTACGCGGAGGCCGTCGGCCTGACGCCCGCCGTCTCCCGCCCGGCCCTGACGCCCGGCGCGGCCGAGCCGCTCGAAGACGAGACGCGCCGCCGCGCCTCGGTGGACGTGGAAAGACCGTAGGCGACAGGCAGTGGGCAGCAGGCAGTAAAAGCAGTTTCGTCTTGGCTGCCCGCTGCCCACTGCCTACTGCTCACTTTTCTTATGGCTCAGGTTCCAACAGAGCTACCCTCCCAGGCAGTCCCAGCCGTGCCGGAAGCGGAAGCGCCGGACAAGCGTCTTCGCCAGTACGAAGTCCTGAGCGAGACGACGACGCAGATGCTGGCGACGCCGACGCTCGACGAGCGCCTGCTGCTCGCGGCCGAGGCGGTCGTCACGAGCCTCGGCCACTCGCAGGCGGCAATCGCCATGGTCGACGAGCGCGACGCCACCCTGAGGATGCGCGCGGCCATCGGCTTCGAGGAGGACTCCGCCCCGGTGGAGATGCCGCTCGATTCGAGCGCCGCGTGCGTCAAGGTCGTGCACGAGGGGCAGCCCGCGTGGATTTCGGTCGTGGGGGACGAGCAGTCGTGCGCGCTCTTCGGCCGCATGGCGTGGAAGCAGGACGTGCTCGCGCTCCCGCTCTTCGGGATGCCGGAGATGACGAACAGGGGCGAGTGGGAGATCGCCCCGCGCCGCCGGCTGGACGACCGCCACTGGTCGCTGACCCCGGCGACCTGCTTCGGAGTGCTCTACCTCGCCGCCACGCGCGAGAAGATGGACGACTCCACGCTCACCTTCCTGACGCGCTTCACCGACCGCATCGGCATCGTCGCCTCCTCGGCCATGCAGCAGGAGCGCCTGATCGCGACCGTCAACAAGTTGCAGCGCGAGCGGCAGTGGGTCGAGTCCATCATGAAGTCGGTCGCCGACCCCATCGTGCTCACGGACCTCGACAACCAGATTCTCTTGCAGAACCGGCGCGCCGAAGAACTCTTCAGCGGCTCGAAGGACGCGGGCGAGGGCAAGCGCCGCGCGCTCAAGATGAACGACCTCCTGTTCTCGGCCTACCTGTCGAGCGCCGCCGTCTCCTCCTCGGAAGTCATCCAGCGCGACATCACGCTCGTGGACCCGCTCGAAGGCTCCGACATCCACTTCGAGGTCATCTCCACGCCCGCGCTCAACTCGCGCGGCGAGCGCCTCGGGCTGGTCTCCATCTTCCGCGACGTGACGGACCTGCGCGAGGCGAACGAGGAATTGGCCCGCAACTTCACGAAGCTCCAACAGGCCGAGGCCGAGGCGCGCCGCGAGCGCGACCGCCTCGACTTGATTATCGAGAACGTGGGCCACCCCGTCGTCGTCTGCGACGCGAGCGGCAACTTCATCCTCTTTAACCGCCGCGCCGAACTCCTCTTCCAGCAGGGGGACGCCTTCACGCCGAACGCCTCGGCGGCCATCCGCGCCAACTCCGTCAAGCTGACGAGCTTCATCTCCGCGCTCGCCTCGGCCTCCGAGACGGACCGCCAGGCCGAGATAGAGTTGATCGACCCGGAGACGAGCGAGGCGCTGCCGATGGAGATCACGGCCGGCGAGGTCGTGGACGCGAAGGGCCAGGTGACGGCCGTCGTCTCGATACTTCACGACCTCTCGGAGATACGCGAGCTTGAGCGCCGCCGCGTCGAGCAGCAGCTCTTCGAGTCGGAGAAGCTGGCGGCCGTCGGGCGGCTGGCCGCCTCCATCGCGCACGAGGTCAACAACCCGCTCGAAGCCATCAAGAACTCGCTCTACCTGATGGAGACCAACAAGGACGCGGAGAAGAACGCGCGCTTCCTTGAGATCGCGCGCAAGGAGACCGAGCGCGTCTCGCACATCATCCGCCAGATGCTCGGCTTCGCGCGCCGCTCCGGCGAGGTCGGCTGGGTGGACGTGAACCAACTCCTGGAAGAGACGCTGGTGCTGCTCGACAAGAAGCTGAAGCAGTCGGGCGTGCGGGTGGCGAGCGAGCTGGACAAGGAGCTGCCGCCCGTGCGCGCGCGCGCAGACCAGTTGCGCCAGGTCTTCCTCAACCTGCTCCTGAACGCGCAGCAGGCGGTGGACGGCGGGGGCGTCATCAACGTCACGACGGCGCGCTACGGCCAGAGCATACAGCCTTCCGTCGTCATCCAGATCAGCGACTCGGGCGTCGGCATCAGCCCGGACGATCTGACGCGCATCTTCGAGCCCTTCTTCTCGACGCGCAAGAAGGGGACGGGCCTCGGCCTCTGGGTGACGCAGGACATCGTCCGCCAGCACGGCGGGCGCATAGAGGTGACGAGCGAGAAGGGGCGCGGCACGACCTTCACCATCATGCTGCTGGTGGATTCGCCCATCCTCGAAGAGGACATCAAGAAGTAACTTCCGCCGGGTGACGCGCAAATGGCTTTCCAGACCATACAGGAACGCGGGGACGAGCAGGACGGGAACCCTGCCCCGGTCGCTCTGGCGGGCGCGCGCCTGCTCGTCGTGGACGACGAGGAGAACCTGCGCATCACGACCGCCGCGATTCTCGAACAGGAGGGCTACGCGGTCGAGACTGCGTCCTCCGGCAACGAGGCCGTCGCGCTGCTCGGCGGCACGGAGTTCGACCTCGTGCTCACGGACCTGCACATGGAGGGCGGCGACGGGCTCTCCGTGCTCTCCGAGATTCGCAACCGCGCGCCCCTGACCATCTCCGTCGTCCTGACCGGCTTCGCCTCGGTCGAGTCGGCAATCGCCGCCCTCCAACAGGGCGCTTACGACTACCTCGTCAAGCCCTGCGACATCGACGAGATGAAGCACACCATCCGGCGCGGCGTCGAGCACCGCCGCCTGATGCTCGCGGAGCAGGAGGCCAGGGAGAACCTCGAACAACTGAACCGCGACCTGGAGCGGCGCGTGGAGGAGCGGACCGCGCAGCTCAAGCGCCTGAACGACGAGCTGGCCGAGGCCAACCGCGCCAAGGACATCTTCCTCGCCACGCTCTCGCACGAGTTGCGCACGCCGCTGACGCCCGTCCTCGGCTGGGTCAACCTGCTTCGCAACGGGAACCTCGACGGCGACGGCGTCGAGCAGGCCCTGGACGCCATCGAGCGCAACGCGCGGTTGCAGTCGCGCCTGATTGACGACCTCCTGGACATCTCCCGCATCGCCACCGGCAAGCTGCGCTTCGAGCCCAAGCCGACCGACATCAACAGCGTGGTCGAGGCGGCCATCGAGACCGTGCGCTCTTCGGCGGCCGTGCGTCACGTCGAGCTGGAAGTCTCGCTCGCGCCCGCGCCGCTCGTCGTCATGGGCGAGCCCGTGCGCCTGCAACAGGTGGTCTGGAATTTGTTGTCGAACGCCATCAAGTTCACCGAGGCGGGCGGGCGCGTCTCCGTGCGCGCGGAGGCCGTGGGGCGCGAGGCGCGCGTCACCGTCGAAGACACGGGGATCGGCATCGCGCCCGAGTTCCTGCCTTACGTCTTCGACCGCTTCCGGCAGGCCGACGGCTCGCGCACGCGACGCCACGGCGGGCTGGGCCTGGGGCTGGCAATCGTCGACGCGCTCGCCAAGATGCACCACGGGAGCGTCGAGGCGCAGTCAGACGGTGCGGGCCGGGGCTCGCGCTTCATCTTCACGATGCCGCGCGCCTCGGCCGCCGAGAGCGCCGAGGAGAGTGAGCAGCCGGAGGCCGCGCCCGAGGCGGGCCAGCAGGTCCTGATCGTGGAAGACTCGCCCGACACGCTCTCGTTCCTGAGCGCCATCTTCCAGCAGAAGGGGTGCAACGTGATGGCCGCGTCGAGCGCGCCCGAGGCGCTCAAGATGGCCGCGGAGAACAAGCCGACGGTCATCATCTCGGACATAGGGATGCCGGGCATGGACGGCTACGAGCTTTTGCAGGAGCTGCGGCGGCTGCCCGGCATGAACCTCGTCCCGGCCATCGCCATCACGGGCTACGCCATGGACGAGGACCGCGAGCGCACCGCGGCCGCGGGCTTCACCGCGCACGTCGCCAAGCCCGTGGACGTTGACGACCTCTTCGCCCTCATCCAGAAACTCACCGCGCAGAGCTGCTAATCTAAGACTAATGGGAAATGTGCCAGTCAAAGCGCCGGCGCGGGCGCTGACCGAAGCGTCGCTCTCGCGCGGCCTCTCGCGCCTGGCGGCGGTTGACGCGGACCTCGCGCGCATTCTCGAAGAGTACGGGCGGCCGCCGCTGTGGGAGCGCGAGCAGGGGTTCCCGACCCTCGTCCTCATCATGCTCGAACAGCAGGTCTCGCTCGCCTCGGCGCTGGCCGCGTACAACAAGCTGCTCGCGCACGCCTCGCCGCTCACGCCGCAAAGTTTCCTCGCGCTCGACGACGCCAACCTCAAGCGCGCCGGCTTCAGCCGCCAGAAGAGCGCGTACGTGCGCCACCTCTCGCAGCTCATCGCCGAAGGCGAACTGGACCTGCCCGCGCTCGCGCGCGCGAGCGACGAGGAGGCGCGCGCCCAGTTGCTCAGAGTGAAAGGCATCGGGCCGTGGACGGCGGAGATTTACCTGCTGAGGGCTTTGCTGAGGGCGGACGCGTGGCCCGCGGGCGACCTGGCCCTGGCGGTCGCGGCCCAGCAAGTCAAGCGCCTGCCCTCGCGCCCGACGCCGGAGGAGTTGGACGAACTGAGCCTCGCCTGGAAACCCTGGCGCGCGGTCGCCGCCCGCCTGCTCTGGCACCACTACCTCAACCGCCCGCGGCGGAGTTGAAATTTTCGGATTTGAGGTTTCAAATCACTCGGGCACGAGCGCGAGGCGGAAGCCCATCAGGGACCATTCGCCTTCGCCCTCGACTTCGTTGATGTAGGAGAAATCGCTACGCGCGTTCGCGCCGACCGCGTAGCAGGTCGCGTTGCCGCTCTCGTCCCGGTAGAAGCCCATCTCCAGCGTCTCCGTCTCGCTCCATTCGGGGTGAAAGAGTGTGCCAATTATATTGAAGACGGCGGGCGGGCAGACGGTCGCGCGGTAACCCGCAGGCATGATCGCCCGCGCGCGCCAGTCCTCGTTGACGACCGCCAGGAATTCTCTCAGGCTGAGGTAGTTGTGATCGTAGCGCGTGCCGTTCATCATGCCGGCGCGGCCCATGTAGGGCGCGAGCGGGTCGGCGGACGCGTCGTGGCCGTAGAGCGTCCCGTAGAACTGCCTGTTCTCCGGCAGGTAGCGCGGCTTGACCGTCGTCTCGACCCCGATGACTGTGCCCTGGTGTCTCTCGTGGCCGCGCCTGATGGCCTCCAGGTAACTCGGCTTGTGCTCGCGCATTTCCGTGAAATCCCGCGGGGCCGTCGGGTAGAGCCGCGCGAAGTAGGAGTCGTCGAGCGGGGCCGCGCCGGCCGACGGGATGACGTGCCACTCCATGTGGAAATGGCGCAAGCCCCCTTCGGCCTCCGGCCGCAACTCGAACTTCGCCGCCTCGGGCGCGACTAACTCCGCGCCCGCCTTCAGCCCGAAAAACTCCCGCAGCCTTTCCGCCCTCTCTTCCATCCACTCAGGCATCGGTCATCGCCCTCCGTCTGTGACATATTCGACACGCAGATGTATTGAAATGCAAGCCCCCAAATGCCGTGAATCGTGAATCGTGAGTCGTAAATAGTGAAAAGCGGTTTCTTCGATTCACGATTCACGATTCACGATTTACGAGCTTTTCATTTGTAACCGGCGGACACCGCGGGGCGTTTTCAAGTTGAAAGGTTGAGGATAGAGTCCAGGTATGTCTTTTTCATTACCCTCCCGTTCGCCGAGCGCGGCCCCGATAGCCTGCCTTGTTCTCGCGGCCCTGCTGGCGGCCTCGGGCTGCGGGCGCAGCCAGCAGGCGGCGGGAAACAGAACGACTACGACCACGGAGACGACCCGCACGGAAGACGGCGAGGGCGCGCGCGGCGGCGGCGCTCCCGTCGCGGTCACCACCTCGAAGGCGGTCGCGCGGCAGGTGCCCGCCTACGTGCAGACCACGGGCAGCCTGAGCGCCAACGAGACTTCCGACGTAGCGCCGCAGACCTCCGGGCAGGTCGTGGCGACGCCCGTCAACGTGGGCGCGTTCGTGCGCCAGGGCGCAATCATCGCGCGCTTGAACGACAGGGACGCGCGCCTGCGGCTGCAACAGGCCCAGGCGGGAGTGCTTCAGGCACAGGCCGGGGTCCGGCAGGCCGAGGCGCGTCTGGGCCTCAGGCCCGGCGGCAACTTCGACGCGAGCGCCATCCCGGAAGTACGCACCGCGAGCGCCAACCTGGAACAGGCCCAGGCCGAGTTGCGCCTGGCCGAAGCCAACGAGCGCCGCTACCGCGAACTCGTCGAGACGGGCGACGTGGCCGTCAGCATCTATGACCAGTACCGCACGCAGCGCGACACGGCGCGCGCCCGCGTCAACAGCGTGCGCCAGCAGCTTGAGACGGAAATCAACACGGCGCGCACGAGCAACCAGGCCATACAGTCTGCGGAGGCGGCCGTCGCCAGCGCGCGCTCGCAGGTCGCCATCGCGCAGAAGGCCGTATCGGACGCCACCGTGCGCGCGCCCTACGCGGGCTACGTCAGCGACCGGCAGGTGGCCGTGGGCGAGTACGTCACGCCGGCGTCGGCCGTGGCGACCGTGCTTCGGACCAACCCCATCAAGCTGCAATTGCAGGTCGCGGAGGCGGACGTGCCCTTCATCACGCAGGGGATGGGCGTCTCGCTCGAAGTCGAGGCTTACGGCGACAGGAAGTTCGCGGGCGTGGTCGCGGCCGTCAACCCGGCAATTGACCCCGCGTCGCGCGCGGCGACGGTCGAGGTCGACGTGGAGAACGGCGACAACGCGCTGCGCGTCGGGATGTTCGCCACGGCGCGCATCGTGCGCCAGGGCGCGAACACCTCCGTCTTCGTCCCGCGCGCGGCGGTCTTGGGCGACCCGAACACGCAGTCTTACCGCGTCTTCGTCATACAGGGCGACGTGGCGAAGCTGCGCGTCGTGCAGATCGGGACCGAGGAGGGCGACACGGTCCAAATCCTCTCGGGCGTCAACGCCGACGAGGTGGTCGCGACCAGCAACCTCGAACAGCTTTACGAAGGCGCGCGGGTGAAAATACAGTAGTCAGTAGTCAGTAGTCAGTAATCAGTAAAGGCATTTGGCTGACAACTGATTACTGACTACTGACTACTAACAAGCGGAGCTTGTTTTATGCAGAAGTTGGCTGAGATTTGCGTGCGGCGGCCCGTGTTCGCGACCGTCATCATCCTGATGCTGACGGTCATCGGCGGGTTCTCTTTCTTCACGCTCGGCGTCGACCGCTTCCCCAAGATAGACATCCCGACCGTCTCCGTGCAGACGACCAACCAGGGGGCCGCGCCGCAGGAGATTGAGACCGAGATCACGGACATCATAGAGGGCGCAGTCAACACCGTCCCGGGCATCGACGAGATGCGCTCCTCCTCCTCGCAGGGCCGCTCAAGCGTCACCATCACTTTCAACCTCGAAAAGGACCCGGACCTGGCGACGCAGGAGGTGCGCGACAAGATCAGCACGGTCATGAACCGCCTGCCCGAGACGGCCGACCCGCCGGTGGTGAGGAAGTCCGACCCGGACTCTCAGCCGGTCCTGGTCTACGCCATCAGCGCGCCGCGCTCCTCCATTGAACTGACGACGCTCGTCCAGAACCAGATTCAGGAGCGCATCGAGTCGGCGGACGGCGTCGGCGAAGTGGTCGTCTTCGGCGGACGCCAGCGCGAGATTAAAGTCTACGTCGACCCGGACCGCCTGCGCGCCTTCAACCTGCCGGTGACGGCCGTCACCAACGCCCTGCGCGCGCAGAACCTGGAGCTGCCCGGCGGACGCCTCGACGAAGGCGCGCGCACCGTGACGCTGCGCACGCTCTCGCGCGTGACGCGCGTCGAAGATTTTAACGACATCGTCATCACGACGCGGAACGGGTACCCCGTCAAGGTGAAGGACGTGGGGCGCGTCGAAGACAGCGGCGTCGACCCGCAGTCGGCGGCCTCGCTCGACGGCGTGCCCTCTGTCTCGCTCGGCATACGCAAGCAGTCGGGCGCGAACACCATCGCCGTCATCAGCGAGGTCAAGCGGCGCATGGCGGAGATTGAGCCGCTCCTGCCGGACGACATTAAAATCGTCGTCACGCGCGACCAGTCGGAGTTCATCGAAACGAGCTTGCACGCCATCGAGGAGCACCTCGTCGTCGGCGGCCTGCTCGCCGCCATCATCGTCTTCCTCTTCCTGTGGAACTTCCGCTCGACCATCATCGCCGCGCTCGCCATCCCGACCTCGATCATCTCGGCCTTCGCGATCATCGCCGCGCTCGGCTACTCGCTCAACCAGATGACGATGCTCGCGCTCACGCTGATGGTCGGCATCGTGATTGACGACGCGATCGTGGTCCTGGAGAACATCTACCGCTTCGTCGAGGAGAAGGGGATGCACCCCTTCCAGGCCGCGGTTGAGGGCACCAAGGAGATCGGCCTCGCCGTCATGGCGACGACGCTTTCTCTGCTCGCCGTCTTCATCCCCGTCGGCTTCATGTACGGCATCGTCGGCCGCTTCATGTCGAGTTTCGGCCTGACTGCGGCGGCGGCCATCGCCGTCTCGCTCATCGTCTCGTTCACCCTCACGCCCATGCTCGCGGCGCGCTGGATTAAGCCGCCGAAGAAGGCGATCACGCCCGAGGGCCTGCCGGGCGGCGAGGTTGACGCGGGCGCGGGCGCGGGCGAGCCCCGTGATGAGGAGAAGGTGAAGGCGGAGAAAGTGGGCCACTCCTCGAAGGAGGGGCGCTTCTACAAGCCGATAGACCGCACCTACATGTGGATGCTCAAGTGGTCCATGGCGCACCGCTGGATCATCGTCATCATCTGCGCGGTCGTCATAGGCTTCATCGTCCCGCTCTACAACTGGGTCGGCTACAACTTCCTGCCCGACGAGGACGAGTCGGCCTACCAGGTGAGTCTGCGCGCGCCGCAGGGCACGAGCCTGGCGGCGACGCAGAGCGTCCTCGAAAGAGTCGCGCGCGACGTGCGCGAGCAGATCCCGGGCGTGGAGAACACGCTCGTCAACGCGGGCGGCTTCGGCGGCGGCCAGCCCAACTCGGGCTCCATCCAGGTCAGGCTCAAGCCGGTCGAGGACCGGAAGTATTCGCAGGCGGAGCTGATACAGATGACGCGCGACATGATACGCAAGAGGAAGTACCCGAAGGAGTACGTCATCAACGCGTCGGGCGGCTCCTCCATCGGCTCTTCCCTGGGCCAGGGGCGCGGCGGCGCTTCTCTGGGCTTCTTCATCAGCGGCCCGGACATTCAGAAACTGGACGAGTACTCGAACAAGCTGGTCGAGCGCATCAAGCAGGATGATAACTTCCGCGACGCCGACCGCTCGCTCCAACTGAGCAGCCCCGAGGTGCGCATCATCATCGACCGCCAGCGCGCGGCGGACCTCGGCGTGCAGGCCGGCGACGTGGCGCAGGCGCTGAACACGCTGGCCGCGGGCGCGCGCGTCACGACCTTCAGCGAGGGCTCCGACCAGTACGACGTGGTCGTGCGCGCGGGCGAAGAGTTCCGGCGCACGCGCGAGGCGCTGAGCAACTTCACCGTCGCGTCGGCGAACGGCGGGACCGTCGGACTCGAAAAGCTCGTGAGGCTCGAAGAGGGCGACAGCGCGGCCTCGATTGACCGCCTCAACCGCCAGCGGTCGGTCACCGTCTCGGCGAGCCTCGCGCCGAACGGCTCGGAGGGCGCGGGCCTCGAAGCCATCCAGCGGTACGCGAACGAGTTGAACATGGAGGCGGGCTACCTGACGGGCGTGACGGGCCAGTCGAAAGAGTTGCAGCGCGCCAACCGCTCCTTCATGCTGGCGTTCCTGCTCTCGTTCGTCTTCATGTACCTGATTCTCGCGGCGCAGTTCGAGTCGTTCATCCACCCCGTCACCATCCTGCTGACGCTGCCGCTCTCGATCCCGTTCGCGCTGCTCTCGACCTTGATCGCGGGCCAGAGGCTCAACATCTTTTCGGCGCTCGGCATCCTGCTCCTGTTCGGCATCGTCAAGAAGAACGCGATTCTACAGATCGACCACACGAACGAGTTGCGCGCGCACGGCATGGAGCGTTACAGCGCCATCCTCCAGGCGAACCGCGACCGCCTGCGGCCCATTCTGATGACGACCATCGCACTCGTCGCGGGCATGATCCCGCTCATCCTCGGCTCGGGCGCGGGCGCGGCGACGAACCGCTCCATCGGCGTGCTCGTCGTCGGCGGGCAGACCCTTTGTCTGCTGCTGACGCTGCTGGCCGTGCCCGTCTTCTACTCGCTCTTCGAAGACGCGAAGGAGTCGCGCGTGTGGGGCTACGTCGGCGCGCGCTTCGGCAATTTCAAGGGGGGACTCGGACGCCGCCTCGCGGAGATTCGCGCGGGCTTCTCCCGCAAACCTAAGGTCGCCCCTCCCCCCTCCGGCACGACCGCAAAGGACAGATATGTTGACCAAGCTTCAGGCGATTAAGGAAATGCGGACTGCGGACGGATGCGGGCGGATTGAAAAGCGTTTGAGTGCTCCCATCAAATCCGCAGCCCGCAGTCCGCAGTCCGCAATAAGAGTGATGCTCTGCGCGTTGTTACTGCTCGCGTCGGGCGCGACTGCGTTGGCACAGAATCCTTCGCCCTCGCCGTCCGCGACGCCGCAGCCTGCGCCGCCCGCGGGCACGACCGGGGGGCGGCAACAGCAGCCGGGCCAGGCCCCGCCCTCGCCCACCGAGTTGCCGCCCAACTCGGCCACAGCCCCCATCAGGCCGGACAACGAGGCGCAGCAGAGCGCGCAGCCGCAGACGGGTGTGGAGCAGGAGCGCCAACAGACCACGCCCAACACGCAGGGGCCGCGCCCCACGCAGCCGCAGGTCCAGCCGCCCTCCCAGCAGACCGCGCCCGGCCAGCAGCCCACGACGGCCGCGCCCGCCGGCACGCAGACCGGGCAGCCGGGCACGCCGCAGGGGACAACTCCTTCGACCGGCGTTCAGCAGACGCCGGGCCAGAACGTGGGCGTCTCGGCGGGCGTTGCGCCCGCCGAGTTGCCGGAAGACCCGCCGCCCGTCGCGCCGAACTTCGAAGCCCCCACGCGCCCCCTGCCCTCGGCCGACCGCGTCGGCGTGGACGTGTCGGACCAACTGCCGATCACGCTCAACGAGGCGATCGCGCTCGCGCTCGAAAACAATAACGACATCGACAGCTCGCGCATAGACGTGGAGATCGCCGAATTCAACCTGCGCGCCGCGCGCGGGGTCTACGACCCTGTGTTCTCGTCCGAGAGTTATTTCGAGAGCCGCGTCACGCCGACCAGTTCCACCTTAGGCGGCGCGGGCGCGACGGGCTCCGTCAAACAGACGGACGCGACCGGCGCGGCGCGCCTCGGCGGCTTCTCGCCCTTCGCGGGCGGGTCGTATCAATTGGACTTCGCCTCGACGCGGCTGACGACCAACAACCAGAACGTCACGCTCAACCCGCAGTTCCCGACCGCGCTCACGTTAACCTACGTGCAGCCGCTTTGGCGCGGCCTGCGCATCGACAACAACCGCCGCCAGATTGAGATCGCCAAGAAGAACCTCAGCTTGACGGACGCGCAGTTCCGCCAGCGCGCCATCGAAGTCATCTCGCAGGTCGAGCAGGCTTACTGGGAGCTGGTCTTCTCGCTCCGCAACCTGCAAGTGCAGATCGACGCGGTGCGCCAGGCGCGCACGCAGGTCGAGAGCAACCAGCGGCTGGTCGAGAAGGGCGTGCTCGCCCCCATTGACATCGTCGCGGCCACCACGCAGGTGACGACCTTCGAGCAGAACGTCTACACGGCGCAGGAGGCGGTCACGCGCGCCGAGAACACTTTGAAGACGCTGATGCTGCCCGACCGCAGCGCGCCGCTCTGGACGCGCGCGCTCACCCCCGTCACGCCCGTCAACCTCGAAGCGCCGCGCGTGCCGCTTGAGCAGGCCGTGACCGCCGCGCTCCAGAGCCGCCCGGAATTGGCACAGCTTCAGACCAACGCGGAAATCAACCGCATAGACCAGCGCTACTTCCGCGACCAGACCAAGCCGCAGATTGACCTGGTCGGGACTTACACCACGGTCGGCCTCGCCGGCTCTCTGACTCCGGCTGCCATCAGTGGGGGATCGAGCCAGAACAACCTCCTGCGCGTGCGCGTCAACCAACTGTCAGAGCTCGCGGGCCTGCCGCCGCTCGACGTAACTACGGGGAGCAGCGGAGTCAACCCGAACCTGATCGGCGGCTATACGACCTCGCTCTCGAACCTCTTGGCCCAGGACTACCCGACCTACCGCGCGGGCGTCCGCATAGAACTCCCCTTGCGCAACCGAACGGCCGAGGCGAACCTCGGGCGCTCGCTCGCAGAGGGCCGCCGCATAGAGAACACGCGCGCGCAGGCCGAGCAGATCATAGAGGCCGACGTGCGCAACGTGACGCAGGCGCTGAGGTCGGCGGAGGCGCGCCTGGCGTCGGCCGCGGCGGCGCGCTCTTCGGCCGAGCAGCAGTTCGAGAGCGAGCAGCGGCAGTTCCGCGCGGGCACGACCACCTTCTTCCTCGTCTTGCAGCGGCAGACGGAACTACTGGCCGCGCGCGGGCGCGAGCTACAGGCCCAGACGGATTTGAACAAGGCCATCGCGGAGTTCCAGCGCGCGACGGGGAGCACGCTCACCGCCAACAACGTCTCCATCCGCACCGACGGCAACGGGCGCGGCCCGGAGTTGCGCGCCGCGCCCGCCGCCGCCAACTCGTCGGGCGCGCAAGCGCAGCCTTCGCCGCCCGCGCGCGCGACTCCGGCCAACACGTTCGCGGAGAGTAAGAACGAATGAAGGGCGACGCTCATCTGTCTTCCATCTTCACGTCGGAGCGCAGACGCGTGCTCCGCGTTGCGGCGTGCGCCGCGCTGCTCGCCGTCGCGTCTGCGTGCGGGTCCGGGGGCGGCGGCGCGGACGACAGCGCCGCGCGCGGCGTCATCGTCGTGAACGCGCCGGCCGCCGGGGAGGTGCGCCGCGTCATCGCGCGCGAAGGGATGATCGTCAACGAGGGCGCGCCGATTGTGGAGATAGCGGTCCTGACCGAGGGGCCGCGGCCCACGCCGACTCCGGGCGAGAGCGCGGAGTCGCGCGCCGCGGGCACCTACAGGGCGGCCGACGCGGAGATAGAGGCCGCGCGCGCGGAGGTCGTGCGCCACGACGCGGAGGTCCGACGCCTGACCCCGCTCGTCGCCTCGGGCGAAGCCCCGCAGGCGCAGCTCGACGCCGAGCGCGCGCTTTACGAGCGGGCGCAGCAGCGCTTGCAGCAGGCGCAGGACGCCAAGCAGCGCGCCGAGGGCGACCTGCGCGTCGCGCGCCAGCCGGGCCGGAATCAAACTGGCACAGCCGCGCCGCCGCCGCCGCGCGAACAATTGGTGACGGCGGTCGCCTCTTCCGCCGGGACCGTCAGCGTCGTCAGCGTGCGCGTGGGCGAGCGCGTCAAGGCCGGCCAGGCGCTCGCGACCCTGCGCGCGAACGATTAGCGGGGCGAATTTAAGATGGCTTCCGAAGTGATTAACCTCGGCCCGCGCGAGCGGCGCAAGCGGCGGTTGATGGGCATCGTCTCCCTGACGGTCGGGGTGGGTCTCGCCTTCGTGCTGGTCGTCTACGGCGCGCCGCGCCTCTTCCGCCTCGTCATCTTCTTCCCGATCTGGATGGCCGGCCTCGGGCTCTTGCAGTCGCGCGAGAGGACGTGCATCGCGCTCGCCGCGCGCGGCGTCTGCAACATGGACGACGGCGAAGAGAAGATCGCGGACGAGGGCAGAGTCGAGGCGCTGCGCGACAAGGCGCGTTGGATCAACCGCCGCGCGCTCCTGACGGCCGCCGCCATCACGCTCCTCGCCCTCATCTTCCCCACGCAGGGGTTGGGATAAAATTTGGACTATTCTTAAAGCCCCGCCAGTCTCCCGACCCCTCCGGGGATGCGGTTTCAGGTGCGCAGGTCCGTCATGCGCCGCAGCGGGTGGCCGGCGCGCGGGACGAGGCCGACCCGGCGCTCGATGCCGTAGACGCGCACGTCGTTGCGCTGCTCGGTCCAGATTTTCCGCAGGCTCAGCAGCTCGCCGAGCGTGAAGCCTAAGTTGTCGTCGTTCATCTTCGTCAGGCCGCGCAAGTACTCCCAAGTGCGCGCGCCGTCTTTGAGTGCTTCGAGAATCTTCTGCTGGCGCGAAGTCAGAACTGGCGCCGCCTCAACTGGCCTGGGCATCTTGCTCCTCCATGTTGTGCGGTCTCTCCGCGGGATCGGGACACCGTAGTGATTTCACCTGCACCTGTCCGAAGGGGAGGTTCGGCGGCCATTCTACTACACGGCCCGCGAGAAAATGAATGCCGCGGGGGCCGCGCGCGTAAAATCTCGCCCGCTTGACACGGGCGATTGGCGCGCTCTACCTTCGCCCCGGAGGATGAAGATGAACCGGCGTCACCAATCAGACTGCCCGCGACTGCTCATGGCGGCGCGCCTTGTGCGCGCTCACGCCTTCGCGCTCGTCATCTTCCCGCTAGCCCTCCTACTTTGCGCGCCGGCCGCCGCGCAGGGCCAGGACGATTACGAGCGCCTGGAGCGCGCCGCCGGTTTAATCCGCGAGGGGCAACTGGCGCGAGCCGAGGCCGAACTCGGCGCGGTCCTGCGCCGCCGGCCCGATGACGCGAACGCGCTCAACTTCCTGGGCGTCGTCCGCGCCAGCCAGAAGCGCGCGCGCGAGGCGGAGCAGTTGTTCCTGCGCGCCCTCAAGTCCTCGCCCGCGCTCGTCGGCGCTTACGTCAACCTCGGGCGACTCTACCTCGAAGGCGGCAACCAGGAGCGTGCGCTCTGGGCCTTCACGGAGGCGGACAAACTTGCCCCCGGCCGCGAGGAGATCATCTTCAACCTCGCGGCGGTTCACGTCGAGAGGAAAGAGTTTGAGCAGGCGCTCTCCGCGCTCGGGAAAATCCCGCGCGAGGCGCTCGGCGTGGAGGACGTGCGCCTGATGCTCGCGAGCTACCTGGGCCTGCGCCGCAACGACGAGGCCGCGGCAATCGCCGCCTCGCTCAAGCGGCCCGGCGCGCTCCCGCCCGAAGAGGCGGCCAACTTCGCCGCGCTCTTCGCGGCGCACGGGCTGCTCGACCAGGCGATAGAAATCCTCGAAGCCGCGCGCACGGCTTCGCCCAACTCTTACCCGCTGCTCTACAACCTGGGCGCGAGCTACTCGCAGCGGAAGGATTGGGCGCGCGCCGAAGAGTTCCTGACGGCGGCGCTCGCCGCGCGCCCCGACGACGTGGCGGCCTTGCGCTCGCTCGCCCGCGTGGCGCGCGCCCGCGGCGAGATGGAGAAGTCGCTCTCGTTCCTCATACGCGCGCGCAAGCTCGCCCCGGCGTCTGCGGAGGTGCTCTACGACTTCGGCCTGACGGCGCTCCACATGAACCTGATCCTGGACGCCCTGCCCGCGTTCGAAGAGTTGCAGCGCAAGCGGCCGGACCACCCGCCCTACATCTACATGCTGGCGGCGGCGCGCCTGCGCAAGGGCGAGAAGGGGATGGCCGAAACTCTACTGCGCCGCTACGTCGGGCTGCGCCCGAAAGACTCCGCAGGCCACTACCTGCTCGGCGTGGCGCTCAACAGCCTCAACCGCTTCAGTGAGGCGCGCGCCGCCTTCGAGCAGAGCCTCGCGCTCGGCCCGAACCCCGAGGCCGAGTACATGCTCGGCCTCATCAGCAACAACGAGGGCGACGCGGCGGCCGCGGTCCGCTGGCTGGAGCGCGCGCTTCAAGCGGAGCCCAACCACGCTGCCGCGCGTGGGGAACTCGGCATCGCCTACTTCAGGCAGAACAACTACGAGGCGGCGCGCGCCGCGCTCGAACGCGCCGTCGAACTCGACCCGAAAGACCTGCGTGCGGTTCACCAGTTGGGGCTCGTCTACGCCAAGCTCGGCGACCGCGAGCGCGCCGGGCGCATGAACGCCCTGGCCGACGAGTTGCGCAAGGCGCGGCGCGAGCAGGAGACTGTCCTCCTGAAGCTCGTCGAGCCGCCGCAGTGAAAACTCGCCCGCGCAGGGGGCCGCGGAGCGCGCCGGACCCCGGCAGGACCCGGAAAAAACTTGGCGCGGGACACAAGAAAAACTTGACAGGAAATCGCGCGCCCTGTTATAAGCCGTTCGAGGCCAGTTAACCGTTTACGTCTCCGCTTCAATAAAAATTCGTCAGGACGGACTACCCGGAGTAATGTCCCCAGACATTAGTGCCCGTCCCAAAGCTGTCAGACGACGGTGCGCGAGTGCCCGTGAAATGAACATGATTGCTGTTCACTTTCACCTGTGACTGAGCGTCAATAAAAATCCCGATAGCAGCTCTTCTGGAAAATTTTGCCGCCTCGGCTCCGCCGAGGTTTTACAAGGGAGTGGCCATGAAATCCAAAAAGTTTTGCGCGCTCGTTCTGCTTATGCTCACGGCGGCGCTGGCCCCTTCGGCCTTCGCTCAAAGTGACCGCGGCGCGATCACCGGCACCGTGAAGGACCCGAACGGGGCCTTCGTCGCCGAAGCGAAGGTGACCGTCATTAACGCTGAAAACGGCGAAGTCCGTGAGGCGACCACGAGCGGCGAGGGAACCTTTACGATTCCCCAGCTTGTGGCCGCGCCCTACCAGCTAACGGTAGAGGCCCCGGGCTTTAAAACCGCCACGGTTGATGACGTGAGGGTCGGCGTGCAGATCACGCGCACCGTCGAAGTCACCCTTGAGATAGGGCAGGTCGGCGAGTCCGTGACGGTCTCGTCCGAGGCCGCCGTCATCCAGACCGACACGCCCGTCCAGCAGCTCAACGTGACGGAGAAGCAGGTCAGGGAGCTGCCGCTGCTGGTGGCCGCCGAGAGCGGCGGGCGCTCGCCCCTCTCCTTCATCTTCCTCGACAGCAGCGTGGTCTCGCAGAATACGGGCACGGGCGTGGGCCAGACCTCCGGCAGCACCGGCACGAACGCGACCAACTTCAGGATCGCCGGCGGGCAGGGTCTCGGCGCGGACATCTTGATTGACGGGGCGCAGACCAGGCGCGGCGAGAACGGGTCATTCTTCTCCGAGGTCGCGCCGGGGCCGAACGCCTTCCAGGAGTTCACCATCAGCACGTCGCAGTACTCCTCGGAGTTCGGCAACTCGACCGGCGGCGTCATCAACTTCACGATCAAGTCGGGCGGCAACGACTTCCACGGCGAGGCCTACCTCTTCCACATCAACGACGCGCTCAATTCCAACATCGACCGCAACCGGCTGACGGGCACCGACAAGCCGCTCGACCGCCAGTTCGACTACGGCTTCAGCGTGGGCGGCCCCGTCTGGATCCCGCGCGTGTACAGCGGCCGGAACCGCACCTTCTTCTTCTTCAACTACGGCGGCTACCGCACGTTCCAGTCCGAGTCGGTTGACCTGACGGTCCCGACGCTGAAGATGCGCCAGGGCGATTTCTCGGAGCTGCTGACGGACCCCTACATCCTGAGCTTCCGCACCTGCCCGACCTGCGAACTGGTGTGGCCGAACGGGGCGCAGATTTTCGACCCCAGCCAGCCGCCGGGGCAGCGCACGGCGATTCCCGGCAACCGCCTGGACCTGTACAACGGCGGCGCGCTGATTTCCCCCGCCGGGCAAAATATCGTCAACCTGTTCCCGGAGCCGAACCAGACCGGCCCGCTGGGCTCGACCGTCTTCCGCAACTACCACACGACCAGCCAGACCAACGCCAGAACGAACTACTACGTGTCGAAGATCACGCACACGCTGACCGACCGCCAGTTGCTCAACTTCAGCTACACGTTCCGCGAGCTGCCGAGCATCAAGGGCGGCTTCCCTCGCTTCCCCGAGCCTTTCGTCGCGGAGGGGGTCTGGGACCAGAGCTTCAAGTCTTACTACGCGCGCCTGCAGCACGACTGGACGCTGTCGGCTAACCTGCTCAACCACTTCAACGCGGGCTTCTCGCGCTCGGACGTGACCAACAGGAACTTCACGGCCGGCGAAGGCACGGCCACCGAACTCGGTATCCCGGCGGGCGTCACGCAGAACTTCGGCTTCCCGCTGATCGGGTTCCCCGGCTACGGCGACCCGGTGACCTCGCTCGACCCGCGCGCGGCGCAGGGCGGCGGCTCAACTTCCTTCAGCAACCGCGTCCGCGACAACTCGGTCCACATCAGCGACTTTGTGACCTACATCCGTGGCCGCCACTCGATGAAGTTCGGCGGCGAGGTCCGCATCCAGCAGTTGAACAACGCGTCCCACTTCGACATCGGCGGCAGATTCAACTTCCGCAGCAACCAGACGGCGAACACGAACGACTTCACACAGGGCTGGCCCATCGCGAGCCTGCTCACCGGGAGGACCGAGTTCGCCTTCAACAGCAACCAGACGATTGACCCCGGCCTGCGCTTCTTCTCCGACGCCTTCTTCTTCCAGGACGACTTCAAGGTGACGCCGCGCCTGACCTTGAACCTCGGCATACGCTACGACTACGGCCGGCCGCGCGAGGAATCGGGCGGACGCTACCGCGGTTTCGACCCGGACACCCCGAACCCGGCGGCCGGCGGGCGGCTCGGCGCAATCGTCGGGGCGGCGGGGCAGGGCGGCCTCCAGGCCGAGTTCCCCGGCCTCATCGAACCCGACCGCACGAACTTCGGCCCGCGCTTCGGCTTCGCCTACTCGATCAACGACCAGACGGTCGTGCGCGGCGGCTACGGCATCTACTACTCGCCGATCATCTACAACGACTTCGGCAACGCCGGCTACCTCGGCTACAACCCCGGCCAGAGCCCCATCAACTTCGGGCTCGACGCCGGCATCTCGCTCGAAAACTTCCCGCTGCTCCCGCAGCCGAACCCGGCCGACCAGGCCGTCGGCCAGTTGGACCGCAGCGACATAGACTACTTCAACAAGAACTACAAGGCGGGTCGGACCGCGCAGTGGAGCCTGGACATCCAGCGCCAGTTGCCCTGGAACTTCGCCCTCCAGGTCGGCTACATCGGGAACAGGGGTACGCGCCTGCGCTCGAATTTCAACCCCGTTAACAAGCTGCCCCTGGAGGCGCTGAAGCTCGGCCTCCCGATACTGAATAAACGGCTGGTCGACCTGACGGACGAGGAGCGCGGCTTCGCGGCGAGCCAGGGCTTCAACCTGCCGACGGACCCCGACGACATCTACCCCGGCTTTAACAACGCGGGCGGGTTCGCCGCCGGGACCGTGGCCCAGGCCCTGAGGCCGTTCCCGCAGTACGGCATTATCAACAACCGCATGGAGAGCGAGGGGCAGAGCCTTTACCACGCGCTGAAGATCGACCTCCAGCGCCGCTTCACGCAGGGCATCCAGTTCGGGCTCTCCTACACGAAGGCCAGGCTGACTGGGAATGCGGCCGAAGACGTTTTCGGCGACTCGCCCATCAACGGGGTCGTGCAAAACCCCTACGACCGCGAGTCGTTGAACTCGCTCTCGCCGAGCAGCCTCCCGCACTCGCTGGTCTTCAACTACATCATCGAGCTGCCGTTCGGGAAGGGCAGGCGCTTCCTCAACCAGGGCGGCCTGGTAGACCGGCTGGTCGGCGGCTGGCAGATTACGGGAATCCACCGCTACCGCAGCGGTAACGCCCTGGTCCCGTTCATCGCGGGCGGGCAGCGCGACTTCCTCCAACTGGTCGGCTTCCTCGGCAACCTCCGGCCCAATTTCACCGGGGAGCCGTTCACCACCGACAACCCGGCGACGGGCACCGAGTACCGCTACCTTAACTCGGCGGCGTTCTCGCGCCCGGATGACTACCGCAACGCGCCTCCGTTCCTGCTCAACGGGGAGGTCAATCCGGCATACGTGTCCTACTATGCCGACCCGACGCGGTTCTTCGGCAACTCGTCTCCGACCGACAACGATCTGCGGGGGCAGCCTTTCTTCAGCGAGGACTTCAGCGTCATGAAGAAGACGCGCATCTCGGAGACGACCTACTTCGAGATTCGCATGGAGGTCTTCAACCTGTTCAACCGCGGGCGGTTCGGTTACCCGATCCTCAACGTGGACGACCAGGGCGGCTTCGGCCTCTCCTTCCGCAACGGCGACATCTTCCAGCCGCGCCGCATTCAGGTCGGCGGAAGGTTCGTCTTCTAGGGCGCGAGTCCTGCCTATCGTAGACGGGCGGCGCGGGATGAGTCTCTAACTGACTTCTCTCGCGCCGCTCGCGCTTCAAGGGGTTGGTGCGCGCCCCGTATCTCCCACGACGGTGACGCCTGACGCAAGCGTGCGTAGACGCATCGCGCGGCGTTTATATACAATCGCAGGGAATGTGGGACGTTTTACCTGGCATGTCGCGCCCAAGTTTTAATGTGCGAAATCTTCTGGCGTGCGCCCTCGCCTGCGCCGTCCTCGTCGGCCCGTCGGCCGCGGGAGCGGGCGCGCAAGGGAGGCGCGAGCAGCAGCGGCGGCCCGCGCGCGGCGTGCGCGCCGG
>Ga0196962_10000146_pt1 | contig 42032 bp, 38 predicted proteins | sample S3v_20metaG_FD_183186 | JGI IMG/M metagenome (GOLD analysis project Ga0196962, IMG submission 183186) | Soil microbial communities from Anza Borrego desert, Southern California, United States - S3+v_20 | ecosystem: Environmental > Terrestrial > Soil > Desert | place: USA: California | collected...
AGCACCCCGCGCGTCATCCACGACCGCGGTCGGGACGCCGGGAATGTCGTGCTCGGCCACGATGAGGGAGGCCCCGCGACGGACGGCCTCGGGCGCGAACTCCGTCCCGTCACGCTTGAAGCCAGGAATCGCGACGAAGGCGAAGCCAGGCTCTACGCAACGGGAATCATGAGTCACCCCCCTCACGCCCCATACGCCGGAAGGGATCTCCGTCCCGAGATCCCCGGTAAGCTTTGCCCGGTCCAGGATCATGGTCCTAGTTTAACAAGAGCCGTAACGAGAACCTCCTATAGATTTTCTCAAGAGAACACAACACTCCGAAACATGCCCGAAATACCGCTGAAACAGCGCTGAAACCAGTCCCGGTTTTCCGAAAGCGGAAATGTGGTAAAAGAACACACACGAAATAGGTCGAAAAATACGGTGACTCACCATATGTGGTGTGCTACCCTACGCGGGTCATTTTTTACAGGGATTTCACAATGGCGTCGATGTGTATCCGGCTGCCGTCGGTTGGTACACAGAGGCACAGGAGAGGAGATAAATGGCGACGCAGAACTCCATGATGCTGGCGGAGAGGACTGACGAGCTTCTGAATCGGGGGCGAAGTCAGGGCTTTCTCAGCACAGAGGAGGTCGCCAATCTCTTACAGGAGGGGGATCTCTCGGCGGCGGAGGTAGAGGAGTTCTACGCTACGCTGGAGGAAGAAGAGATAACGATCGTGGAGGGTGAGGCGTCCGAGAACGGGGGGAGCAGGACGACGGTGACCGGTGTTGTCCACGTCTCCGAGCCTCCTGCGGTCCAGATCGCCCACGCCGTTGCCACGGGAGATTCCATCAGGATGTACCTCGCGGAGATAGGAAGGGTGCCCCTTCTTACCCACGCTGACGAGATAAGGCTCGCCAAGGGCATCGCCAGGGGATGCAAGAGGTCCAAGGACCGTCTCGTCGAGGCCAACCTGAGGCTGGTCGTCTCCATCGCCAAGAAGTACCGCAACCGGGGTGTCTCGTTTCTGGATTTGATCCAGGAGGGCAACCTCGGGCTGATAAGGGCGGCCGAGAAGTTCGACCACTCCAAGGGCTACAAGTTCTCGACGTATGCGACGTGGTGGATCAGGCAGGCGATAACCCGCGCCATCGCCGACAAGGGGCGGACCATCCGCATCCCCGTTCACATGGTCGAGAAGGTCAACAAGTACCACAGGACCCACAGGCGCATGATCCAGACCCTAGGACGCGAGCCTTCCGAAGAAGAGATCGCGCTCGAGCTGGGCGTTTTCGTGGCGGAGATCCAGAGGCTGCAGGAGATCAGCCAGCGTTCCATAAGCCTCGCCACGCCCGTCGGGGACGATGACTCCTCCGAGCTCGGCGACTTCCTGGAGGACGCCGGCTCCGTGACCCCCACGGACGCCGTCTCCGAATCGCTGCTCAAGGCCCATCTCAGAGAAGCACTCGACGAGCTGCCCGAGAGGGAGCGCCAGATCATCGAGCTCCGCTTCGGGATGAAAGACGACCGTCCTCGCACCCTCGAAGAAGTGGGCCGCGAGTTCGACATCACGCGCGAGCGGGTACGCCAGATCCAGATGAAAACGCTGAACTTGCTCCGCGAGCAACGCCGCACCCAGAACCTGCGCGAGTACCTCAACTAGAGAACCGCTACCCAAGATCGGGGACGCCCTGGACACTTCGGAAGAGCTCCACGCGTTCGTGTGTGACGTGGCCCGCAGGGCGGGTGAGCTTCAGACCTCTCGCTACCATGACCCTGGCGAGGTGAGGGAGAAGGCCCCCAAGGACTTCGTGACCGAGGTGGACCTCCTTTGCGAAGAGCTGATGGTCAACGCCATAGGGGAGCGCTACCCCGACGACGCCATACTCTCCGAGGAGCGGGGCGGATCGGTCTCGGAAGCCGGGCGCACCTGGCTCCTGGACCCCGTGGACGGTACGGCGAACTACATGAAGGCAAACCCCATTTTCTGCGCCTGCGTCTCTGTTATCGAAGGTGGCACTGTTACCCACGCCGCCGTCGCCGCGCCCCGACTCGGCGACCTTTACCACGCGAGGTCAGGGGGCGGCGCCTACAAGGAGAGTGGTGGCAGAGAGACACCCCTGCGCGTCAGCGACACCAGGAGGCTGGAGTACGCCGTCGCCGGCGCCGACCTCTCCCTGCACGGCGGAAAGCCACAAGACCCAGGGGTGGAGAGAGTGCTTTGCAGGGCCTGGCAACTAAGGGCTCTGGGCAGCGCGGCGATCAGGGGGGCCTGGCTCGCGGCCGGGTACCTGGATGTCTCCGTCGGCACGTACAACACGGCCTGGGATTACGCCCCCACGGTCCTCCTCGTCTCCGAGGCGGGGGGACGCGCCACGGACCTCTCGGGCGAGCCGTGGAGCCTCTCCTCAGATGGTCTCATCGCCACCAACGCCGCCCTGCACGACGAAGTCCTGCAGACACTGCACAGCGGCTGACCACGCTCGACTCTACGTAACTGCGTCGAAACGTTGGCCTATTATTGGCGTCCTCTCCGTCCCGCGATGAGTGCCAGAGACCAGGCAGCGAGGAGCATGGGGACTACGATGCCGAAGGCGGTGCCTATGCCGACCCTGTCGGCCAGGGCTCCCAGGACGAAGGGGGCGACGAGTATGGCGCCGCCTCCTCCGATGGCGAGCCTCGCCGCGGCCGCATCGGTGTTGCCCGGCGCCGCCGCGATGGCCGCCGAGACGCCGAGCGGGTAGACGCCACCGATGCCGAGCCCCGTCAGGAAGAGACCGGCAAGGGCCAGGAGAGTCCCCGGAGAGAGCCAGAACAGCGGGAAACCTAGGAACGCCACGAAGAGGGTCATGGCCAGGAGGACCGCTGGGGGCATCGTGCGCGCCAGGCGGCTGCTCGCGACGCGGCCGGCGAGCATCGCGGCGAAGAAGGCGGTCAGGGAGGTTGCCGCTGCCGGGCGGGTGAGGCCGGTCCCGTCCGCGAGGAAATCCGCGCCCCAGTACCCGATGCACCACTCCGAGGCGACGCCAAGCGCCACGAGCGTCCAGTACGCCCAGTAGAGCGGAGACAGGGTCGGTCCATCGGCCGGCGCATCATCCTTCGCCGCGTTAGGCGGAAGATCCAGGGTCCGGGAGAAGAAGCGGGCGGCGATCATCGCGAGGGCCACCACGGGCAAGATCAGCGCCGCACGCCAGCCAAGCCCCGACGCCGCGGACGCGCCGACCAGGAGCGGGGCGACGATCGCGCATGCGCTCGCCGTGACATTGGACTCGGTGACGGCCACGGCGCTGTACTCACCGTGCCTGTCGGAGAGTACAGCCTGGGAGGTTATGAGTACCAGGGCGCCGCAGATGCCCATGGTGAAGGTCGCGGGTACGGTGCCCCAGACGCTCGGGCTCGAGATCAAGAGTATGGCGCCGGCGGCCACGCCGAATGCCCCGCCCCAGAGGGCTGCGCGTCTCCCCCAGCGGCCCACGAGTCTGTCTCCGAAGAAGCCGAGCACGACGGCGCCGAGGGCGAAGGCGCTGAAATGAAGGCTCGCCGCGGCGTAGCCGAGATCCAGCTCCCTCCTCAGGAAGGGCATGATCGGCCCCAACACCGTCTCCATAAACGCGAAGAAGCCGACCAGGCCATAAGTCATCCAGGTGGCAGCGTCCCTCGCGAAGCCGGCCTGCTTCACGAACTACTCCGGTTCTCTGTACCCACGCCGCTCCTGGGGCGTGGCGAAGACTCGAGGCTGGCTGTCCCCGCGTACGTTCCCGTCCGGTTCGGGAGACGCCGATGATGGAGAAGCGCTCGCCGGGAACTGTTGCGATGTCCGCTCCTGAACCGGGTCCGGCGCGGACGGAGGCTGCTCCTCGGAGGGACCCGGCTCTTCGGGTCTGGTAGTCGTATTCTCCGGGCCTGGGTCTTCTTCCTTCGCGTTTGTGCTCAGCTTTTCTTTGGGCTCTTCCGGCTTTGGCGGGGGCTCGGGCTTGACGTAGGCGCGGCCGTCGGTCTTCACTTCGAGGGGCAGGTCGGGGCTAGGGGTGTCGAACTCCCGAACCGGGTACTTCTGGACGGCGCTCTGCATATAGAGGGACCAGATGTCCAGCGGGTAGTTCTCGCCGTTGATCTCGGGGAGGCCGTTTATGTTTACCATGGAGCGCCGCTCGTTCGGGTAGCCCACCCAGACGCTCGTGGAGAGTTGCGGTATGAAGCCGATAAACCAGGCGTCGATGAACTCGTTGGAGGTACCCGTCTTGCCCGCGGAGGGGCGGCCGATCTCGGCTTCGAGATCGTGGTAGTAGCTGGCCGTTCCGCTCTCCGTCACGCGGCGCAACGCTTCGGTGACGACGGCCGCCTCGTCCCTGCTAAGGACCTCCTCGCCGAAGGGGCGGTGTTCCTCCAGGAGCGTATCCTTCCCTTTATCGTCCTTTGTTAGCTTCTCTACCAGGTAAGGCTCCATGTGCGTACCCGAGTTGGCGAAGGTAGAGTAGGCCGAGGCCATCTCCAGCGGCGTAACGCCGACCCTGAGGCCCCCGATCGCGGTCGAAGGGTAGGCGTCGACCTCGCTGTCTATGCCCAGCTCGTTGGCCATCTCCACGACCTTCTGGAGGCCGAGATCCAGGGCCAGCTGGACGAAGACCGTGTTGTCCGAGTCGGCGAGAGCCTTCTCTAGCGTGATCGGACCGCGGTGGATGAAGTCGTAGTTGTCCACCTCGTAAGGCTTCGCGTTACGGCCCATGTCTATGGTGAGGTGCTTGGAGACGTAGAGGGTCTCGGGCGAGATCCCCTCGTGTACGGCCTCCGAGTAGACGAAGGGCTTGAACGAGCTTCCCGCCTGCCGGTGCGCCTGGGTCGCGAGGTTGAACTTCACCTGGTCGAAGTCCGAGCCGCCTACCATGGCCCTTACAGCGCCGGATCCGGGTTGGATGGAGACCAGGGAGGCCGAAGGATCTCCGGCCTCCGGGTTGACGACGGAGTCGACCGCATCGTTCGCCATCGCCTGGAGATCCGGGTCCAGGGTGGTGTAGATCTTGAGCCCACCCTCGTAGACCATATCGTCGCCGTACTCCTCGGCTATCTCCTTTCGGACGGCGTTGAGGAAGTACTCGTTGTCGTTCTCGTACTGGACCCTGCCGCGGCTCACATCGAGCTTCGATGCCACGGCCCTGTCGTGCTCCTTTTCAGTGATGTGGCCGTACTCGAGCATCCTATCGAGCACGACGTTGCGCCTCGCTTTGGCGCTCTCGGGATCTACGAAAGGATCGTAGACGCCGGGCAGATTGATTATCCCTGCCAGAAGGGCGGACTCTGGGAGCGTGAGGTCTGAGGCTTGTTTGTCGAAGTAGGTTTTGGCAGCGGCCTCGGCGCCGTAGGCGTTGGACCCGAAGTACACGGTGTTGAGGTACTGTTCGAGGATCTCATCTTTAGGGTGCTCTTTCTCGTACTGCCAGGCGAGCGAGCCCTCGACGAACTTCCGCTCGAAGCTGGCGACCTGGCGCTCCTGCTGGGCTATGTAGGTGTTCTTTATGAGCTGCTGGGTCAGGGTGGAGCCCCCCTCCTGGATGGAGAGGCTCTTGACGTTCTCCACCGCCGCCCGTCCTATGGCCTCGAAATCCAACCCCCTGTGCTCGTAGTAACGATGGTCTTCGATCGAGATTATGGCCTGCCTGAGGGTCGGGTCGACCTCTTCCAGGGGGACTACAAAGCGGTTCTGGACGCCGTAGAGCTGGTCGACGATATTGCCTTCGGTGTCGTAGATAAGGGAGGTCTGGGCGAGCTCGGTGGAGTGGTAGTCGTCGAGGTCGGGCATGTTGGCGGCGAGGGCCTGGTAGGTACTCACGGCGCTTGCCACCATGCCGACCACCCCGAGTATGCTCGCAAAGCAGAGCAGCAGAAGGGCGGTCCTTAGCCTCTGCAAGAGCTTGCTCTTCTTGCGCACGCGTTTGCGCCTGCGGCCGATTCTGAGGAGGTTACCGTTCTGCATGAAGAGGCTATTATACAGAACGGCGATTCCGATCCCGGAAGGAGAAACACCATCACAGACACGAGCCTCCCCCGCGAGATGTTTCCGGCCCTCGCCACGAACGACTGCGCCTACCTGAACACCGGCAGCAGCGGACCTCCCCCCGACTACGTCCTTGCGGCCATGAGGGAAGTGGACGACGTCTGCTCGGGCCGCGCCTACCTCGAAGGCTTCGGCCTCTTCGTCCACCAGGCCGAAACGAACTCACGCGCCCGACAGGCCGCGGCCCGTCTTGTAGGCGCTGATGACGTGGCTCTCACCCAGAACACCACCCACGGCATGAACCTCGGCGTCGGCTCGATAGACTGGCGCGAAGGCGACGAGGTCGTCTCGGTCACGACGGAGCACCCGGGCTGCCTCGTGCCGCTCCACAACCTGAAGAACCGCTTCGGGGTAGTGGTCGACCTGATTCCGCCCCCAGTGACGCCGGAGAAGATCGAAGCCTCCCTGACGCCCCGGACACGCCTCGTCGCCTTATCGCACGTGGACTGGACGAACGGAAGGGTACTGCCGCTGCGGGAGGTCTGCGCCGTGACCAGGGAGCGGGGAGTCCTCACCCTGGTGGACGGCGCCCAATCGGTCGGGAACATACCGGTCGACGTGCCGGCCACCGGAGCGGACATGTACGCTTTCACCGGCCACAAGTGGGTGCTCGGCCCCGAAGGCATCGGCGCCTTCTACGTCAGGCCAGGCCTGCAGGTCTACAGCCCGAACGTAGGCATCATGTCGCTGAACGACCCCAGCGACTTCGATAACGAGGGTGGCTACGGGCTGAGATCCGACGCCCGCCGCTTCGAAGCCTCGACCATGAGTCCCGCCCTCGCAGGCGGTCTCGCCGCAGCAGCAGATGCCGTCTACGAACGCGGCGGTGCGTGGTTCGAGGAGATCCGGCACCGCGCCGACTTCCTGATAGACCTCCTCTCGGAGCTACCGCGCGTCACCATACGTTCACCGAGACCGGCCCGATCCGGGCTCGTCAGCTTCGAGGTCGAAGGTGTTGCGGCCGAAGACGCCGTCGAACGCCTGCTGGAGCAGGGTTTCATCCTTCGCTACCTGCCCGCCCCGAACTCCTACGTCAGGGCGAGCACGCACCTGTTCAATACCGACGAGGAGTTGGAGGCGTTGGCGAAAGCGGTGCGCGCACTGTCGTAGGGACGGGTTTGAAACCCGCCCCTACAGGGTCGATAGGATGTCGACGGCCGATCGGATGTCGGGGACGAGGTGGTCGGGTCCTGAGGCGCGTAAGGCGTCCTCGGAGAAGGCGCCCCAGCTTACGGCGACGCTCGTGAGCTCTGCGGCCTTCGCGGCTTCCACATCGAAGGGGGAGTCGCCTACGTAGGCGGCTCGCTCCTTTGGGATGCTGCCGAGCAATTTTAGGGCTCTCAACAACGGTTCGGGGTGGGGCTTGTGATGCGTGGTGTCCTCCATGGTGACGAAGCGGTCCACGACGTTCCGAAGACCGGGGAAGATCTCGAGGGCCATCTCCACCGAGACGCGGCGTTTGGAGGTGACCACGGCTACCTTTATCCCGGCTGAGCGGAGGCGTGAGAGCGACTCCTCGACACCGGGGAACTCCCGGATCAGGGCGTCGTGGTGTCGTTCGTGGTGGCTGCGGTAGGCTTCGAGCAGCGACTCGGCGTTCTCTGTGTCTATCAGCTCCATCTGGCGCGGGAGGGGCTGGCCTACGTTGGCCAGCAGCGTTTCACGGGGGATATCTTCGCGGCCGAGGACCGAGCTTGTGGCGTGGCGCATGGACTGGTGGATCATCTCCGTCGTATCGACGAGCGTCCCGTCGAAGTCGAAGAGGACGGCAGAGATCAACGCCTAATCGAGCCCGTTCCTGAGCAAGCCGTCTACGTCCCAGGCGCCGAGTTCTTCGAGACCCGCTTTATCCGTTAGCTCGAGGTGGACGGGGGTGATGCTGATCTCATCGTTCTCGATGGCGGCGAAGTCCGTGCCCTCCTCCTCGTGGTGGCCCGGGGGGTTGTTGTAGATGTCGTAGCCCACCCTCCCATGCTCATCCCTTACCTCGACGAGCTCATCCTTATAGAACCGGCGCCCGAGCCTCGTGACCCGCGCGCCCCTGAGCCTCTCGCGGGGCAGATTAGGGGCGTTGACGTTGAGGATCCGGCCCGACGGAAGGCCCTTGAAGGCTACTTTCACCAGGCGTGCCGTGAAATCTGCAGCGGCATCGAAGTGGAGCCTGTCGTCGAGGGGAATGGTATCCTGCACCGTCTCGTGCCAGGGGCGGTTTATGCTGAGAGAGACGGCGATGCCAGGGACCCCGATCACGATCCCCTCCAGCGCACCGGCGACCGTCCCCGAATAGGTGATGTCGTCGCCGAGGTTCTCCCCGTGGTTTATCCCCGAGACGACGACGTCCGGCTCGAAGTCCATGAGCCCGAGGGCGACGAGCCGCACGCAATCGACCGGCGTCCCCGTGCAGGCGTACCCGATCACCCCGTCAGCCATCTCGCGCTCCTCGACGTGGAGCGAGCGCCCGAAGGAGATGCTCCTGCCCACTCCCGAACGGTTCTGGTCCGGGGCAACGGTGATGACGTCCCCCACCTTCTCCAGCGCCCGCCTCGCCGCCAGAAGTCCCGGAGCCTCGATCCCGTCGTCGTTGGTCAATACTATACGCATAGCTCCAAACCCTCCGTAAGTCCGGAGGTTGTTGTCGTCCAAAAGGCTCCTGATTCTATCATCCTGGCCCTGATGTCCCCGCGGCCGGGCAATGGAATTGGTGGTATCGGTATAGGAATGGGCTATTCCCAACATTAAGAAAAAAGAATGGACAAAGCCGCACATATACGGTAGCTTACCGAGGCTGTGATGGAGAGACCTACGTAAGGAGTGTGATGTTGTGAACGCCGTAGAGTGGTTTAAGCATCGCTCCTATGACTACAAGCGGTTCTCGGACCTGGAGGCTCTTGGCTCCCGCAAGCGCGACCTCGGCCTGACTGTCAGCGCGGTCCTGCCCGGCCGCAACGTCGCCGACACCGTAGGTGGTATCGTCGACGAGATCCACGCCGTCAATTATCAGGCGGGGGATCATCCGCTGGTCGACCAGATCCTCGTGGTCGACGCTGACTCACCTGACGGCACCGCAGATGTGGCCGCATCGAAGGGCGCCGAGGTCTACTCGGAGAACGAGCTCATGAGCAACCACGGTGGCGCGCACGGCAAGGGCGACGCCATGTGGCGCGCACTCTCCGTCGCGCGGGGTAACCTCGTCATGTACATCGACGCCGACACCAAAGACTTCAAGCCCCAGCTCGTCTACGGCATACTCGGCCCGATCCTAGAAGTGCCCGAGATCCGCTTCGTCAAGGCCGCCTACAGGCGTCCTTTCAAGAGCTACGAGACCGTGGAGCAGGACGGAGGAGGGAGGGTTACGGAGCTTTCGGCCAAGCCCCTCTTCAACCTCTTCTACCCCGAGCTTTCAGGCTTCGTGCAACCCCTCGCGGGGGAGTTCGTCGCCGACAGGGAGCTGTTCTCCTCCATCCCGTTCCTCACCGGCTACGCGGTGGAGACCGGGATCATGATAGACGTCCTCAAGGTGGTCGGGCTGGAGGCGATGGCGCAGGTCGACCTTGGTACACGCCAGAACAGGCACCAGCCTTTGCGGGATCTCTCCCGCATGGCTTACTCCGTCCTTCGTGCGGTCGCCCGGCGCATGCGCCAGGAGGGACGCCTGAACCAGGTGCGGGACCCTGGCATGCCCGACTCACTTTTCCAGCTCTCAGACTACCTGCACGCGGTCGCCACCCCTGACGGCCTCATGCTCCAGGAGTACGTCGAGGAACTCGTCGAGCGACCCCCGATCAAGGAAGTCCTGAGGGTCGGATAGGAGCAGAACCTTGGCCCCAGTCCACGATATGGGCGGGTCGCCCGGAGGACCCATTGACAAAGACCAGCACGAGGTCGAAGACTGGGAGCGTCTGGCCGACGCTATAAACTCTGCTCTCGGCGGCAGGGGGCTCCAGACCACGGACGAGCTCCGCAGATCCATTGAAAGCCTCGAAGATTACCGGAACCTCTCATACTACGAACGCTGGGCGGCGGCGACCGAGAAGCTACTCATCGAGAAGGGCGTCCTCTCCGGCGACGAGATAGACGAGAGGGCGGCAGAGATCAGACGCCGTTGGGAAGGGCCGTGACGTTCGAGCCCGGCGACCGGGTCAGGGTGCTCCCCTCGGAGAAGCCCGGTCACGTACGTACCCCGGCATACCTCAAGGGGAAGACCGGGTGGGTCGAGTCTTTGATCGGCGCGTTCCCCAACCCGGAAGAGATCGCCTACGGTCTCTCAGGCCGGCCCGAACGGCCCCTGTACAAAGTCTGTTTCAGGCAGACCGACCTCTGGGACGACTACGCAGGCCCCGCCGAAGACCGCCTGTACGCCGACATCTACGAGCACTGGCTGGAGCCCGAAAGGGGAAGTACGTGAGCGACCACCACTTGCATGAGGAGACGGGAGGGACCACGAGCCCTTACGCCGCGCGCATCAGGGCCATAGAGGCCCTACTACTCGAGAAAGGCGTCCTCACGGAGCCCGAGGTACAGGACAACATCTCCTACATGGAGGCCCGCTCTCCGGCCAATGGCGCCAGGCTCGTGGCCCGCGCCTGGGTGGACCCGGACTTCAAGGAGTTGCTGCTCTCCGATGGTAAGGCCGCAGCTTCGGAGTTAGGCATGGACCCCGAGCATCCCGCAGAGTTCATCGTCGTCGAGAACACGCCGGAACTCCACAACCTGATCGTCTGCACCCTGTGCTCCTGCTACCCGCGGGCCATCCTCGGACGTCCGCCAGACTGGTACAAGAGCTTTGCGTACCGCTCGCGCGCCGTCAGAGAACCCCGCGCCGTGATGCGCGAGTTCGGCTTCGAACCACCCGAGGGCGTCGAGGTCATCGTCCACGACAGCACCGCAGACGCCCGCTACATGGTCCTCCCCATGCGTCCTCCGGGCACAGAGAACCTGAGTGAGGATGAGCTTGCGGAACTCGTCACGCGCGACTCCCTGGTCGGGGTCAACGTGCCTCGTTTATAGCATTTCAGCCTGTCAGCACGGCGGCTGCGCCGCCTTGTCAGCCAGCCACTTAGGGCTTGCGCAACCTGACAAGCTGAAATGCTGACAAGCCGCCGACCGAAGGGAGGCGGCGTGCTGAAATGCTGACAAGCGAAGCCCGAAGGGCTGAGCGTGCTGACTAGCTTACAGCTTTCTCCTCCTCCCTCTCGTTGGCGGCGAGGACTTTTTCTACGAGGTTCGGAGGGACTTCTTCGTAGTGGCCGGCCTCGACGTGGAAGTTGGCGCGCCCGCCGGTTATGGAGCGGAGGTCGCGGGCGTAGGTGAGCATCTCGATCTGGGGCACTTCGGCCTGTATGATCTGGCGCTCGCCGCGCTGCTCGACGCCCATCGGCCTCCCGCGGCGGCTGGAGAGGTCGCCCATGATGTCGCCGACCAGCTCGGAAGGCGTCAGCACCTCGACCTTCACGTACGGCTCCAGCAGCACAGGGTTGGCCTTTTCCACGGCGTTCTTGAAGGCCATAGATCCTGCGACCTTGAACGCGTTCTCGGAGGAGTCGACGGAATGAAACGCGCCGTCGTGGAGGCGCACCTTCACATCGACCACGGGGTAACCGGCGATGTTTCCCCCCGCCATCGCCTCGATGATCCCCTTCTCTACGGCGGGGATGAACTGGCGCGGGATGGCGCCGCCGACGATGCCGTTCTCGAACTCGAAGCCCGAGCCGCGGGGCAACGGGGAGAGTTCGATCCTCGCGTCCCCGAACTGGCCCCTGCCACCGGTCTGTTTCTTGTAGCGGCCCTGGGCCTGGGCGGAGCCCGTGATCGTCTCCATAAGGGGCACCTTAGGCGGCCTCGCTTCGACCTCGACCCCGTAGCGGTGCTCGATGCGCTCCAGCGCGAGCTCGACGTGCATCTGGGCGAGGCCGGACAGGATGTCCTCGCCAGTCGCCTCGGTGCGCTCCAGCTTGAGCGAGGGGTCCTCATCGACCATGCGCCTTATCGCGTCGAAGACCTTCTCTTCCTCACCGCGCGCCTTGGCGCCGACAGCGAACGCCGCAGTCGACTCGGGAAGCTCGACGGGTTCGAAAGACATCGGCTTCTCGGGCTTGCACAGGGTGTCGAAGGTCGCCGTGTCGCGGAGCTTGGCGACGGCGATGATGTCCCCGGCGACGGCCTCGTCTACGGGCTCGCGCTCCTTGCCGATGAGGTGCGAGATGCCTCCCAGTCTCTCCGAAGAGTCGGTGCGCGGGTTGGTGAGCGCCTCGTCCGAGCGGCAGCGTCCGCCCACGACCCTAAGGACGCTAAGGCGTCCTGCGTACGGGTCCACGTAGGTCTTGAACGCGTAGGCCGCGAAGGGGCCGTCGGGGTCGCAGGGGATCTCCTCGCCATCTTCCGTGATCCAACGCTCCAGGTCGGAGGGGCTCGGGGCGCTTCCGGCGATCACATCGAGCAGACGGTCTATGCCGATCATACGCTCCGCGCTCGCCGCGAGGACGGGAATAATGAGACCCTCGGCGATCCCCTTGCGGATCCCGTCGAAAGCCTCTTCGGTCGTGATCTCCTCGCCTTCGAGGTACTTCTCCAGCAGAGTGTCATCGCTCTCCGCTATGGCCTCGAAGAGCTGCGTCTTGGCCGCGTCTACCTCGTCTTCCATGCCCTCGGGAATCTCTTGTCTCTGCTCCCCGTCCACAAAGGAGGTCCCTGTGAGCAGCCCGTAGATACCCTGGAGGTCGTTCTCGCTTCCGATAGGCAGATTGATCGGGACGACGGCCTGCCCGAAGCGTTCTCTGAGCTCCTCGAGTACGGCCCCGAAGTCCGTGCGCTCCCTGTCTAAGTGGTTGACGACGATGACGTGGGGGATGCCTTCCTTCTCCCCCCTGCGCCACACGCGCTCGGTGACGACCTGGATCGGGTCCTGGGCGTGGACTACCAGGATCGCGCAGTCGGCGACCCTCTGGGCTATAAAGGCGTCCCCGACGAAACCCCCGTCTCCGGGGGTGTCGAGCACATTGACCTGTCGCCCCTTCCACCCGAGGTTGGCGACGCTCATGCCCAGCGTCATGCCCCGCTCGGTCTCCTCGTCCGTGTAGTCGAGGACGCCGCTCGCCGGTCCGCTTCGTCCCGAAGCCAGCCCGATCATACCCTCGGCTATCGACGTCTTGCCGCTACCGCGGTGCCCGATCAGGCACACGTTCCTGATAGTCTCCGTCTCTACAGCCACGGATTCCTCCTCTCATGAGCCTACCCCTTCATTCCCTCGGGGCACGTAGCTTATCGCAGAGAGGCCATCCGCGCAGGCCTGACCCCACCTATAAAGGGCACGTAACAGCAAGCGAGAAAGACTTGCAGATTCAGGACATTGTAGGGGCGGGTTTGTCGTTGGGGCTGGTTTGGTGTAGGGGCGGGTTTGAAACCCGCCCCTACAACACGGCCTCCAGGAATCGTTTTGTCCTCGGATCCTTCGCGCCTCCGACCAGCTCGGCGGGAGGACCCTCCTCTATGAGGCTGCCCTCGTGCATGAACGCCATACGGTCGGAGACCTCGCGGGCGAAGCCCATCTCGTGGGTGACGACCACCATCGTCGTGCCACCCTCCAGGGCGAGATCTTTCATCACCGCCAGGACCTCCCCGATCAGCTCGGGGTCGAGCGCGGAGGTCGGCTCGTCGAAGAGCATGACCTTCGGTTGCATCGTGAGGGCGCGCGCGATGGCGACCCGTTGCTTCTGACCACCGGAGAGCTGGATCGGGTGCTGGTCCCGCTTTTCCGCGACGCCAACCTTCTCCAGAAAACCCATCCCGAGCTCTTCGGCCTCGCGGCGAGGCATCTTCTTGACCGTCGTCGGGGCCTCGATGACGTTCTCGATCACGCTCAGGTGCGGGAACAGGTTGAATTCCTGAAAGACCATTCCGGTCAGCAACCGGATCTCATGCACCGCCTTTCGCCTCTGGCGGTTGTTCGGCCCGGCATCGTAGTGGATACCGTCCACCTCGACGCTCCCCGCCGTCGGTAACTCCAGGAGGTTAATGCACCGCAGTAGTGTGCTCTTCCCCGAGCCCGAGCGTCCGAAGATGACCACGCACTCCCCGGGCGCGACGTCCAGATCGACGCCCTTGAGCACCTCGTGGTCCCCGAACGACTTGTGGATCTCGCGCAGATCGACGACCGGGCGGGCGTCAGTGTCCATGCGGACCACCGTCCCTTACGTAGCCCCTCTCAAGTCTCTTCTCGAGTCGTCCCTGGAAGTAGGAGAAGATGCTGGTGAGTATCCAATATATGATCATCGCCACCACCAGCATCTCCAGGTTCTGGAAGTACTGGCGTCCGACCTTCAAGGCGCGGAAGAAGAGCTCCTGGGTGCCGACGAGGCCGACGAGCGAGGAGTCCTTGATCATCGCGATGAACTCGTTGCCCGTCGGCGGGATGACGACCCTTACGGCCTGGGGAAGGATGATGCGGCGCATCGTCTGCGCCCGCGTCATCCCTAGGGCCTGCGCCGCCTCGATCTGCCCGTGACCCACCGACTGGATGCCGGCACGGAAGATCTCCGCCATGTAGGCGCCGTAGTTGATCCCCAAAGCCAGCACCCCGGACGTCACCGTTCCCAGGATAAAGACGTTCTGTAACGGTCCTGGCGCGTACTGGGCCAGCTGCGGGAGGCCGAGGTAGATGAAGAAGATCTGCACGGGCAGGGGCGTCCCGCGGATAAAGGAGACGTAGAAGCCGCTCACCCCGTAGAGCACAGGGTTGTTGGAGAGTCGCCCCAGGGCCCCGAGCAGCGCGAGCGGGACGGAGAGGAGGATGCTGAGGATGGAGATCAGGATGGTGAGCGGCACGCCGGCGAGGAGGTACGGTAGCCACTCCAACATGAACGCCACGTTGAACTGGAAGGCCGCGAAGAATACCGCGAGCACGATGAAGATCAGGACCCACACCAGGGCCAACTTGACGCGGAAGGAGACGCGCGCGGACCGCGCCTCCAGGACGTCCCTTATATTGGAGAGCGTCGACATGGTAGCCTCAGACGAAGATCAGGCACCCTGCTTCTTGGACAGGTCGTAGCCGTACCACTTATTCGAGAGCTCGGTGAGCGTCCCATCTTTGTGCATCTCCTTGATGATCTTGCTCACCTCATCGACGAACGGCTGCGGGTCGGAAGGGGCTTTCTTGTCTATGGCCGCAGCGAGCGGCTCGTAGTAGAGGGGCTCTCCGACGATCTTAATGGGGGTGCCCGAGTCTACTGCCTCCTGGAGGGTGGTCAGGGAGGACATCGCCGCGTCCAGCCTGACGCCGTCGCCGAGCGCGAGGTCCTGGATGGCCGACGAGTCGGTGTCGTAGGCCTGTATCTGCGGGTCGTCCACGACGAACTCATAGTTTCCAGGGATGTTGAGCGAGCGGTCCAGGTAGAACTCGTAGGTGCACGCGTTGCACACCCCGATCCTCTTGCCGTCGAGGTCGGTGTCCAGGTTGGTGATATCGGTGTTGTCCTCGTGCACGGCCGCGGCGGCCGGCGTGTAGTAGTAGGCCGGGGTGAAGTAGAGTACCTTCGACCGCTCGGGGGTGACGGTCATCGAGCCCACGCTGAGGTCCCACCGCCCGCTCCAGCTGCCCGCGGTGATCACATCCCACGAGGGGGTTTCCCACTCGACGTCGACGCCCATCCGCTTGGCGATCTCCTCTGTCACGTCTATGTCGAAGCCCTTGAATTCGCCGTTGTTGGTCACGAAGGACTGTGGCGGGTAGGCCGGGTCGGTCGAGGCCCGGAGCGTACCGCGGTCCTTGACCTCTTGAAGTAGGTCTCCACCCCCGCCACCGTTGCCACCCCCCGCGGAGCCGCCTCCCCCACAGGCGGTGACCACCAGTATGGCCGCAAGCGCGACGGCCATCGACGCAAGCCTTCCCAAGCTCTTCTTCCGGTTCATGCTCGTTTTCTCCATTCCCTCGATACCCCTTCGAGACGTATGAACTATAGCGGTTCAGCGGCGCGAATACGAGGCCAGGCGCTCCTTGAGCCGCCTCTTTCGCTCCGCGCTCTTGTAGTCCCCGACTACCACCTTCGAGGCGTTGAGGCCGGGGATGCCCATGACCCCTCCGCCGGGGTGGCTGCCGGAGCCACAGAGGTAGAGGCCTTCCACGGGCGTCTTGTATCCCGCGAGCTCCGTGGTGGGGCGGAAGGAGAATAGCTGATCCAGCGACATCTCCCCCTGGAAGATGTTGCCCCCGATAAGTCCGAAGCGCTCTTCGAGGTCGTAGGGCGTCAAAACCTGGCGTTCGATCACCGAGTCCCTGAAGTTCGGGGCGTACTCGCCTATAGTATCCACGACCCTATCACCCAGAGCCTCTCTGGCGCCGCCGTCCCAACTTCCCTCTCTAGGCTCGTAAGGGGCGTACTGCACAAAGCAGGTCATTATGTGACGGCCCTCGGGGGCGATGGTCGGGTCTTTGGTCGTGGGGATCACCGCATCTATCATGGGTCCCTCCGAGAAGCGCCCGTACTTGGCGTCGTCCCACGCCCTTTCCAGATACTCGAGGGAGGGGCTGATCATGATCTCGGAGTGCTGCGGTCCTGGCTCTTTGCCAGGCATCGCCGTAAAGTCGGGAAGCTCGGAGAGCGCGAGGTTGACCTTGGCCGAAGGACTACGGTTCCTGAAGGTCTCGAGCTCCCGGACGACCTCATCTGGGAGGTACTCCGCGCCGAGAAGCGAAAGCAGCGTGGTCTGGGGGTGGGCTCCCGAGACGACCGTACCGGCCTCTATGCGGGTACCCCCCGTAAGGGTGACGCCGGTAGCCCGGCCTCCCTTGATGTCTATGGCGGCGACCTCGGCGTTGGTGCGGATCTCTGCCCCTGCGGCCCGTGCCGAGGCGGCTATCGCCTCGGAGACGCCCCCCATCCCGCCGCGCACGAAACCCCAGCCGCCGGTCACGCCGTCGATCTCACCCATCCTGTGGTGCAAGAGCACGTAGGCCGAGCCTGGGCTCATCGGGCCTCCCCACATGCCGATGACGCCGCCGGGGGCGAGCGCGCCCTTTATCCGCTCGTCCACGAAGAAGCGGTCGAGAAAGTCCGCGCAACTCATCGTCATCAGGTCAACGAGACGCGTGATGCTCTTGCGGTTGCCGAAGGCGTAACGCCCGAGATACAACGCTTCGGTCAGGTCAGTCAGGGAGCGGACGCCAGGGTCCGGCGGCGTTCTGTAGAGAAGGGGTCGTACGAGATCGGCGAGCTCGCCGAGTTCGCGGTTGTACTCCAGGTAAGCCTGGCCATCCCTGGCGTTGATCTTCCCGATCTCCCCGGCCGCCCGCGCCGGGTCGTCCCAGAGCAGAAAGCCCGAGCCGTCCGGGAAGGGGGCGAAATAGGCCGGGTCGAGCGGGTAGACGTGGTAGCCGTACCTGGGGAGATCCAGCTCGCGTACGACCCTCGCCGACATGAGGCTGACCACGTAGGAGGCCGTCGAGACCCTGAATCCCGGCCACACCTCCTCCGTCACCGCCGCCCCCCCAAGCAGGTGGCGCCGCTCCAGCACGACCGTCTTCATGCCGGCACGCGCGAGGTACGCCGCGCACACGAGCCCGTTGTGCCCCCCGCCGATCACCACAGCGTCGTATTGCAAACCGTCTGAGACCATTACGCTCCTTCCCCGACTCCCCAGCATTTCCTGTACAATTGAGGCATTCTAGCAGCAAGCGCCATCCACCCGAACCTCGGGACCGACACGGAGGGAGGTCCACGTGACGCCTATAGCCCGCGAGCTTCTCGCACCATCGCTAGAAAACTTCGGCCGCAGCAGCACGCTCCCTGCCGAGGCGTACACCGCCGGGTCCGTGCTCCGGTGGGAACAAGAGCACTTCTTCGATCGGGGGTGGGTCTGCGCCGGCCGCGTTGGCGGGCCCGAAGTGGCCGGCGACCAGCGCGTCGTGGAGTGGCAGGGATGGCTCTTCGCCAACGCCAGTGGTGACGCCCCCACGTTCGAGGAACACGTGGGCAACCTGGAGGAACTGGTCCGAAACTACGGTTGCGAGGAGCTAGTCATCGCCGCCCGCCACGACTACCAGATAGCGGCTAACTGGAAGATCTTGGTGGAGAACTACCACGAGTGCTACCACTGCTCCTCCATACATCCCGAGCTCTGCGAGGTCAGCCCGCCGACCAGCGGCGGCGACAACCTGGAGCCTGAGGGGGCCTGGATCGGGGGCCCCATGGACCTCTTCGAGGGCGTAGAGACCATGTCGCTAGACGGCAAGAGCCACGCGCCCAAACTGCCCCGCCTCACCGGGGTACAGGACCGCACGGTCTACTACTTCCAGCTCTTCCCGAACCTCCTTATAAGCCTCCACCCCGACTACGTCATGACCCACCGCCTGCGGCCACTAGCCCCCGACCGCACAGCCGTGGAGTGCGAGTGGCTGTTCTCCGACGAGGCGGTCGAGCAGGTAGGCTTCGACCCCTCCTACGCAACGGAGTTCTGGGACATCACGAATCGCCAGGACTGGACCGCCTGCGAGGCTGTTCAGAGGGGCGTCTCCTCGCGCGGCTACCGCCGCGGACCCCTCTCGCCCCGCGAGGACGCCGTATACCAACTGATCACGATGGTGGCCAACGGTTACCTCGCAGGCGGGGTCTCCCGCCCCGCGAGCCGCGCGCCGGAAGCAAGGAGGTAAACCTCCTTGCAAGCATTTCAGCAGGACAGCACTTCAGCATGTCAGCTTCTTGATTGCTTGGTGCTGGCGCTATTCCGGAAAGACGTGCCTCCTATAGTCAGCAAGGCGTCCCCACAAAGATGCGGGGACGCTCTGCTGACTAGCTGAAATGCTGACAAGCCGCCTGCAAGGCGGCGTGCTGACTAGCTTCAAACCATCAACAATACGGGGTTCTCGAGGACCCGTTTGACCTCGGCCATGTAGAGGGCGCCGTCGCGTCCGTTGGCGATGCGGTGGTCGGCGGAGAGCGTCAGCTTCATCATGCTCGCGGGGACGATCTCGCCGTTCTCGTCGTAGTCGGGGCGTTTGGCGATGCTCGAGACGGCGACGATGGCGGCCTGCGGCGGGTTGATGATAGCGGTGAAGCTCTCGATGCCGAACATGCCCATGTTGGAGACGGTGATCGTGCCCCCCTGGTACTCCTGGGGCTGGAGCTTGCCCTCACGCGCCCTGGAGGCCAGGTCCTTGGATTCCTGGGAGATGGTCGCGAGGCCCTTGCTGCCTATGTCCCTTATGACGGGGGTTATGAGTCCCTGGTCCAGGGCCACGGCCATGGCCATGTCCACCTTCTCGTGGAGCTCGACCCCGCGGGTGGTGTAGAGGGCGTTCAGGTTCGGGAAGCTTCTCAGGGCGACGGCGCACGCCTTCATCACGAAGTCGTTGACCGAGAGCTTGATGCCCTCCGCCTCGAGTTGCTCGTTTAGCTGCTTCCTCAGGGCCAGCGCCGCGTCCATCCTGACCTCTACCGTGGCGTAGAAGTGCGGGATGTGTTGCTGGGCCTCGGTCATCCGCTCGCCGATGACCTGCATCATCCGCGTCGGCTCGACGAGCTGCGTCCCTGGCTCCTCGGTCGGCTCTGGCAGGCGAGCCGGCTGGAAGCCCTGCATCTCCGCCTGCTGGGGCTGCTCCGGCGCAGCGACGCCTTCCGCCGCCCCGTCTTCGGTCCTCTGGGCGGTCCCGCTCTCCATCGCGGCCCGCACGTCGCGCTCCACGATGCGGCCCGCAGGGCCGGAGCCGTCTATCTTCGAGAGGTCGAGGTCGTTCTCCTCGGCCAGCCTGCGGACTATGGGAGAGGCCCTGAAGTGCCCGTCGGCCCGGCCATCGGCCCGCCCGTCAGCTTCCTCCTCGGCCTCCTCTTCCTCGGGCGCTTCGGTCTCGGTGGCCGTGGCCTGGGCCCCGCCGCCGTCTTCCTCGCCGCCCTCTTCGGCCTCTTCTTCCCCGCCGCCCTCGCTACGCTCGGGGACCTCTTCGCCCTCGCCCTGGATGAACGCTATCGCTTCGCCGACGGGAACGTCCTGGCCTTCGTTGGCGATCAGCTGGGCGAGGGTTCCTTCGTCTTCGGCCTCGAGCTCCATCGTGACCTTGTCGGTCTCGATCTCTGCGATCGGGTCCCCCTCGGAGACCTCCTCGCCCTCGCTCTTGAGCCACTTGAGGAGGGTGCCCTCCTCCATCGCGTCGCCCATCTTGGGCATAATGACTTCAGGCACCTTACTTCTCCTCCTCGTACAGAACCCTGCGGGCCGCATTGGTAACTTGCTTCTCGCTGGGGAATGCCATCAACTCGAGGTTGCGAGCGTACGGTCCGGGGACCTCGGCGCCGCTCACCCGCTCTATGGGGGCGTCGAGCGAGTCGAAGGCCCGATCCTGGATGATCGCCGCCACCTCGCTCGCCACCCCGAACCACCGCCACTGCTCCTGGACAGCCACGGCCCTGTGTGTCTTCTCTACGGACTCGACGATGGTCTCCTCGTCGAAGGGTCTCAAAGATCTCAGATCTATGACCTCGGCCTCGAAGCCGTCCTCGGCGAGCGTATCCGCGGCCCTCAGGCATAGGTTGACCTGCCGGCCGTAGGCTATCAGGGTGACGTCGGAGCCCTCGCGGGCGATACGGGCCTTGCCGAAGGGGACTGCGTTATCCCCGTCTTCGACCTCGCCCTTCGTCCCGTACAGGGCGCCAGCCTCCAGGAAGATCACGGGGTTGGGGTCCCTGATCGCCGTCAGCATCATGCCCTTGACGTCGTTCGGGGTCACCGGCGCGACTACCTTGAGACCGGGGAAGTGGCCGTAGAAGCTCTCCAGGGAGTGCGTGTGTTGGGCCGAGAGCTGGACACCGCCGCCGTTGGGGCCTCGGATCACGAGCGGCACCTCCACCTGTCCGCCCGAGAAATAGCGCACCTTGGCGGCGTTCTGGATGATCTGGTCCGCCGCCAGAAACGAGAAGTTCCAGGTCATCATCTCGACCACGGGGCGCATACCCATCATCGCCATGCCGACCGCCGCGCCCGTAAACCCATTCTCGGAGATCGGCACGTCCATTACCCGTTTGGGCCCGTATTCGTCGTAGAGGCCGTCCGTTATTAGGTGGGTGCCGCCGTAGACGCCGATGTCCTCGCCCATCAGGACGACGTTCTCGTCCCTGTCGAGCTCGTGGACCATCGCCTCTCTCAGGGCCTCGCGGTAGGTCTTCGTCTCCGCCATGGCCTACGCCTCCCCCATGTACTCGTCCTCACCGGCGTAGACGTCGGTGTAGAGCTCCTCCTCAGGTGGCTCCTCGCTCTCGTCGGCGAACTTCACGGCCTCCTGTACCCGCTCTTTGGCCTCGTCCCTTATCTCCTCGATCTCGTCCTCGTCTAGCGCGTCGTTCTCGATCAGCTTGTGTTCGACCATCGCGAGAGGATCTCGCTCGCGCCACTCTGCGATCTCTTCTTTGGTGCGGTACTTCTCGAAGAAGTCGGCGGCGCCGTGCGGGGCCGTCCTGTAGGTTATCGCCTCGACCGCGTAGGGCTTACCGGTCTCCCTCACCTGCCCGGCCACCCTTTCGGCGACCTCGACCACGGCCTCGACGTCCATACCGTCGACCTTCTCGTGCTCGATGCCGTAGGCGTCGAACTTGGCGGCGAGGTCGGTCATGGCCGTCGTGCGCTCTACCGAGGTGCCCATCCCGTACTTGTTGTTCTCGATGATGAAGAGGCAGGGGCACAGGCCCTCTTTGCCCCACAGCCCCGCGAGGTTGGCGGCTTCGTGGAAGGCACCCTGGCTCATCGCACCGTCACCCAGGTAGAGCTGGCAGATGTGGTCAGTCTCCTGGTAGCGCATGGCGTAGGCGACGCCTACGCCCAGGGGTATGTGCCCGCCGACGATGCCGTAACCGCCCATCAGGCCCCGCTCGACGTCGAAGAGGTGCATGGAGCCGCCCTTGCCCTTGACGAGGCCCGTCTCCCTACCGTAGAGCTCGGCCATGACCTCGTTGGGGTCGCTGCCCAGGAGCAGCGCGTGCGCGTGGTCGCGGTAGGCCGTGATGATCCTGTCGCCCTCCTTGAAGGCGTCCAGAAAGCCCGTTGCCACCGCTTCTTGACCGATGTAGACGTGGAGGTAGCCCCCGATCTTACCCTGCCTGAAACCCCTCTGGCACGCCTCCTCGAAGGCCCGGATCAGGGCCATCTGGCGGTACAAGTCCACGAGACGCTCCGAGCTGGTCGCTATGGCACCACCGTCTTCGCGGGTCTCTATGCCCCCGTCTTCCGAGTGCTCGTTATCTGCCGACATCAACGGCCCCTTCCCTCTCAGAGGTACAAACCTAATGACAGAATACCAAAACCACGGGTTCTGTAGGTACTCTCCATACGTACCTATACCCTTTTCTACGCCCCTCCCAACCACTCCCGCACGGCCCTGAACGCCCGCGTCCTGTGGGAATCCCTGTTCTTGCCTTCGCCCATCTCGGCGTAGGTCATGGAAGACCAACCGGGGACGAACACGGGATCATAGCCGAATCCCCCGGTACCCCGCGGCCTCTGCGCCAGAGTTCCCGGCACCTCGCCCCTGAACGTGCGCACGGTCCCGCCAGCCTCCGCGAGCGCGACGACGCAAACGGCCCTGGCGGAACGGTCCTCGCCCGGCGCCAACATCCTGAGCAGGCCCTCGTTGCCGACGCTCTGCATGAGCCATTTCGTGAGCGCCCCGGGAAAGCCGTCCCACGCGTCGACCATGAGACCCGAATCCTCGACGAGGACCGGTAGCCCCGGTCTACCCAGAGCTTCGCGGGCGGCGCGGGCCTTCTGTGCGGCGACCTCGGCGGGTTCGATGGCCTGTATCTCGGGCAGGTCCAGATCCGCCCGCTCCAGCTCGAAGCCCAGGATCTCCTGTACCTCGCGACGCTTGTGTTCGTTGGTAGTCACGAAGATGGCCTTCATAGCCTGGGAGTCTACAAGAGCGATTCTTTATGATACAGTCGCGTCCATGCATGAGGTGAGGGTGGAGAAGCTCGAGTCGCGGGGGGCCCGGATGCGACGCTGGGTCACCGAGGAGGGAGATAATCCTTGCCGCTCGTAGACCTCGACCGGTTCGATTTTCTCTACGCCAACCGCGTCAAGGGCATGAAGACGGCGGCGACCCGCGACCTGATGGCCACGCTCTCGCGGCCTGGCATCATCTCGCTGGCCGGCGGCTTTCCGGACACGAGGGCTTTTGGGGAGGAGGCGTTCCGTGAGATCTCCCGCAACATCGCTTCGGACGCGGCCCAGGCCCTGCAGTACGGGCCGACGGCGGGTCTCGAAGCCATAAAGGACGTCATAGTCGAGGTCATGGGCGCGGAGGGGACTCCGGCGAGGCAGGAGGACGTCTTCGTCACGACAGGGGCCCAGCAGGGACTCGACCTGATCGCCAAGGTCTTCCTCGACGAGGGCGACGCCGTTTTGTGCGAGGGTCCGACCTACGCCGGGGCGCTCAACGCTTTCGCCTCCTACAGGCCGCGCATAGCCCACGTCCCGATGGACAGGGCCGGCATCATCCCCGTCGCCGCCCGCGAGACCCTCAAGAGGGCCCGCAAAGGTGGGCTCCACGTCAAGTTCCTCTACACCGTCCCCAACTTCCAGAACCCTGCTGGGGTAACGATGGTCGCCGAGCGGCGCAGGGAGCTTTTGGAGATGGCGCGCGAGTTCGACCTGGTGATCGTGGAGGACAACCCCTACGGGATGCTCCGCTTCGAGGGCGAGCCGCTCCCTTCCCTCGCGGCCTTGGAGCAGGAAGAGGGAGATCTCGACAGGGTCGTTTATCTGGGTACGTTCTCCAAGATCTTCGCCCCCGGCGTCAGGCTGGGGTGGGTGCATGCCCAGCCGGGGATACTGCACAAGATCAACGTCGGCAAGCAGGGCGCCGACCTCTGCTCCTCGAACCTGTCTCAGATGATGATCTCCTCCTACTTCCAGAATGCGGACTGGAGGGCCTACGTCAGGCGCCTTACGTCCATGTACAAAGAGCGCCGCGACGCGATGCTCGACTCTCTGGCCGAGTTCATGCCCAAAGAGGTCTACTGGACCCACCCCGAGGGCGGGCTCTTCGTGTGGGCCACGCTCCCCTCGTACCTGGACGCGACCGCGATGCTCCCCCGCGCCATAGCCAGGAACGTCGCCTACGTTCCCGGCGAGGGATTCTACGGCGGCGCTCCAGGGACGGGCAAGAACAACATGCGGCTCAACTTCTCGTTCGTCGAACCAGAGAGGATCCGGCGCGGCATAGAGCTGCTCTCCGAGGTGATCCGGGAGCGCATGGAGCTCAGGAGCGATCTGGAACGTGGCTCGCACCGAAAAGAGAGCGCGATACACGGCGGCCGCGCGGCGGCCTTCGGTTCGGGCACGGATGGTTAGGGTACAGTGGCGCGCGTAGCCGTTTTGCGCGGTGGGCATTCGATGGAGCGTGATGTCTCCTTCATTACGGGCCGACGCGTCCAGCACGCCCTCGAACGCCTCGGCCACGACGTTCACCCGCTCGACATAGAGGACTCCACTACGGGCGCGTTGATGGAGATCTCACCCGACGCCGCCTTCATCTGCCTTCACGGCCCCGGTGGCGAGGACGGCACGGTGCAGGCCCTGCTGGAGACCCTGGGCATCCCCTACACGGGGAGCGGGCCGCTCTCTTCCATCCGCTGCATGGACAAGGACTACGCCAAACGCGCGCTCCGCGCCGCAGGCATACAGACTCCGCCTTTCCGCACCTTCCTTAGGAGGGCAATGAACGAGATGGGGGCTTCTGCGGCGCTGGATGTCGCCGCCGAGGAGCTCGGTTACCCGCTCGTCGTCAAGCCTGCCAGGGAGGGGTCGAGCTTCGGGCTCTCCCGGGTCGAGGGGGCCGAAGGACTGTTCGACGCCGTCTACGAAGCGCTGGGCTACGACGCCAAGATCCTGCTCGAACATTGGGTGGAGGGGACGGAGATCTCCATCCCCATCATCGAACCGGCTGGCGAAGAGCCAAGGGCGCTAGGCCTGGTCGAGATCCGCCCTCGCGAAGGCGCCTACAACTTCGAGGCGAAGTACACTCCCGGGGCGACGGACTTCGCCATCCCCGCCGAGATACCGCACGAGGCCGCCACCCGCGTCGAAGAGACGGCGCTCACCGTCTACAAGACCCTCGGCTGCTCCGGATTCGCCAGGGTGGACACCATCTTCGCGGGAGGCACTCCCTGGATCCTCGACGTAAAGACCATCCCGGGCTTCACCGAGACATCGACCTTCCCCCTCGCGGCCGAAACCACGGGCACCACCTTCGAGACGCTCGTCGAGACCATCCTCGAAGCGGCGTTACGTACGGAGGCCGCGGCGAAGCTATAAGCCTTTCGTCCCTGGGTTACGGCGGGGACGTGGTAACGTTGCATTATGGGCTCCGAACACCCGAAATTGTACGCCGAACTTGCAGGCTGGTGGCAGTTGATCTCGCCGACCGAAGACTACGCGGACGAGGCTGCTTTCTTCGCGAAGCTCCTCCGGGCCGAGGGCGCCGGGACCGTGCTCGAGCTGGGCTGCGGCGGCGGCAACGTCGCTTGGTTTCTAAAGAAGGACTTCGATCTCACGCTCACGGACATTTCTGGCGCGATGCTCGCCCAGAGCAAGAAGCAAAACCCTGAGCTCGAACACATCGAGGGCGACATGCGCACGTTGCGCCTGGACAGGACGTTCGACGGCATCCTTATTCACGACGCCATCATGTACATGAGCAGCGAGGAGGATCTGCGCGCGGCCCTGCTCACCGCCCACGAACACTGCAGGCCGGGTGGGGTCGCCGTGTTCGTACCCGACTGGGTGGCCGAGACCTTCCAGCCCGGCACCACCCACGAAGGGGTAGACAGAGGAGATCGGGGCGTCAGGTACCTGGAGTGGACCTGGGACGCAGATCCGAACGACACCAAAGTCAACTACGAGTTCATGCTGGCTCTGAAAGATGGCGACGAACTACGTGCCGTCGTGGACCGTCAGGTCGTGGGGGTCTTCCCACGCGCGACCTGGCTACGATTGCTCGAAGACGTCGGGTTCGAGCCAGAAGTCGTCGAAGACCCGTCGACCGGCGGCGAGCGCGTCGAGGTCTTCGTGGGCCACAAACCCTTACCGCCCGCCGGGTAGAACGGCTGCCTGCAGCTTCCTCACGCAGGCCAGCCCGTCTATTGCTTGGAGGCAGTCTCTACCAGGCCCGTCTCGCCTGTACGCCGGGATCCTCGGTACCCCCTTCGTGGGCCTTCTCGATACTCCCAACTGACGTCCAGGGGTAGAAGCGGACCAGCTCGCCGCCCTCGACAACGATGCCCCGGTCGCCAACCCCAAGCAACACCCCGTCCGTGTGGGTGGACGCGCCGTGGGCGTGGCCCACCCTGACGCGCTGTCCAACCCAGGCTTCGGGTATCTCCTTCTCCGACCTCGTCTCCGACATCGCCGCCTCCCTGCGTGGCCGCCAGCTATGATTAAGCATAGCGAAGCGTTTGCCCCGCAGCACGCACGAGAGTTCGAGAGTGGAAACAGGACAAGCGCCACACTCATGGTTACGCTTATACTTCACCCCACAAGAACGGCGACACCGGGAGGCGACTAGTACATGGCTGAAGGGAACCCGCTACGTTTGGGCGGCCTCTCCGGGTTGCTGGCGGTGGTCTCGATGGTACCGGCCTACCTGGTCGGGTATCCGGACGCCCCCGGCTCCCTGCTCGAAGCCCAGACCTACTTTGATGCCGAGTCGGATATGTTCGTTTTCTCCAATGGGGTTCTACCTCTCTTCCACGTCTTCTTCTTCCTCCTGTTCCTTGGGGTGTTGTACGGGATGCTAAGGAGTCCCGGGGGCGAGACCAGGGCAGTAGCAGAGGGACTACCGGCGGTGGCGCTCGCCGGGGGGATCGTATTCGCGACGCTCTCGGCGGCAGGGTTCACAGTAGAGATCTTCTATCCAGCGGTTCTGCAACGCTTCGGAGACCTCTCATCTGACACCGCTTTCGTGCTCGTATCTCTGACGCTCTCCTCATGGCTCTACCACTACTGCCAGATAGGGGCGTCAGCCATGGTGCTCTCCACCTCGATGGTGGCGGTCGGAACACGTGTTTTACCGAGTTGGCTTGCTCTGGCCGGGTTCCTGGTCGCAATACTGACGTTCTTGCATTTTCTCTTCCCTCTTGTGGCAGCTTTGGTGGGTCTGGCGTGGGTGGCGCTGGTCTCGGCTGTGATGCTAACCGGGGGAGCCCGGAGGGGAGCCCAACGTTTTCGGACGAGACGCACTCGCTAGAGCGATCCGCAGTGAGCGATTCCGAACCCTCTCTACCTGCGGTTAGGTCATGCGGAGATCAGCTGTTCAAACGGCTGTCTTCACGCCCTCTCGCATAAACTCATCGAGCGTGGAAAGGGCCATTCTGGCCTGGCGTCGCCTGCGTTCGGGTTTGCTGAGGCGTCTGCCGTTCTCTCGCTTCGGAACGGTGGGGACGAGACCCCAGTTGGAGTTTATGGGCTGGAGGGTGCCTTCTTTGGTGGTGATGTAGTGGGCGAGCGCCCCCATCATGGTACCGCGCGGCAGGGTTAGTGGCTCCTCACCACGGGCGATCCGGGCGGCATTCGTGCCGGCTATGTGGCCCATCGCCGTGCTCTCCACATACCCCTCCACGCCGGTGAGCTGGCCGGCGAAGAAGAGGGGGGCTTCGCCGAGCGCTTCTCTTATCCGCATGGTGGCTTCTAGCATGTGATTGGAGGGCAAGTAGGTGTTGCGGTGCATGACGCCCATGCGGGCGAAATCGGCGTTCTGGAGGCCTGGAATCGTCCGGAAAACGCGCCTCTGCTCGCCCCACTTCAGGCGGGTCTGGAAGCCGACGATGTTGTAGAGGCGGCCCTCGGCGTCGTCCTGCCTGAGTTGCACGACGGCGTAGGGGATCTCGCCAGTTCGCGGGTCGGGGAGGCCGACGGGCTTCATGGGCCCGAAGCGGAGGGTCTCCTTTCCGCGGCGGGCGATGGTCTCCACAGGAAGACAACCCTCGAAGTACAGGTCCTCCTCGAAGTCCTTTATGGGGCTTAGTTCGGCGACAGCCAGGTCCTCTACGAAGGCGTAGTACTGCTCATCTGTCATCGGGCAGTTCAGGTACGCAGCCTCTCCCTTGCCGTAGCGGGAGGCGCGGTAGATGATGGAGTCGTCCATGGAGTCCCGGTGGATGATGGGAGAGGCCGCGTCGTAGAAGTAGAGCGTCTCTCCGGAGAGGTCCTCTATCTTCTCTGCCAGAGCGTCCGAAGTCAGGGGGCCTGTCGCCACCACGGTCGGACCGTCGGGGATGTGGGTAGCTTCCTTGCGGACGACCCTGATGTTGGGGTGAGAGCGCACTGTCTGCGTAACGGCGCGCGGGAAGTCCTCGCGGGCGACCCCGAGGGCGCCGCCCGCCGGGACCGGGTTCGCGTCGGCGCAGCGTAGGATCACCGACCCAAGGCGCCTGAGCTCTTCCTTGAGCAGCCCGGAGGCCGTCTCCAGGGCGAGGTTTCCGAGCGAGTTCGAGCACACGAGCTCGGCGAAGTGCTCCGTGCGGTGGGCAGGGGTCTCTCTTTGGGGCCGCATCTCCCACAACTCGACCGAGCATCCGAGTTCTGCGGCCTGCCAGGCCGCCTCACTCCCGGCGAGCCCGGCACCGATAATGGTTACGTTCGGCATCAAAGAAGTTCCTCCGCTCGTCGATTTGCAGGGAAGTTATTCTACGCCAAGTCGACCCCGCGCTCCTGACGTACCAGTCGAACGTATGGAGGGCCTTCGCGTTGCTCGTAAAACAGAGTCTCTAGCCCACCGCTCAGGGCTCATGCCAGCGGTCCGTATGCTGGCGTTGTGTCTCCGACAGAGCATCCGGTTGGTAGAAGCGATCGTAGAAATCAACGTCTACGTGCGTCGCCTGGTAACCCAGTACGGTCCGGAAGGGCGCGCTGTGGGCGGGGAAGCGCCCGTAACGGTCGTAGACGTATTCGCAGTACGCGACGGCAGCCTCGATGGCCGCCTCTGAGGGAGCCGGAATCCCCGCCGTTTTCTCGTCCGGCTCCCGCCAACCGCTCGCGCTCGCCCCGCCCCGGAAAATGCCCTGCGGGCCGAACTTGCGTTCTACGAACTCGCGTACGGCAGCCTCCATGGAAGGGTAGTACGGCGGGCAGAAGGGTTCGAGGAGGACCCCGCCTCCTCGCTCCAGGCCGAGCGGGTATGGCACCTGCTGGTCGCGGCCCAGCAGACGCAGCGCCGTGGAGATGAGCCGGTTCGCGCCGAGGTACTGGCTTGCCGGCATCTCTCCCATCCTGAACCCCAGCGCCTGGAACCAGCCGAACTCATGACGGGCGAAGTTGGGATAGCCGCCCAGGCCCAGAGCCTGGCTCATGAGCGCCAGGTTCTGCAGCACCATGCCCTGCTCGATGGCGCAGGCTTCGGCGAGCGAGGCTTCTATGGTCTGGATGGTCGCCATGCGGCCCGATGAGGTGTCATCGTTCAGGTGGCCGCCTTTGCTCTGGGCGAATCGGGAGATGCCGGCCGGCCGGAAGTTCGCCCGCTCGTCCACGACGAAGATCGCCATCTCCTCATCGAACGCTTCGAGCATCGCGTTGACGTAGACCGCCGTCATCTCCTCCACGGGCAGAAAGTAGGTGCCGCCAGGCGCGTAGAGCGCCCAACGGTTGATGTTGAAGTTGTAGCCCGGCTCGACAGGAGGCGCGGCCCGCCCGTCGGAGATCTTGATCCGGCTTCGGCGGTAGAGTTCGACCAGCTCTCCCCTTCGGGCCAGTTCGATGAGCTCCGGTATCTCCGTTGGTGCGAAATCTTGTGGTCTCTTGAGCAAGTACGTCGCTTCGTCGTTGGTGACGAAAACGGAGACGGTGTTGATGGCATCCGGGCTCGCCACAGCACGCCCCAGAAGACCGGCGAGCATACCGCCGCCCTGACCGCGCCCGTAAGAGAGGTCCGCCAGCGCGTTGCCGGTAACCCCGCAAGCAGCAAAAGCCAGGGCGGCCTCTTCGGTCTCGGTTAGCGGCAGTGGCTCGTGTTGGCTCTGGTAGGCGAAGGGGCCACTCTCGATCTTCATCCCCATCCCGAAGCGCCGTGAGCGGCGGCTCCGCAGAGCATCCAGCAACGGATATCGGTCCAATCCTTCGTACACGCCAGGTTCGCCCACTCGTTCCGACTCCACGATGCACTCCTTCCCGAAACATCCTGTAATGGCCCCAGCGCCGGGCCGATTACGCCAGGACCAGGCGCCTCAGAACAAGTGTAACAAGCCAGGAAGGATCCACTATACGATCCCGGTTTGCACCAGGGCTCCTAGCGCTATACCTACCCCTGCCAGCGTGATGATCGAGGCGCTAACGATCGGCAACATACGCGGCACCCTGGCCTCGAAAGAGAACCGCTCGAAGAGCTTTCTGGCGTAGATCATCAGCAGCCCGATCCCGCTCAGCACCACCGCCAACCCCGCGCTGAACGCGAGGACCAGCACCATCCCAAACCCCAGCCTGTCGAGCGAGATCGCTCCCAGAAGCACAACGAGCGCCGCCGGACACGGCACGAGCCCGCCGCTGACGCCCAGCGCCACAAGGCCACGCCACGTCACCTTCGAGCCATCCGCCGGCAGGTGAGTGTGCGTATGCCCGCCGTGAGAATGAGTGTGATGGACGTGGGAGTGTTCGTCACCATGCGGGTGGGTGTGCTGCGCGTGGATGTACCCCGCTTTCTTGTCGTGCGACGTTGAATCCAGATGGCGGTAGAGGAGGGCGAGCCCGATCAGAACGACGAGCACTCCGGAGGCTACGCTCAGCCAGGGATAGAGTACTTCGGGCAGGATGTAGCGTGAGAGGTAGAGGGTTACGGTCCCGAGGATGAAGACTCCTGCCGTGTGGGTCAGCGTCACTGTCATTCCGAGGATGCCGGCGTGCCTGGCTGTTCCGCGGGCCCCGATCAGGTAGGCCGCCACTACAGCCTTGCCGTGACCTGGGGTCAGGGCGTGCGCTGCTCCCCAGAAGAACGCGGCCAGCATCGACAGCGCTATGACCGTCGTCGATAGACGCTCCACGGAGACCAGTTCATCGACCCGCCCCGTCACGCCGCCGAAGCTCGTTCCGACGCGCTCCGCCGTCCGGCCCGCCGTTTCGTTCTCGATCGACCGATTGCCAGGAACGAGCATGAAGGTGGCATCGCGTACGTCCGGCGGGCTGGAGAGCATATCTCGCGGATAGGAGCGAAGTCCGTCCGACACACTCTTGGCCCGTACCGTAGAGTTCTTGATCGCCATTCCAGGTCCGTCCCTGACCACGATCTCCCGCCATCCGAGACGATTCTCGTAGGTCTGATCGGCGTAATGGGCCTCACCCCTCCAATCCTTCGGAAGGTCGGCCAGGAGATGAGCCTCCACCCTCAGGGTCGGGAGGCCTCCCTGCCCGGGACGGTACTCCGCCGACCGATCGCGTACCTGCAGCGGCAGGATCTCGTCTCCTGCGCGCAGCCTTAGACCTTCCACGAGAGAAGGCATCTCGGCTTCGAGATACGCGTTTGCTTCTTCTTCCGAGAGCTTACCGTCGCCATCGGCGTCCAGACGCGCTTTCTGCTGGAGGGTAGGGATCTCGGCGAAGTCAAGGACGTATGTGATGCGCGCATTCTCCTCAGTGAACTGGAGACTGCTGTGGTGGTTGATCGTGAAATTGCCCAGAGGATGCGCCTGCGCTTCTCGCGGGATCAGCGAAGCGCACACGGCGAACGCGAGACAAGACAACATCCATCCCCAGCGGACCATCAGTCTTCCCCTCCCGCCTTCAAGGTCTTCAAGCTGTCGGCGGCTTCATCAGCGTAGAGCAGGGAGAAGTGCGGGTTGAGGTCGATTGCCTGTTGCAGGTAAGTGCGGGCCTGCTCTTTGTCGCCGAGCGCCTTTGCGATCATGCCGGCGTGGAAGAGCTTCAGGGGATCGCGGGTTCCCAGCTTCAGAGCCTCGGAGGAGTACTTCTGTGCCTCCTCATAATTCTCGTTCTTGTAGAGTGTCCAGGCCAGGGCGTCCGCGGCGTGGATGCTCGGCCTGGCATCGTAGGCTGCGCGCGCCTTTTCGAGTGACGTCTGGAGCTCTCTTTCGTGGTCAGCGTAGAAGAGGGCTATCTCCAGATCTGTATCCACCCCGTTCGCTCGCAGCAGTTTGTCCATGCTCCTGACAAGTACGTATTGCTCTTTGGCCTTCACTGTTTCGCCCATCTCGGCGTAGACGTCGCCCAGGGCTATTGCGTACTCAGGGAGGGGCATGCGGTTGAATGCCTGCCGATAGAGTGTGGCGGCCTGGTCGAGATCTCCCTTCGCTGCTGCGATCTTCGCCTGGCCTGCGAGCGCTGGCGCGTAGGCACCAACGGTCTTGGTCGAGAACCCGTAGGCTTTCTGCGCCTCCTCCAGTTTGCCTGAAGTGAACCAGAGGTTGCCAAGTTGCACGTGTGCCCAGGCCACGTTTTCGGGTGTACCGCTTCCGGCTTGCAACGCGAACTCCATCGCCTCGATGGCGCCCTCCGGGTCGCCGTAGAGCTCGCGGGCGTAGGCCACGCGGGAGAAAGAATCGAAGCCTGGCCTGCGGTCGACCATCTCCTGGTAGGAGTGGATCGCCTCCTCGTACATCCCCAGCTCGATCTGGGCGTCGCCGACGATGCCGTGGTAGCGGGCGTTCCCAGTATCGAGCGCCAGCGCTCGTGTGCCTTGCTCGAACGCCGCTGCGAAGTCGTGGCGGGCGAGGGCGAGAGTCCCCCGTGAGGCGAACAGCTCTGCGGACTGACCTTCGAGCTTGCTGGCCTTATCGAGCAGGTCTTCCGTCTTGGTGTAGAGGGTCGGGTCGCCTGTCTCCCTTACTCTCTGGAGATAGGCATCGGCCAGGGTGATATGCGAGTCAAAGTCTTTCGGGTTCTCCCGGATTTTATCCTGGAGGGAGCTGATGAGAGTATCCGTAGAAGTGCCTGCGGTCTGTCGGAAATCGAAGGGCAACTGGACGCGCTGATCCGCGGTACGTTCGCCTCGCAAGAGAGGCAGTGTCGCCAGCGCGGCGAGGGCGGCGACCAGAGGGATCAAAGCCCATCGAAGCCGGCTACTCCGGATTGCCGTCATCTTCCTTCCTCCTGTGAAATATGTTCGAGGCCGGGTGGGGAGGTCTGGCCTCCCCACCACAAACCGGGCTCTCGTTACTGCGTCTCCGTATAGTCCTGCGGGTCAGCCAGGTACGGGAAGCTGTCGCGGAGCAGTACGTCGTTGGCATCGACCCCGTCGCCGAGCTGGTTGTTCGGCGCCTTGTCGAAGTTGGGGGTAAGCGGTGTTCCTCCGGCGAGAGCCTGAAGCTCGATGTCGACTACGTCATCGGCAGGCCTGCGTCCGTTCGGGAAACCGGCGTTATCCCCGCGCAGAACCCCGAGTCGGTTCGGGTTGTCTGACGGTTGTATGGACGTGTTCAGCCTGAGCTGGGACGAAGGCACGACACCTGCCGGTTTGTTGAGACCCGGTATACCGGTCAGGAAGATCGTTGCGAGGTCGTCGCGAGGTGGGCTTGGCACGTCGACTTTGAGGATGTCCTCTATGAGGCGGGCCGGCTCCGGGTCGAGCACGTAGCTCGCGAACTGCTTGTCGAAGCGCGGCTGGGAGCCGTTCCAACGGTTCTTGTCCTTCAGCGGAATGACCAGCTCGTTCACCAGCGGCATATCCAGGCGCGAGAGCTGCACCCAGGGTCCGCTGGAGGAGCTCGGGTTGTTGTTCTGCGAACCCGGCTGTCCTATCGGACGGAGGACGCTCATGCTCTGGCGGTAGGATGTAGTCCTGACACCGATGGTGTCGCGATCGCCCTTCGTCAGCATCCCGATGGGCACCTGGATGGCGACGGTATGAACGTTCAGATCCGCGAGGTAGTCCTCGCCCTCGATCCCTTGCAGAAGATCGAAGATACCTCCGAGGTCGGCGAAGAATGGGTCATCACGCGGCCCGGTGAAGACTTTGACGCCGTCACCGATGTCGTAGATGGCCTGATTGGCCACTTTGCGGTAGCCCTCAGGGTAGGAAACGGGACCCACGTTGGCCGGCGCGACCTGCAAGTTCTTTGCTATGACCTTGCCCTCACGACGCGAATCCTCGTGATCCATGCCCTGGAGCATCGACACCGAATAGAACTGCTCCTGGTTGAGGTTCTGGTCGTTCAGCGAGGTGATCGGACCTGTGTTGTAAAGGAAGGTGTTGCCGTTGTTGGTGCGATTCTGGAAACGGAATTGGAAGGAGAGGTCGTCTCTGGCATCTGCGTCGTTGTCGACGTTGATCTCGTAGAGGACGTCTCCGCCGAACCTGTAGAAGTTCGGTCCTGCCGCCGCCACCTCCAGGGGCACGTAGTTTGCGATGAGCGTGACGGTGTTCGGCCTGTCGGGGCTGCGGAACGCGTACAGGTCGGTGGCATCGGCCTGCGGATCACCGCTTATATACGGCGCTTCTCTGTGCGATGAAGCGTCCGCCGGCTTCGAGGTACCAACGATACCTAGCGCTACAGCCGAGATGGCCAGCGCAAACAGGACGAGTACCAGTTGCCGATTGCTCGCTCGTAGCGTCATGGATTGCACACTTCCTCCTCTCTGTGTGCTAAGGTAACCGCGGGATTCCAAGGCGCGGATACGGTTTGCGAACTCAGTAAAATCCTGTGCTCCAGGCGGTCCGCGCCCCCGCGGGTGGGGGCACTCTCTCTGCGCCCACCCTTTGTTGTTCGACATTTCTTCCATCAGTTAACTCCCTAGTGTGGGTAAGCCACAATCCCAAGGGCGCCGAGCATGTACCACGTCCCGAAGGCGAGGCTCAAAGCACCAAGCGCCGGGGTGAAGCGCTCGAAGTTCCTGGCGATTGGCCCTCCGGCTATAGCGAGCCCGAACGCAGTCGAAAGCAGCGCCATCGAGACCGTCGTCCCGCCGGCGAAGATCACGAGCGCCCCTGTCGCCTGGGCCGGGTTGGGAATGGTAGAGAGCAATAATAGCGTTAGCCCGCCCGACCCGCCGATCCCATGCACCAGCCCGATCCCATAGGATGAGAGCGGCGTGCGAAGTGAGACGTAATGGGTATGTTCGTGCGAGGAGTCGGATTCGTGGGAGTGGACGTGGCGGTGATCGGGTTCGCCGTCGTGGCTGTGGATGTGGGCGTGGAAGTGCCCGCGCTGCCAGCGAAAGAGCAACCGTGCGGCGAGGAGGATTATGATCGCACCGATCAAAGCCTCCGCAGCCTGCTGCACAGGCCCAGGCAGGTAACGTCCCAACAACACGAGCGGAAGGCCGATGAGAACCAGGGACGTGCCGTGCCCAAGACCCCAGGCAAGACCCATGGAGCCGGCCTTTCTAGTCCCTCTACCATCCTTTTCGGAGGCGATGAGGGTGGTAACCGCGGCCAGGTGGTCGGGGTCGGAGGCATGCCGCAAACCCAGCGCTAGGCTTACCAGCAGTACTACCCAGAGAGCCGTATGTCCGTGCAAGAAGGCCTCGAGCCAACCGTCTATCGTCGCCATACCCTCTCCCTTCTCCAAGACCGACTCCCCTTGGCCAGCCTTTGTCTTCTGGCGACTCGTATACGCTTGCGCCGCAAACCTGGATCACAAACGTTACAAAATTAGCATTTCAGCAATTCAGCACGCTCCAGCCCCCGGCTGTCGCTCGTCAGCATTTCAGCTTTCGCATGGGCAGATCCTTGCTGACGAGGCGGCAAAGCCGCCGGGCTGAAGGGCTGACAAGCGAAGGCTAAAAGCCTGAGCGTGCTGACTTGCTGACCAGCGCCCGATAGGGCGCGTGCTGAGAAGCGTGGCCGGCGAAATCTCGGGGGTGGTAGCCCCTCGGGGGACGGCTCGCATCACCATGGCCCCTCTGCGTCAGGGCGAACGCGTGGATGGACTAGGGCAGATCAGACAGCAGACGCTCGAAAGAACGCCAGGAGTCCGCGATGGCGTGCAGGAGCACTACGGGAACGCTCGAAGGGTCTCCCTGCTCGACACAGGGTAGCTTGATCCGGCCGGGTAGCTCGACAGACCGGACAACGGATGGCATGGTTCTCTTCTCGCGCCCTACTACTCGTCCCAGGTTTCGATGTTCGTCTGGCGAACGATCTTGCCGTCCTGTAACTCGAGCGTCGTCGCGGTGAGCACCTTGAGCCCATCCGGGTACTCGCACGCCTCGTTGAACGCGACGCGGTTCTCGCCGACGACCTCGTCCTCGACGTGATGGGTCATCGCCCGCCCGCAAACGTCACGCAGCAGCTCGGAGATCTCCTCCTTGCCGCGCAACACCTGGGGTGAGCTCGGCGTGGAGTTCTTGTTCACGGTGCGTAACTCAGCATCGTCAGCGTAGAAGGCTACGAGCGCATCGTAGTCGCTCTCCTCTATTGCGCGGCGCATGGCCTCGAAGTCGAGGCCAGGGGCCAACTGTTCGGTCATGGGGTAGCTTCCTCCTTTACGTCTCGCTGGTTAGAAGACCCGGGCCACGAGTCAGGTGCATGGCTATGCCATCACCCCTTTCTTGAGCCCCGAGTCGCGAACTAAGCCTTATACCAGATGACAGCGTTCGTTACATCCCCCAATTGGGGTAACTTTGCTACCAGGCCGTGGCGCCGCCGTCCACTACGACGGTCTGGCCTGTGACATAGGCGGCGGCTGGCGAGGCGAGGAAGATCACCACTCCTTTGAGGTCCTCGGGGTTGCCGAAGCGCTGGAGGGGGATGCCCTGGAGCATCCTCTCTTCGAACTTCTCGATCAGGCCGCCGCTCATTCGGGTAGGGAACCAGCCTGGGGCTATGGCGTTGACGGTGATGCCGTGCGGGGCCCAGGATGTCGCCAGATCACGGGTCATGGAGATGATGGCGCCTTTGGAGGAGTTGTAGCCGACGGTCTGCATGTAGTCGGGGTGGCCGCCGACCAGGCCGGCGACGGAGGAGATGTTGATGATGGTACCGCCGGATCCGCGTTCGATCATGCGCCGCCCAGCCGCCTGGGACATGAGAAAGGTCCCCCGCACGTTCACCCTGAGCACCTGGTCGAAGCGCTCCAGGGGCATCTCTGCGGGCGGCGCCCCCCACGTGGCCCCGCTGTTGTTGACGACTATATCGACACCCCCGAAAGCCTCCGCGGCCCGCGTCACGACCCTTTCCACGTCCTCGGGATCGGTGACGTCGCACTCCACGGCCAGCGCCCTGCCACCTCCGGCTTCTATCTCCCTTTGCACTTCCTCCAGAGGTTCTATCTTGCGCGAGCACAGCACGACGCCGGCCCCGGCGTCAGAGAGGGCCTCCGCCATATAGCGGCCAAGACCGCGTCCTCCACCGGTTACGATGGCCGTCCTGCCGTCTAAGCGGAAGAGATCCAGGGCGTTCAACGTATTCCCCTCCTAACTCTGGGGTATTGCTTCTGTCTTCGCGCGTTCCTCGTCTACCAGGACGCGGCGCAAGAGCTTGCCCACGGCGCTCTTGGGCAGTTCCTCGCGGAATTCGACGGTCTTCGGCGCCTTATAGGGGGCGAGACGCTCCTTGCAGAAGGCCAGGATCTCCTCCTCTGTCGCCTGGGCGTCGGACCGCTTTACTACAAAAGCCTTCACGCTCTCGCCACGGTACTCGTCGGCGACACCGATTGCCACGGCCTCGGCCACGTCGGGGTGCTCGAAGAGAACCTCTTCGATCTCGCGCGGGTACACGTTGTAGCCTGAGGCTACGATCATGTCCTTCTTCCTGTCCACGATGTAGAAATAGCCGCTCTCGTCCATCTTCGCGACGTCGCCCGTGTACAGCCAGCCGCCTCTAAGCGTTTCAGCCGTCTCGTCGGGCAAGTTGAGATAGCCCTTCATAACCTGCGGGCCTTCAATGATCAGCTCTCCCGAATCGCCGACGGGCATCTCGGTCTCCCCCGTCTCCACGTCTACGACTCGCGCGTCTGTCGAAGGAATGGGGATGCCGATGCTACCCTCGCGTCCCTGCCCGAGGAACGGCGGGTTGTTGTGCGTCACGGGGGAGGCCTCGGAGAGGCCGTAGCCCTCGAAAAGGGGCTTGCCGACCTTCTCCTCGAAAGAACGTTTCAGGTTTACGGGGAGTGCCGAGCCGCCCGAGTTGAAGATCTGTACGTCGTGCAGGTGGGGCTTGCGCAGGTCCGCGCCGCTCGCCAGGAGCGCCATGTACATCGTAGGAACGCCAGCGAACATCGTCGGCCGGTCGTTCTCGAAGACAGCCAGTGCCTCCTGCACCTCGAAGCGGGGGAGCAAGACTTGCTCGATGCCGAGCTTGATGCCGAAGAGCATCACGCAAGTTAGACCGTAGATGTTGAAGAAAGGCAGCGCGCCGACGCACTTGCGGCCCGTGAACTGGGCCGGATCGCGGACGAACACGTCGATAGTCTGCTGGACATTCGCGACCAGGTTACGGTGGGTGAGCATGGCGCCCTTCGACATCCCCGTCGTTCCGCCCGTGTACTGCAACGCCGCCACGTCCTCGGCAGGATCTATATCCACCTCAGGGGCCGGCACGGCGTCCGTCGAGAGGAAATCTCCGAAGGAGCGGTGCCCTGCGCCCAGTCCCTCCGGCCCGCCCGGGAAGTCCACCACGATGATGGTCTTCAGGTTCGTATCTGGTAGTACGGCCTTCACCCGCTCATACATGTCCTCATACACCACGATGGTTCCGGCGCCAGAGTCATTCAGAATGTGCACTATCTCGCGCTCCACGTACATGGGGTTGATCTGGGTGACGATGGCTCCGAGCTTCACGGTTGCGAAGAAGGAGATTACATACTGGGGGCAGTTCGGGAGCATGAGCGCGACCCGGTCTCCCTTCTCGACCCCGCTAGCCGAGAGGGAAGCCGCCATCTTCTCCACAAGGGCCTGCAGCCGCCCGAACTCGAAGGTAGTGCCGTAGAAGCTCAGTGCGGTCTTCCCACGATGCTCCTCGACCGCGCGCGAAAACAGTTCGTATAGAGAGCCCTCGAAGATCCGCGTCTCTGGCTCGACTCTCCCCTTCTCGTAGACTTCGAGCCACGGTCTCTCCGTACGAGACATATCTCCTCCTCACCGCCGAGTGGCGTTCCCACATATCTGACCCGAAATGATACCGGCCAAACCACGGCAGCGTGGGGCGGGCTTGTCGTTCGGGCGGGTTTGAAACCCGCCCCTACGTTGGTTGCCGCATATCGAACGTCCCATATACCGGCAACCGGTACGCCGATCCAGGCCCGCACCGATCGCGGCATATCAAACCGCGTCGTCACACGATGGGGTTGCCCCGCTTCTCGAAGATGCGGAAGGTTCCCGTGCCCATGGCCACGAGGTTCTGGTCGCCGTCGCGGACTCTGGCCTCGACGGTGGCGATGCGTCGGGTGCGGTGGACGACCTCGGCAGAGCAGGTGATCCTACCTTCCCTCACGGCCCCGAGGAAGTGAACGTCGAGCCCGATGGTCGCCGTCCTGAGGCCAACGAGCGCGGCGACCGCAAGCCCCATGGCGTTGTCCAGGAGCGAGGCGTAGACCCCACCGTGCAGCGTCCCGTTGCCGTTCAGGTGAATGTCCCCCACGTCTATGTGGCAGACGGCCTTCCCCGGCTCGACCTCCTCGACCTTGCTCCCAATGTGCCGCGAGAACGTAACCTTCTCGACGACTTTTTACAAACAAGATGCCCATCGCTCAGGATACCGCCTACTTCTAACGTCCCGTCAGGGAAAGCCGAGACTCTCAGCCTCAGCATGTTGTAGATGCGGTGGCGCTCCTCGGAGTCTAGGTCGTCAAGTGCCTCGGGCATCAGGCCGGCGTAACCCTCCAGCAGTGCGGCCCTGTCACGCTCGATGGCCCGCAGACGCTCTTTCCTACCCTCGATGGCGGCGAGTTCCCTCCGGGCGGTCTTGCGCGCTTCCTCTAGGGCAGCCAACTTGGCTCCGAGTTCGTCGAAGGTGATGAGGCCAGCGGCAGCCATGTCCTGGAAGTTGGCTCGTCTGCTGTCCACCTCCACCAGACGGTCGAACCAGACAGCGGCCTCTTCCTCCGGGTTACCGTGGTTGGTAGCGAGTTCCCGTCTCATCATCTCGTCGAGCCCTTCCCTCAGGGCATCCGGATTCAAGAGTAAGTCGGTGACAAACGACCACACGGCACGCTCAGCTTCGCCTGCACGGATGTTCTTCCACATCGAGCAGGCTTCCTTCTCCAGAGGGCCATCTCCAGCGCATCCACGACGAGCTCCGTACGCAAGTGGGTAGCCATCGACCAGCCAACCACCCGCCGGGAGTAGACATCGAGGATGAAGGCCAGGTAGAGGAAGCCTTCCCGAGTATGGACGTAAGTCATGTCCGCCGTCCAAACTCTGTCCGGAGCCTCAGCAGTGAAGTTCCTGTTCACGAGGTCTGGGGCGGATATGGCGTGTTTGCCCCGGCGGGTGGTGCGTTTCCTGCGGCCTCGGATGCAGCCCCGTAGGCCCGCCTTACGCATCAGCCGGGCTACCCGCTTGCGGTTAAAGCGCACTCCAAGAGCCCTGAGCTCGGCATGGACCCGCGGGTAGCCATAGATCTGACGGCTCCTGCTGTAAATCTCCCTGATCCTCTCCATGAGGGCGGCGTTTTCTCTGGCTCTCCTTGAAGGTGGGCGGTCCTTCCAGTCGTAGTAGCCGCTCCTCGAAACCTTCAGCATGCGGCACAACAGTGAGATCGAATAGTTGGCCTTCTCCGCATCGATGAACCTGTAAGCGCTCACCGGATCCCGTCTTCCCTGGCGAAAGAGGCCGCGGCCTTTCGGAGGATCTCTTTATCCTGACACAGGACCCTCACCTCCATGCGGAGCTTCCTCAGTTCCTCGCGCTCCTCGGTGGTCAGTCCTTCTCTCTCCCCAGCATCGATCTCTGTCTGCTTCACCCAACTACGCAGCGAGTTGTCCGAGACGCCAAGCTCTCTGGCTATCTGGGCGACACTCCTGCTTCTTGGTCGAGCGTGAACTCGCAAACACGGGAAGACTGTACGGACGCTACGCTTGCCGCTACGACATATTCACGCCCGACCACCCCCTCAACCGCGTGCTCAAGTTCTGCAACGGGCTGCTCATCCGTCAGACGCTAGTGTCGTCGAATCGGAGGCTCTTGCAGGAGAACGACGCGCTACTTTCTGACGTGAAGACTGTCCCAATACGCCCGAGCGATCTCGACCGCATCCAACTCGACCGGCTCAACCGCGACTACGAGCCGTTGCTCGACCTTTGCCGCCTGCTGCTCGAAAGCTCGACGCTGAACGTACGTACCGGACGTATCGCCCAGTTCGCTTTCGTGTTCGACATGAATCGGCTCTTCGAAGAGTTCGTGGCGGAGTTTCTACGGCGCCACAAAGGCCGTATCCGCCTAGGTGGCAGCCGTCTCGCCAGGGTGGCATACCAGCGCCGTCTGGGAAGGCTCTTTGGCGAGTTCAATATGGACGCGGACCTCGTGCTAACCGACGAAGCCGGTCGTAGCCTCCTCGTCGACACGAAATACAAAGTTCTAGACTCAGACAAACGGCACGTGGGCCTTTCGCAGGCGGACTTTTACCAGATGTATGCCTACGGTAGCGCGGGCAAGCGACGCTTCGATGACATCGTACTCCTGTACCCGGCTTCGGACGTGGCTGAGCGGACCTTCCAGCAGGACGAAATAAGCCTCCACATCAGGCAGTTCGATCCCCGCAGCATCCATGATGCCGAGGGCGCAGGTCCTGACCACGACAAAGTCGTACAGGAACTAAGCAGAGTACTTTCGGTCTGACGTACACGTTTTTAGGCATACACTATCACTCGCCGATGTAGGAAGACGCGCACAGCGCCCCAGGATACTTCAGGCACGCACCACTTCCAGTTGCCGAGTCTCATCCTGGCTCAGTAAGGCGCGAAACCTGACCTCCGTCTTTATGCAGTTGCGCATCGATGTCAGGTCGTTGGGCTCACGTTCGCTTCTTTGGGCAAAGGTGGTATTTCGAAGCCTTTCCGCATCGATGTCTTGGGGCCAGTGCAAAGAGTACAGAGAGCTGAGGAGCGGACTCGAACCGCTTACCCCTGCTCCAGCTACGAGTGTG
>Ga0196962_10000148_pt1 | contig 41125 bp, 31 predicted proteins | sample S3v_20metaG_FD_183186 | JGI IMG/M metagenome (GOLD analysis project Ga0196962, IMG submission 183186) | Soil microbial communities from Anza Borrego desert, Southern California, United States - S3+v_20 | ecosystem: Environmental > Terrestrial > Soil > Desert | place: USA: California | collected...
GCGCTGCGCGGGCCACGCGAGGTCGGGCCGCTCGTCGGCCTGCGCGCCGCGCGCGGCCTCGCCGTAAAGTTTGACGGCGTCGGCGTAGCGGCCCTGCGCGTGCGCGATGTCGCCGAGGGCGGTGCGCGCGGCCGTGCGGTAGCGGCGCGTCTGGCCGAGACGGCCGACGACGGGGAGACTCCCCAACGTGGCCGCCAGCACGTTCTCGAAGTGCCTGCGGGCCGCGTCGAACTGGCCTTCGAGGTAGGCGACGCGGCCGAGGCCGAGTTCGTGGACGGTGTAGATGACCGTCTCGCGGTAGGCGTTGAAGGGGGCGGTCAGGGTGTCAGCCGCGTCGGTCGCGACGGCGGCGGCCTCGCCGGGCGTCGAGGTCGAGGGGCGGCCGCCGCCGAGGCCGCGCAGCCGGCCGCCGAGACCTTTGAGGCGGCCGACCTTCGACTGCACGCTCCCGCCACGACTCTCGGCCGCCTTGAGCATCTCGTTCTCGGGCTTCGTCACGCTCATGCGCGAGAAGGCGGCGCGGGCCTGCGCGGCGTCGCCGCGCCGGAAGTGCATCTGCCCGACCTTCGCCAGCAGGAGGTTCGCGTTGTACGCGCCCTCGCGCGCCGAGAGCGCGCCGGCGAGCGCCCCCTGCCGACCCTCGCGCGCCGCCAGCTCGGCGTAGACGGCGTGCGCCGCCTCGTAGTGTTCGAGCGCGAGGTCGTAGCGGCCCTGCCGCTCGTACAGCTCGCCGAGCAGGTCACGCGTCGAGGCCGCGCCCGACTCCCGGCCTTCCTCCCCGAAGAGCCGCAGGGCGCGTTCGAGGTGGACGAGGGCTTCGGCGGCGCGGCCCCTGCGCAGAAGCGCGCGCCCCTGCTCGCGCTCGGCCGCGGCCCCGCCCGCCTGCGCGGCCGCGAAGGACGAAGCGCGCGCCGCGGCCGGCCGGGCGCCGGGGATTGACGAACAGACCAGCACCCACACGAGCGCGTTTGCGAACAGGCGCGTCATAAATGTCTCCCGATGGTTCGCGGGCGAGGTCAATCGCGGTCGCTGGCAGTTAAGAACGGCAACAGGATTCATGCGGGCGGCCAGTCTAACACGCCGGGGAAGACGGTTTCGAGCGGCGAGTCCGTGCCCCCGCCCCCGAACTCGTAACTCCCGCGCGTGCAACGCGGCGGGCCTTTCGGCAAATCAAATAGGGAGCCAGCGCCCTGCCCCTTCGGCAGCCGGTCGCGCTTCGCCGGGAGTCTCCCGCCTCGTGCTCCCGCCGGCGAAGCCGTTCCCCCGGACGGCGCGGCCGAGGCTTGCGATGGCGATTACCGAATTTCTGGCGCGGCGCACGAAAACCTTCCACCTGACGACCGGCCTGCTGCTCGTCATCCTGCTGGGCGCGCTCGACTATTTGAACGGCCCGGACGTGTCGTTCCTCATCTTCTACACCGCGCCGGTGCTTCTGGCCGCGTGGTACGTCGGGCGCTGGGCGGGGCGTCTGATGTGCGCGGCCACGGGGGTTTCGTGGTTCGCCGTCGCCGTCGCCACGACCGACCACTTCACGCACCCGCTCATCGCCTTCTGGAACGTGGCCGTGCGCCTCGGCTTCATGCTCATCCTCGCGCGCGTCGCCTCGGCGCTGAAAGCCTCGCTCGAACAGGAGCGCGAGTCGGCGCGCACGGACTACCTGACGGGCGCCACCAACGGCCGCTTCTTCGCCGAGCTGGCCGAGGCCGAGATCAACCGCGCGCGCCGCCACGGCCACCCCTTCACCGTCGCCTACATGGACGTGGACAACTTCAAGCTCGTCAACGACCGGCTCGGCCACAGCGCTGGCGACCGCCTGCTCAGGAGCGTGGCCGACACGCTCCGCCGACAGGTGCGCGCCATTGACGTGGTCGCGCGCCTCGGCGGCGACGAGTTCGCGCTGCTCCTGCCGGAGACGGACGCGGACGCGGCGCGCACGGCCGTCGCGCGCGTGCGCCGCAGCCTGCTCGCCTCGGCGCGACGCGGCGGCTGGCCCGTCACCTTCAGCATCGGCGTCGTCACCTTCGACGAACCGCCCGCCTCCGTGGACGAGTTGCTCCGCGCCGCCGACGCGCTGATGTACGAGGCCAAGCGCCTCGGCAAGAACTCCGTGCGCCACGCCGCCGGAGGCTCCGACCGCCCCGCCCACGCCGCCTGAAGCGGCGACGATTCAGCGAGGATAAATCGCCGCCGCGCCGACGAAAAGATGTAGGACTCGGCGCGGCGCGTGCCGTATCATACGCCCGGCTGCCGCGCGGCCGGGCGTCGGCTTCGGAGTCTTCAGGTCAGACTTCGCGCGGCCGGCGCTGACGTTAACGTTCGGGGGTTTGAGACTGATGTGCCTCGACGACGAGTGCGGCCGCGAGGGGACGGATCGGAGGTCTTTCCTCTTCGGCGCGACGGCGACCTTCGCGGGCCTCGCCGCGTGGCAGGGGCCCGAGGCGGCCCCGCCGACCAAGCGGCCGGAGACGCGCGTGCTCGACGACCCGGGCGTGCGGCACGGCCGCGTCGTCTTCAAACACGGCGGCAAGGAAACTATCGACGGCTACCTCGCGCGCCCGAAGGCCGAGGGGCGCTACCCGGCCGTGCTCGTCATCGCCGGCAACCGCATCACGGAGGAGTACATCCCGAACACCTGCGCCGCCCTCGCCCTCGCGGGCTTCGTCGGCCTCGCCCCCAACATCTTCCACACCCTGCCGGAGTCGGCCACGTCGCTCGAAGAGATGCGGAAGGCTCTGGCCGGCCACACCGACCTCGACGTGCTCGAAGACCTCCACGCCGGCGCGGCCTACCTGCGGGCGCAGCCGTTCGTCAGCGACGGCGGGATGGGCGTCGTCGGCTTCTGCTACGGCGGGAAGATGGCGATGCTCTACGGCGCGCGCTCGCGCGAGGTGGACGCGGTCGTGCCGTTCCACCCCGGCAAGGTCACGGCCGCGGAGGTCGCGCGGCTGAGGTCGCCCGTGCAGGTTCACAGCGGCACGGCCGACCGCCACGTGCCCGTGGCCGACCTGCGCGAACTGGAGAAGAGGCTGCGGGCGCAGGCGACGCCCGTCGAAGTCTTCCTCTACGACGGCGCGGATCACGGCTTCCTCGCCTACACGCGACCTTACTACAAGCCCGACGCCGCCAAGCTCGCATGGCGCGCGCCGCGCAGTTCCTCCGCAAGCACCTCAGCTGAACGGCTGTTCTTTCCCGCGCCGCCCGCGCGCCGCACGCGCGGCCCCTCACGTTCTCCCGTCAGCCCGGAAGCCTTTCACGCGGGCGGCGCGGGCACGACCTCGAAGCTAAAGGAGACCGAGATGCGAATCACCCCCACGGCCGAACCCTCGCGCGCCCCGCTGCCCCGCCGGGTGATGACGTTCGTCATCGCCGCGCTGCTGTCGGTGGCGGCCGGCGGCCCCGTTTCCGCCCAACAGAACGCGCCGGAACAGTCGAGCCTCCAAGCGGCTTACAACGCCGCCATCTACGACGCGGCCGTGTATAAGATATCGAACCTCCGGCAGTTGAGGCCGCTGAAGTTCGACCCGAAGACCGGCGCGGCGAGTGTCGTGCAGCTGACCGATTACACGGGTTACGCGCGCGGCGACAACAAGCTGAGCCGCGAGGTGTGGGTCACGGGAGCGCCCGAAGTTCAGGAGCGCTGCCGGGGCTTCTCCGGCGACGTGGAGATGAGGCTGCGCCAACTGTTCGGCTTCCCCCCGGACTATCCGATCACCCACTTCGTGTTGATGGAGGTGAAGGAGAAAGATGTCTTCCGGCCCGCCGCCGACGGCAACACGCAGACCACGCTGCCCTGCTCCTGCCCGATGCCGGTCAGTTGCGGCGAGGCGTTCCCGGCGCGGGTCTCCCCCGAACACGTGCGCTGGTTCGCCGACCAGATGCTCGCCGCCTACCTGCTCCGCGAGGCGTCGTGGATACGCAGCGGGTTCCCTTGGACGCGGCTGGGTTACACCTACGACTGGAAGCCCGGCGCGGACAGGTACGGGGCCTCGGAATACGTCATCCGCCCGGGGTCGGTCGTGACGGTGAACGACATCAAGCCCATCAAAGATTATTGCGGCCCGCCGAAGCAGCCCTGAGAGGCCGGCCCCTTCAAGCAGACGCGGGCCGCGGGTCGAAGGACGAACTCTTCGACCCGCGGCCCGCGCCCGTTAAGGCTCTCGGCGGCGGCCGTGCGCGCCCTTCTCTATTGACTCACCGCGGACTTTGCCGTACAAGTCTCCGCAGTTCCCCCGCTCGACAACCTATCAATCAGGAGAAATTTATGCAGGGGCCATTGCGCGGAATTCTGGCGGGCATCGCGGCGTGGAAGCTCGGCGGGGGCTGCATCTCCACCGTCCTCATCTTCATTATCGTCTTCTGGGCGCTCGGCTACGTGAACTGCTGAGGCAGGAAGAGGCCGGGTGTTAAGTGCTGGTTAAGGCCACCCGCTTTAACCGGCACTTAACACCCGGCCTCCTGCCTTTTGCCTTCCTACCCCGCGAAGCCGTCGCCGCGCAGGCTCCAGTCGGCGGCCGGGGGGCCGAGGTAGACGCGCTCGGTGTAGTCGCGCACCATGCGGTCGCTGTTGAAGGCGGGCGCGAGCGTCTGGACGGCGCGGCGCATCATCTCGACCCAGCGGAGCGGCCGCCCGCGCTCGTCGCGGTCGTAGAAGGTCGGCACCACCTCCGTCTCCAACACGCGGTAGAGCGACTCGGCGTCGCGCCTGTCCATCCCCTCGGTCGTCCCGTCGGCGTCGAGGTCGCCGACGGCCCACCCGTTCGTCCCGTCGTAGCCTTCGGGCCACCACCCGTCGAGGACGGAAAGGTTCAGGCCGCCGTTGACGGCGACCTTCTCGCCGCTCGTGCCCGAGGCTTCGAACGGGCGGCGCGGGACGTTGAGCCACACGTCCGCGGCCTGCACCAAGTGGCGCGCGATCTCCTGATCGTAGTCCTGTATGAAGACGGCGCGCTGCATGATCTCGGGGTCGAGCTTCCACAGGGCGAGCTGTTGGAGGATGACCTTCGCGCCCTGATCCTGCGGGTGCGCCTTGCCGGCGAAGACGAACTGCACGGGGCGCTCGGCGTTCATAATCAGGCGGCGCAGGCGCTCCGGGTCGGTGAGGATCAGGCCCCAGCGCTTGTAGGCCGCGACGCGGCGCGCGAACCCGATGGTCAGAGCCTCGGGGTCGAACATGCGTCGGGCCGCCTCGGCGTACTCGCGCGGCTCGCCCTGCGCGAGACGCGCGCGGAAGAGGCGGTCGCGCACGAAGGCGACGAGCCGCCGCTTCATCAACCGGCGCGCCTCCCACAACTCGTCGACGGTGATGGCCTCGACGGCGCGCGCCCAAGCCTCGGGGTCGCGCAAGACCTCAGTCCAGTCGCGGCCGACGTGCCGCTCGTAGAGCGCGGTCAACAGCGGCGAGACCCACGTCGGCGCGTGGACGCCGTTGGTCACGTGGGTGATGGGGACTTCCGCGGCCCCGCGCCCCGGCCACATCTTGCGCCACAGGTCGCGCGAGACCTCGCCGTGGATGCGGCTCACGCCGTTGGCCGAGCGGCACATCCGTAAGGCGAGCGGGGTCAGCCCGAACAGCTCCGACTCGTCGCCCGCCGTCACGCGCCCGAGGTCTAAAAACTGCTCGCGCGTGAGTCCCAGTTCCGCCCAGTAGTCGGCGCCGAAGCAGCGCTCGATGAGCGGGGCGACGAACTCGTCGTGGCCGGCGGCGACGGGCGTGTGCGTCGTGAACGCGCAGCGCTCGCGCACGCGCGCGGCCGCCTCGCGGAAGTCCACGCCCTCGCGCGTCAGCTCGCGCGCCAGCTCGACGGTGAGGAAGGCCGAGTGGCCCTCGTTGAGGTGGAAGACGTGCGGCTCGACGCCGAGTCGCCGCAGGAGGCGGACGCCGCCGATGCCTAAGACGATCTCCTGCACGCAGCGCGTCTCGCGGTCGCCGCCGTAGAGGTGGCCGGTGATGAGGCGGTCGATGTCGTCGTTGCCCTCGACGTTCGTGTCGAGCAGGTAGAGCGGCACTCGGCCCACGTCCACGCGCCAAGCCTGCACGCGGACGCGGCGGCCGCGCAGCGCGAGGTCTACGCGGACGGGCTGGCCGTCCTCGCCCTCGACGAGCCGCAGCGGCAGGTCGCCGACCTTGATCTGGTTGTAGCTCTCCTCCTGCCAGCCGTCGCGGCGCAGGCGCTGGCGGAAGTAGCCGTGGTGGTAGAGCAGGCCGACGGCGACGAGCGGCAGGCCGAGGTCGGAGGCCGACTTCAGATGGTCGCCGGCGAGGATGCCGAGGCCGCCCGAGTAGAGCGGCAGCGAGTGGTGGACGCCGAACTCGGCGCAGAAGTAGGCCACCGGCCGCTCGGCGCGGACGCCCGCGGCGTGCTCGGCGGCCCACGTCCGCGCCCCCTCCGCCATGTACTCGTCGAAGCCCTCGGCGAGACGGCGCACGCGCCCGACGTAGACCGGGTCGGTCAGCATCCGCATCAGGTCGAACTCCGAGACCTCCTGAAGCATGCGGCGCGGGTTGTGCTCGCAGGCGTCCCAAAGCTCCTGCCCGAGGTCGCGGAAGACGGCCGGGCCGTCCGGCACCCAGCTCCACCAGTAGTTCCCGGAAAGGCGCTCCAGCGCCGCCAGTGTCTCCGGCGTGTCGGCTTGCGGCCAGCGCCCGACCGTCGGCTCGCTCTCGTTAATCATCTGAACCATTCATTTCCTTCGGTGGTGGTTAACCCTTTGAAAGTGTCTGCGGGGGGAGGGCCGGCCCGTGCCCCGTCGGGGTTCGCGGGTCGGCCGCCGGGCGTTCGCCCTTTTAAACTTCGAACCTGTGCCGGCGCAGGAAGACTTCCGCGTCCTCGCGTGAGAAGAAGACGAGCCGCACTTCGCCGACCGTCTCGTCGGCGCGCAGGAACTCGGCGACGGCCGCGGAGGCGACTTCGGCCGCCTCCTCGCGCGGGTAGCCGAACGCGCCCGTCGAGATGGACGGGAAGGCGATGGAAGGGAGCGCGTGCTCGGCGGCGAGCGCCAGAGAGTTGCGGTAGCAGGCGGCCAGCAGCGCGCCCTCGCGCCCGCCTTCGCGCCCCCAGACGGGGCCGACCGTGTGGATGACGAAGCGCGCCGGCAGCAGCCCCCCGCCCGTGATGACGGCTTCGCCCGTGGGCAGCCCTCCGGGGTAGCGCGTGCGGCGCAGTTCGCGGCACTCTTCGAGAATCGACGGGCCGCCGGCGCCGTGGATCGCGCCGTCCACGCCGCCCCCGCCGAGCAGGGAGGAGTTGGCGGCGTTGACGACGGCCGCGACCGGCTGCGCGGTGATGTCGCCCGTCAGGACGCGGACGCGCCCGCCGAGGAAGGCGGCATTAGTTTGTTCGGGAAACGAATTTACCACAAGCGCGAAAGAATACATCGCAGCGGGCGAGGACGGCAACACGGCGTCGGGGGATTTTAAGTTTCGGGCACGCGGTTCCGCCGCGGGCTGCCTTTAACCCGAAACTCGCAACTCGAAACTTATTCGACCGGCTCGCCCTCTTCGGCCTGATCGCGCAGCTCGACGCTGATCTCTTCGAACATGGCCTGACGGCGGAGGGCGTCGGCCACGCCGCGCGCCTTGCGCTCGGTGAGCGGGTGTTCGGGGTCGTGGCTGGCGATCTCGAAGAGGCCGTCGTCGAGCATCTCGACGCCCAACTGCCCGAGCGTGACGCCGGGCACGACCTCCATCTCGTTGAGGTTGTGGATGCGGAAGCGGCCGGTCTGCTCGACCCAGTCCTCGATGAACGGGTCGCGCAGCGCGTGCTCGGCTTCGGAGGTGGAGAGGTACGCGCCTTCGACGATCAGGCAGAACTCGCTCGCTCGGGCTTCTTTCATGGCGTGAGTTTCGGCGGCGGCCGGCGGAGGACTGACGGGCCGGGCGCCGCCCGAGCACTTTAGCACCGTTCGCAACCGGCTCAAAGAATTTTCAAGTCGAAGGCGGCCGGGCCTCCGCCTTAGCCCGAAACGAAAACGCCGCCGGGGCGTTGAAGCCCGCGGCGACGTTGTCGGGAAGTTTGGCCTTGAGGGCCGTGGTTAGTATGCGCCCTCGCGGTCGTTGATGGCCTTGCTGAGGCGGTCGAAGTAGGCGTCGAAGGTGACGAAGGTCGTGCCCTGAAAGAAGGCGCGGCCGCCGGTCTCGTCCGAGATGCGGTTGAGCGCGCTCTGGCCGAGGCTGACGGCGCGGCGGTTCCAGCTCGTCAGGCCCGCCGAGGGGGCGTAGAACGAGTAGACGGCGACCTCGCGCTTCTTCGCCTCGCGGACGGCGCGGTCAAGGTCGATGGACGTGACCGAGGAGGCGAAGTCCAGACCACGCGAGGCGTCGAGGCCGTCCGAGATGAGCAGCAGCGCGTTGCGGTTCGGCCCGGCCTCGGGGAACAGCTTGAGCGCCTCGCGCACCTCGACGTAAGGGTTGTAAGGCGAGACGGCGGTCGAGCCGGCGGGGATGCGCAACGCGCGGGCCGCCTGATCGAGGTCGTCGGTGAAGGGCTGGCGCACTTGCAGCGAGCCGGCCCGGATGTAGCCGACCATCACGCGCGACCCGGCGGGCAGCTCGCGGATGAATTCGGCCGTGGTCTTGATCTCGTTGCCGACGCGCGAGACGAGGTCGTCCTGAATGAGCACGGCGAAGTTGAGCGGCGTGCGGACGCGCGCCTCGGCGCGGCTCTCCTGCCGGGCCCGCGCGGCGGCCGGGACGGCCGTCACGCCGAAGGCCGCGGCGAAGGCGAGGATGATGGCGGCGAATCTCGAATGAAGCTTTTTCATAACGTTTCTCCTGCCCGACTCACGCGCGGGCGAGCGGCGAAGCCCGCAGTCGAAGAGCGCGCAAAGGCCGCGCGCTCGAACGGGTCTTCAGTCCCGGCGGGAGATCACCCGACAGGCTTTTTCGCATCTCTTTTGATGCGAGGCCACGCGGGAAGGTGGCCTCCGCCGGGCGCGCCCCCGGCGACATGCGGCGCTCTGCCGGCGGCGCATTCGGCGGAAAATGGCGGAATAATCAAGGGAAGCGTGACGATTCGCGGGCGTGGGGCGGCCGGGCCGCGCCGGGTGTAAAATCGCGGCGGCAAAGGTCGGAGCAACGGAACCGGATGGGCGCGGGTCAAAGTCTTAAGTCGTCAATTAAAACGCGCGCGGCCCGCCGCGGCGGCGCGGGTGGGGGAAGATGAAAAAGCTTTTCGACATCGCGGTCATAACCGTCGCCGTGACGGTCTTGGCAGTCACCATGAACGGGTTGCGCGGTCAGAGGGATGAGGCGGAAAGGGCTGCCGAGACGGCGGGGGCGGCAGGCGCGGTCTCGCCCGGGGTGGTCGCCGGGCGCACGCCCGTCCTCGTCGAGCTGTTCACGTCCGAGGGCTGTTCGAGCTGCCCGCCGGCCGACGCCTTGCTCTCGCGGCTGGAGAGGACGCAGCCGGTGGCGGGCGCGGAGGTCATCGCGCTGGCGCTGCACGTCGACTACTGGAACCAACTCGGCTGGGCCGACCCGTTCTCGTCGGCCGAGTTCAGCGCGCGGCAGGGCGAGTACGCGGCGGCCTACGGTAAGGACGGCGTCTACACGCCGCAGATGATCGTGGACGGCGTCAGGGAGTTCCCCGGCGGCAACAGTTCCCTCGCCCTCGATTCTATCGGTCGCGCGGCGCGCGCGCCGAAGGCCGAGGTGCGGTTTAAGCGCGAGGCGGGGCCGGGGGGAGTGCGGCTCGGCGTCCGCATCGAGAAGTTGCCGAAGCTGCCCGAGGGCGAACGCGCCTACGTCCTTCTGGCCGTCACCGAGAGCGACCTCGCCAGCGACGTGCGGCGCGGCGAGAACGCGGGGCGCAGGCTCGGCCACGTCGGCGTCGCGCGCCGCCTGACGACGCTCGGCCCCGTCAGCGCCGAGGGCGGGACGTTCGAGGCCGAGGCGGTCGTCGCGCCGGAGAAGGGTTGGCGGCGGGGGAATCTGAAGGCCGTCGTCTTCGCGCAGGAGAGCGGGAGCCGCCGCGTGCTCGCGGCCGGGGAGGTCGGCCTGTTCGAGTGAGGCAATCCGACCGGCCGGCTGGTACGTAATTTCAGACGGGCGACGGAAGAATCGCAATGCTGATTAAGAAGCCTGACGATATTAAGAGCAGCGAGATCACCGACCGCAGGGTCTACCTGAACCGCCGCTCGTTCATGCGCGGCGCGGCGCTGGCGGCGACCTTCGCCGGCTCGACCGCCGCGACCGGCTTCCTCTACCGAAAGCTCCTCGCGCCCGAGGTTCAACAGCCCACGCCTTCGGGCAGGGCCGCGCCCGGCACGCAGGCGGCCGCGCGCCAGTGGGGCCTGCCGGGCGAGGAGGCGACGCCGTTTCAAGACGTGACGAGCTACAACAACTTCTACGAGTTCGGCACGGACAAGTACAGCCCGGCGCGGCGCGCGCAGGCGCTCGTCACGCGGCCGTGGGCGCTCGCCGTCGAAGGTCTGGTCAACAAGCCGAAGGTCTTCGACGTGGACGAGTTGACGCGCCTCTTCGCGCCCGAGGATCGCGTCTACCGCTTCCGCTGCGTCGAGGGCTGGTCGATGGTCATCCCGTGGCTCGGCTTCCCTCTGGCCGCGCTGCTCAAAGAGGTCGAGCCGCTCGGCGGCGCGCGCTACGTCGCCTTCGAGACGGCCAACGACCCCGACGGGCGCAACATCCCGCAGACCGACGCGCTGCGTTGGCCCTACGTCGAAGGCTTGCGGCTCGACGAGGCGCTGCACCCTTTGACGCTCCTCGCCACGGGCCTCTACGGCGAAGCCCTGCCGGCGCAGAACGGCGCGCCGCTCCGGCTGGTCGTGCCGTGGAAGTACGGCTTCAAGAGCATCAAGTCGGTCGTCCGCCTCCGCCTCGTGGAGCAGATGCCGCCGACGACTTGGAACCTCGAAGCGGCGGACGAGTACGGCTTCTTCTCGAACGTCAACCCGGACGTGCCGCACCCGCGCTGGAGTCAGGCCACCGAGCGCCGCATCGGCGAGTTCGGCCGCCGCCCCACCCTCCCCTTCAACGGCTACGCCGATCAGGTCGCCGGCCTGTACGCGGGGATGGATTTGAAATACTACTTTTGAGTAGACAGTAGTCAGTAGCCAGTAGCGCCCCGCGCCGCGGCCGCTGACGCTGATGCGCGAACGATTCGAGAGAGACTGTCTTCCTACTGACTACTGACTACTGGCTACTGTCTACTTATGAAAAACATCCGGTTCTACAAGCTGCTCGTCTTCGTCAACAGTCTGGTGCCGCTGGCGCTTCTGGGGTGGGACTGGCGGCGCGGGCAGTTGGGGGCCAACCCGCTCGACTTCGTGACGCGGATGACGGGCACGCTGACGCTCGTCTTCCTGCTCCTCACGCTGGCCGTCACCCCTTTGCGGAAGCTGACCGGCCTCCAGTGGCTCGTCCGCCTCCGCCGCACGCTCGGCCTCTACGCCTTCTTCTACGGCGCGCTCCACCTCCTCACCTACGTCTGGTTCGACAAATCCTTCGCCCCCGCCGACATCGCGCAGGACATCGCGCGCCGCCGGTTCATCCTCGTCGGCGTGCTCGCCTTCACGCTGATGATCCCGCTCGCCGTCACCTCGACCGACCGCATGATTAAGCGGCTCGGCGGCAAGCGCTGGCAGAAACTCCACCGCCTCACCTACGTCTCGGCCGCCGCCGGCGTCCTCCACTACTACCTGCTCGTCAAGTCCGACACCACCAAGCCCTACGCCTTCGCCGCCCTCCTCGCCCTCCTCCTCGGCTACCGCCTCTACGCCTCCTACTCGAAGCGCCTCAAGGCCGAGCCCCTGTCCCTCAAGGGACGATCACACTGACCAAGCTCAAGACTTTATTGTGACCGGCGGAGAGAGGTTTATCGCGCCAAAGCCGTCTACCACATTCAAGGCCGGGCCGCTTTCGCCCGCGCGGCCGCGTCTTACAAAAAAATTTGCATGGGCACTCATCTCAAGCGTTCCCCGTCGCCGCGCCCCGCGGCGGGCCGAACCCGCGCGCCGCCCGGATGAAAAAAGCTGACTCTCTCAAGATTTTCTCAAGACTAAGGGTCTACTTTCCGCCAAGCTTTACCATCCCGTTCGAGAAGGACAGGCCCAATGAAATTTCAAGCCCACCTTCCGCGCCTCGGCGCGGCTCTCTTGCTCTATACGCTGGCCGCCGCCACCACCTCGCCGACGCCGGCCGCCGCGCAGGCCACGACCATCACCACCAACGAGACCATCCCTTTCACCGACACGCGGACGAACCCCTGCAATCAGGACCTCGTGACCTTCAGCGGCAACCTCCACATCACCAACCACGTCACCACCGACTCCAGCGGCGGGTCGCACGTGCGCTCGCACGTCAACTACCAGAACGTGAGCGGCACGGGCGCGCCGAGCGGGGCCAACTACATCGTCAGGACGACGACGAACGAAACCTTGAACGACAACGACGGCCTGCAGAGCGAGCTGACCGTCATTCAGGTGGTGCGGCTGATCACGCAAGGCTCCGCGCCTAACTTCCAGCTCCAGATCGTCCTCCACATCACCGTCAACGCCAACGGCCAGACCACGTCCGAAGTCACCGAGTCTCGCATCATCTGCCGCGGCTAAGGCGGCCGGGTTGACCCGCTCAGGCAATTCACCCTATACATTTCCGAAGACCAGAACTCATCTCTCACAAATCGCTTCACGCGGCCCCGGCCCGACCCGCCGGGGCCTTTCCATTTTCCCGCCCCGCCGCCCGAAGGACTTCAGGCTGACCGACCGCCCCTCTCGATTTGACCGGGCCGGCCTCGGCCTCCCCGCGCGCGCCCGGCCCGAAGACCCGCGTAAACACGCCGTTTTCACTCATTCTCGCGCGTGGCATCAGGTTTGTTATGAGTGCGGCGGGAAGCTAGTACCGCCCCGACTAATGTCTTCTCCGAGGATGAATGATGCGACCTTCTCACATTAAAAGATTCGCCGCGTGGCTGACGCTGCTGACGCTGCTCGTGACGCTCGCCGGGCTCATCCCCGGCGGCGCGACGCGCCCGGCCGCGGCCGGCTCGCGCCGCGCCTCGAAGCTCTCGCAAGACCTGCGCGAGCGCGTCCGCGGCGCCCGCGGCCACGACAAAGTCACCGTCATCGTGCAGAAGAAAGAGCACGACGGCGACGACGAAGAGCTGGCCGCCGACCACGGCGGGAAGGTCAAGGAGAAGTTCGCGCACGTCAGGGCCAGCGTCGTCGAGCTGCCGGCCTCGAAGGTCGAGGCGCTGGCCGAGCGCGACGATGTCGAGTACGTCTCGCCCGACCGGGAGATGTACGCGCTCGGCCACGCCTCGCTCACCACCGGCGCCGACGCCGCCCGCCTACAGGACACCTCGACCTCGAAGACCAACACGCCGCTCGTCGGCATCGCCGTCCTCGACTCCGGCGTGGACATGTGGCACCGCGCGACCTACAGGGCCGACGGCTCGGTGAGCCGCGTCAACGGCAACTTCGTCTTCACCGGCGAGACGACGGCGCGGCTCGACGGCTACGGCCACGGGACGCACGTCGCGGCCGCGGCCGCCGGCAGCTCGCTCATCGCGGGCGGGGCCTATCAGGGCGTCGCCAACGACGCCGGCATCATCAACGTCAAGGTGCTCGACGCCGAGGGGCGCGGCACGGTCTCGGGCCTGCTGCGCGCCATCGACTGGGTCATCGCCAACCGCACCGCCTACTTCATCCGCGTCGTCAACCTGAGCCTCGGCATGCCGGCCATCGACTCGTACCGCGACGACCCCGTCTGCAAGGCCGTGCGGCGCATGGTCGACCTCGGCATCGTCGTCGTCGCCGCGGCCGGCAACGACGGCAAGGACGCCGCCGGCCAGAAGGTCTACGGCACGATCCACTCGCCCGGCGTCGAGCCCTCGGCCATCACCGTCGGCGCGACCAACACCTTCGGCACCGACGCGCGCCACGACGACGGGGTCACCAGCTACTCGTCGCGCGGGCCGACGCGCGGCTCCCGCACAGACCTGCTCGGCATCCGCCACTACGACAACCTGCTCAAGCCCGACCTCGTCGCCCCCGGCAACAAGATGATCTGGGCGGCGGCCGCCGACAACCTCCTGCTCGCCAACAACCCGCAGCTCAACGCCGGGGTCAGCGCCGACAAGACCCGGAACATGATGACGCTGAACGGGACTTCGATGGCGACCCCGCTCGTCTCGGGCGCGGCGGCGCTGCTGCTGCGCCACAACCCGCGGCTCACGCCGAACCTCGTCAAAGCCATCCTGATGTACACCGCGCAGCCGCTCGCCGGCTTCAACACTCTGGAGCAGGGCGCGGGGCAGTTGAACGTCGAGGGCGCGGTCAGGCTCGCCAAGCTCGTCCGCACAGACCTGCCGCAGTACTGGAACCCGTCGGTGCTGAGGGTGACGATGCCGCTCGGCTCGGCGCTGCTCAAGTCGGGCGTGGCGCTGCCCGCGCCGCAGACGACCATCGCCGGCCACACCTTCAACTGGTCGCGCGGCCTCATCCTCGACCACACCACCGCCTCCGGCACCGACCTGATCTCGAAGTACCAGAAGGTCTACGGCACGGGCGTGACGCTCGGCGACGCGACGCTGCTCGACGTGACCGGCGTGATGCTCGGCGACATGACGCTCATGACGAGCGGCGTGATGCTCGGCGACACCATCCTGACGAGCACCGGCATCACGCTCAGCGAGGGCACGTTCTTCATGGACTGCGGCGTGCTCCTTAACGACGGCGTGCTCCTTAACGACGGCGTCGTCCTCGGCGACGGCGTGCTCCTCAACGACGGCGTGCTCCTGAACGACGGCGTCATGCTCGGCGACGGCACGCTGCTCAACAACTTCTCGGCGCGCGCGCAGGCCGCGAGCCTGACCGGCGACGAGACCCCCTCGATGACGGCCGTCAAGGAGACGGCGCAGACCATCACCTCGCCGACGACCACCACGGGCGGCGGCGGCGGCAAACGCAAGTGACGAAGTAACGCAGAAGGCGGAAAGCGGAAGGCCGTCGAGACTCAATGGTCTCGACGGCCTTCCGCTTTCCGCTTTCTCTTGATTGTGTCCCGGCGTCTGCCGCGCTCAATCCTCCGTGACGGAGCGGGGCGGGTTGCCCTCGAAGCGGTCGTGGCGTTCGAGGCGGCGGCGCATGTTGCGGTAGCCGAGGGCGAGCGCGGCGATGGCCGCGACCTGAAGCAGCTCGACGGCGACCCAGAAGAAGACGAAGAACCTCATCGTAAACCTCCCCGCGGCCGGGCCGCTACCTCCCGGCCGGGACTTGCACCTGCACGCCCGCCCCCGCGCCGTACATGATCGTGAGCGGCCCCTGATGGTTCCTGATGCCGTCGGCGCGGGCGCGCTCGATTTCGAGTTGCAGCTCCAGCTTCTTGATGTCCAAGAGCGCCGGGACGGCGTAGGTCTGCGCCTCGATTTGCTTGGTCTGGGCGGCGATCTTGGCGGCTTCGAGCCGCGCCTCCTCGGCCTGCTTCTGCTTCTCGTTGGCGACGACGCCGGAGGCCGCGGCCTCGATGCGGTCGTCGAGGAAGTCGGGGTTGCCGATCTGGACGGATTCGAGCGTCTGCTGGAGCTGCTGCTGGAGCTGCGGCCGGAGGGTTTCGAGGATGCGCTTCTGGATGCCCTCTTGGTTGGCGTAAATCTCGTAGGCCGCGTGCTCGGCGAAGGCGTTGCGCGCCTCGGTCTGGATGAGGCCGTGGAGAATCTCGTTGCGCCGCTCGTGGCGCGTCGCGTCGTCGAAGCCGTACTTGCGCACGTACTCCTCGACGTGGCGCGCGTCGGTGTAGGCCGTCACCGCGATCTCGACCTGAAGGGCGGCGTTGTCGCGGCTCGTCACGCGCACCGGCGTCTTCTCGGTGAACGACTTGATGTTGACCTCGTAGGCTTCGCGCCCCGGCGCGAGCGTGGTGAACCAGCCGTCCTCGGGGCGGTAGACCTTCTCGATCCGGCCGAAGTAGGTGACGACTTTGACCGTGCCTTCCTGCGTGTAGTTGATGTTGGCGTAGACGACGCCGGCGGCGATCAGCGCGACGACGGCGACGAGCGCCGCCACCGCCATCGTCAGCTTGCTGCTCGACATAGACTCTCCTTTGTTGGGGGTGATCACTTCGGGCCATTTGTCTCTGCTTTTTTTCATCACACCTTTATACGCAAAAAGCGGCCTCCGGGTTGTCGGCCCGCCGGGCGCGAGAAAGCGGGCGCGGGAAGACGGTTGACTCCCCCCGCGCCCGCCCCGTTCGGTTAGTCGGCGAATTTCGGGGCCGCCGGCCCCGCCCGTTAATAGTTGCGGTAGATGGCGACGCGGCGGTCGCGGTTGCGCCGGAAGCGGCGCCAGTCGCGGCGGTCGTCGCGGCGGTCGCGCCTCGTCTCCCAGCGGTTACGCCGCCAGTCGCGGCGCTGCGAGCGGCGGGCGCGCCGCCGTTCGCGCCGGTTCTCCCACCAGTTGTCGCGCACGTGGCGGCTGCGGCTGCGCTCCCAGCCGCGGTGGCGGCCGCGCGTCCAGCCGAGGTGGCGGCCGTTGTCGTCGCGCCCCCTCCGGCCCCTCTGCCCCTTCGCCGCGGCCTCCATGCTCGCCCCGGCGACCAGCATCAGGGCGATAACGAGTGCGCTCATCGTCCGCGCCAGTGTCCGAAATTCGACCCTCATGTCTGACCTCCTCAATCTGTAATTTCTTCCGCCGGGAGAGCTTTTGCCGCCTATCCTGAACCACACCTGAAGGCTTCGTCAAATCTCCGGCAAGCCCGGTGCCGGAAACGGGGCGGCGGGCGCGGGGCGCCGGGGGAAAGCGACTCGCCCTCCCCGCCGCCCGTCGCCTTTTCCCTCGCTTGCCATCCGGGCGGCGGGTCGCTTAAATTACCCGTTCGGCCTTTGGAGTTTATCCCGCACAGCAATGGTAACTCAGCGGCGCGGGGCTTATACGCCGCCGGCCCGCCCCGCGCCCGCCCAACCTGTCGAAAGGATGTTCTGACCTGACGCCATGAAAGCTTATCCGACCAACCAGATCCGCAACCTCGCCGTCATCGGGCACGGCCACTCCGGCAAGACCCAGCTCGTCAGCTCGCTCCTCCACCTCGCGGGCGCCACGCCGCGCTGGGGCAAGGTGGACGAGGGCACGACCGTCACCGACTACGACGAGGACTCCGTCGCGCGCAAGATCACCCTCAACCAGTCGCTCGCCCACCTCGAATGGCGCGAACACAAGGTGAACCTCATCGACACGCCGGGCTTCGCCGCCTTCCTCCCGCACGCGCGCCCGGCCCTGCGCGTCGCCGACTGCGCGCTCGTCGTCGTGGACGCCGTGACCGGCGTCGAGGTCGGCACCGAGAAGACGTGGGCCTACGCCAACGAGTTCATCACGCCGCGCATGATGGTCATCACCAAGATGGAGAAGGAGCGCGCCGACTTCGGCGCGGCGCTCGACTCGGCCCGCTCCACCTTCAGCCGCGCCATCGTCCCCTTCACCCTCCCCATCGGGCAGGAGGCCAACTTCAAGGGCGTCGTCGACATCGTCCACATGAAGGCTTACGAGTTCGACTCGGCGGGCAAGCCCAGAGAGATACCCATCCCCGAGACGGGCCGCGAGGTGGTGGACAGGGAGCGCGAGCGCCTCATCGAGGTCATCGCCGAGTCGGACGACGCGCTCATGGAGAAGTACTTCGAGCAGGGGACGCTGCCCGAGGAGGACATCGTCCCGAACATCAGCAAGGCGATCGCCGCGAGCCGCCTCTGCCCGGTCTTCGCCGCTTCGAGCCTGACGCTCGTCGGCCTCTCGAACGTCCTCGACGGCATCGTCGATTACGCGCCCGCGCCCGACACGCACGCTGAGGAGCACGGCAAGGCGAGCCTCGACGACGGGGCCGAGGCCGTCAAGCGCGGCTACCACGCCGAGGAGCCTTTCTCGGCCTACGTCTTCCGCACCATCGCCGACCCGTTCGCCGGCCGCATCAACGTGATGAAGATCATCAGCGGCAGGGTCAGGTCGGACGCCACCGTGCAGAACACGACGCGCGGCGCGGCCGAGAGGTTGGGCGCGCTCCACTCGATGCAGGGCAAGCAGCTCGACAAGGTGGACGAGGCTTCGGCCGGCGACATCATCGCCGTCGTCAAGCTCAAGGAGACGCAGACCGGCGACACGCTCGCCGAAAAGGCCGCGCCCGTCGTCTACGACCCCATCGAGTACCCGGAGGCGGCCATCGCCTTCGCTATCGAGCCGAAGTCGCGGCAGGACGAGGAGAAGATCAGCGCCGCGCTCCACAAGATTCTCGAAGAAGACCCCTCGCTCCACTTCACGCGCGACGCGCAGACGAAGGAGTTCATCCTCTCGGGGTCGGGCCAGCTCCACATCGAGACGGTCGTGGAGAAGCTGAAGAACCGCTACCACGTCGAGGTCACGCTGCACCCGCCGAAGGTGCCCTACAAGGAGACCATCACGGCGCGCGCCGAGGTGCAGGGCCGGCACAAGAAGCAGACGGGCGGGCGCGGCCAGTTCGGCGACTGCAAGGTCGTCTTCGAGCCGCTGCCGCGCGGCGAGGGCTTCGTCTTCGAGGACAAGATTTTCGGCGGCTCCGTCCCGCAACAGTTCCGGCCCGCCATCGAGAAGGGCATCGTCGAGGCCGCCTCGGGCGGGGCCATCGCCGGCTACCCGCTCGTGGACTTCAAGGCCACGCTCATCGACGGCTCGTACCACACCGTCGACTCCGACGAGCACAGCTTCCGCGCCGCCGGCCGCAAGGCGTTCCGCAACGCCATCGAGAAGGTCAAGCCGACGCTGCTCGAGCCGATCATGAACGTCGAGGTGGTCGCGCCCGTCGAGTGCTCGGGCGACATCATGGGCGACCTCAACTCGCGCCGCGGCCGCGTGCAGGGCATGGAGATGCGCGGCAAGAGTCAGGTCGTCAAGGCGCAGGTTCCCATGTCGGAGATGCTCGACTACCAGTCGAAGCTCAACTCCATCACGGCCGCCCGCGGCAGCTACCACATGGAGTTCTCCCACTACGACCCCGTCCCCGGCAACATCTCGCACAAGATCGTCGAGCAGGCCCGCGCCGAGGGCCGCATCCGCGCCGAGGAGGAAGAATAAGCTTCGGCCTCGTCCGGTGGTCGGCGAAGGCGCTCGGGGCCGCGGCCCCGAGCGCCTTTCGTTTTTGCGTTGACCGGCGCGCGGGCGCGCGTCTATCATCGCGGCGGCCGCGCCCCCGGAGTCCGCTTTAGCCTTCCGACCTCGCTCCCACGCGGCTTTCTGCCCGAGACTGTCTAGCCCGTTGTCGTCCCTTCGCAGTCAGCCTCGCCAGTTCAGGACGCATTTACCCCCTTGCCCCATGCGGCAAGCGTGGAAAGGAGACTCATTCTATGTCGTGGAACAACGCCCCCCGGTTGAACAAGCTCACGGCTTCGCAGCAAGGCGGCTCGCGCGGCGCGCAACTCTGGGGCGTCGATATCAAAGGCAAGCTCTACACTTGCTACCAATATTCGCCGGGCGGCTCTTGGAGCGGCTGGGCCGGCGAGGGCTGGTCAGACCCTAACGAGCCGAAGGGCGTTTACGAGTTGGCCGCCAGCCAGACGGGCGACGGGACGGTGCTCTTCTGGGCGCTCGACCTGAGGTACCACCTCTGGGCGAGGCAGCAGACCTCGGCCGGCGGCAACTGGGGGCCGTGGCGCAAGGACTTCCAAGCCCCGCCGGGGCAGACGAAGCTCAGGAAGATCGCCGCGTCGGCCGCGGGCGGCGGCCAAGGCTCGCACCTCTTCGGCATCACGGATAACGGACTCCTCACCCACGTCAACTCCAGCGCCCCCGGCATCGCTTGGGGCGCGTGGGCCGATTTCCCCGCCACGCCCGAGAAGTCGCGCTTCATCGAGGTGACGGCGTGCCGGCAGGGCGACCACCGCGCGGCCGTGTGGGCGCTCGACGAGAAGCGGCAGCTCTGGGGCGCGGGGCAGGAGACGGTGGGCGGCAAGTGGGGGCCGTGGGTCGGGCCGAACTGGCTCGGCGCGCCGAAGCTGCGCAACATCGCGGCGGTCGAGGGCATGAACGGCGCGATCATCGTCGGGCAGGACGAGGATTACGAAGTGACCTCGAACTTCCAGCAAGGGCCGGGCAGCAACTCGTGGAGGGGCTGGTCGACGCCTCAGGGGTTCGACCCGCGCTCCTACGAGTTGACGGCCGCCGGGCAGAACAACCGCGTCGCGCAGCTCTGGGCCATCACCCTCGGCGGCAAACTCACCACCGTCACCCAGAAAGAAAACAACCACTGGAACCCCGACTGGTCGGATAAGGACGACGACTCCTCCCTGCCCACGCCGCCCGAGAAGCCGCAGCCGAGGCCGCCGAAACCGTCTCACAGATAATCACCCGCCTCATCCGGAAGAGAGGGCCGCGCGCGGCGCGCGGCCCTCTCTTCGTCGCTCGGGATTCAGGCGGTAAGCGCCCCGCGGCGGCCGCGCGCGGGCCGGCGACGCCCCTCGGATAAGGCCGCGCCCGTTTTCTGATTCCGGTTGACCGCGCTCGCGCCTTCCCGTTAGTATCCGTCCGAAGTTTTCCGAGGATTCATCCGAGTCCGGTTCATGCGGCGGCGCGTGAGCGACCGCGCCGCCTCCCTTCCCTCGCCAAGCTCTCCGCAGTCTTTCGCAGACGTTTGCCTCGCGCGGCCTTTTTGTGTCCGCGCCGCGCCTAAAACCACCCACCGCACAAGGAGACTTTGACCAGATGAGCAACGAAACGACACCCGGCGACGGCTACCAGCCGTGGCAGAACGCCCCCTCGTTCGTACAGATCGCCGCCTCGCAGCAGGGCGGCTCGCGCGGCGCGCAGCTCTGGGGCCTGACGCTCAACGGCCAGATGCGCACCATCTATCAGGAGACGCCCGGCGGCTCGTGGAGCGGGTGGCTCGGCCCCGACTGGAACGGCAACCCGCAGCCCGCCCCCTTCGTCGACTCGGCCGCGGCCCAGCAGAACAACGGCAACGTCCAGCTCTGGGCGCTCGACTCGAAGCTCGGCCTCTGGACGACGGGGCAGACCTCGCCCGGCGGCAACTGGACGGCGTGGTCTGGGCCGGGCTGGAACAGCGCGCCCCGCCTCGACAACATCGGCGCCTCGCAGCAGGGCGGCTCGCGCGGCGCGCAGCTCTGGGGCAGCAACCACGACGCGGGCGGGCTCGCCACCACCTTTCAGGAGACGCCCGGGGGCTCGTGGAGCGGCTGGGGCCAGTGGCCCGACATGGGCAGCGTGATAGACGTTTCGGCCGCGCAGCAGAACGACGGCCGCGTCCAGCTCTGGGTCATCGACGACCAGTCGCAGCTCTGGTCGTGCTGGCAGACCTCGCCGGGCGGCGGCTGGACGGGCTGGTCGGGGCCGAACTGGAACGGCTCGCCCGCCTTCTTCAACATCGAGGCCGTGCAGCAGGGCGGCTCGCGCGGCGCGCAGGTGTGGGGCATCACGCGGGACTACACGCTGATGACCTCGTATCAGGAGTCGCCGGGCGGCGGCTGGAGCGGCTGGTTCGCGTGGCCCTACCCGAACACGCCGCAGGTCATCGAGATGGCCGCCGCGCAGCAGAACGACGGCCGCGTCCAGCTCTGGGTCATCACCTCCGACGGCGTCCTCATCAGCACCTACCAGACCTCGCCGGGCGGCAACTGGACGAACTGGAACCAGTAAAGCGTCGACGGGGGTTCGGGTGGCGGGCGGCCGGGAGAGACGAGTCGCTTCTCCCCGCCGCCCGCCACCTTCTTTTCAGTCGTCGACGAGCGAGCCGCTGAAGAGTTTCTGGCCGGCGCGCGAGGTGTGGAAGCCGAAGGCGAGCAGGGCCGCGGTGACGACGAGCGTGAAGATGGTGCCGCCGGCGTACCACGCCGAGAGGTCGTGCGTGATGAGGAAGAAGTTGAAGCCCAGCCCGAAGAACTGCGTGAAGACGAAGGCCAGCAGCCCGAAGCGGATGAGGACGAAGAGGTAGACGCCGCCGCTCAGCCACGCCAGCGACGCGTCGAGCAGCGGGTAGTCGGACGACTGGAGCACCAGCGGCGGGAAGACGAGCGAGAGCAGGACGGCCGCCAGCCACCTCCGGCGCACGATCATCGTCAGCAGCAGCAGCAGGAACAGCACCGCCGAGGGCAGGAGCAGAGAGTTGAGCGCCTGCGCGAGGAACATGTTGACGACTTGCTGCGGGCCGAGCAGCCCGGCCGGGTTGAGGACGGGGCGCGGCATCGGCGGCGGCCAGCCGAGCCACGCCGGCAGGAGCGTCGGCAGGTACTCGACCACCGTCATGCCGAAGCCGAAGGCCGCGCCGAGCAGCAGGTCGCGCCCGACCAGAGGGTCGCGGTAGTCACCCGCCAGCAGGCGGTTCCACGCGATGATCATCGACGGCCAGCGCCGGCGGACGAACGGCTCCAGAGCGACGTAGACCAGCCAGATCATCCCGCCCATCAGCAGCGCGAAGGCGCACATCTGCATGAAGAGCCCGAACTCCTCGAAGGCCGGCACGTGGTGCGCGCCGAAGACGCCGATGAGGAAGGCCAGCGCGAAGGCGAAGCCCGCGAGCCGGAACGCCCCCTTGCGGTCGCCGCGCCCGAGCCGCAGGTTGTGGCGCGCGAGCAGCACCGCCCCGAAGAGCATCACGACGAAGAGGCCGATGAGCACCGCCTGCATGGCGTTCGCGCCCGCGGGAACCTGAAACTGCTGCTGGCGCGAAGGGCGCGTCCACGGGTGCACGAGCTCGAAGTAGACGGGCCGGCCGCGGAAGGCCGCCGCCTCGATGCGCACGGGCAGGTCGGGCTGGCCGTCGTAGGCGCCCTCCCACGCCGCCTGCGCGTCGAAGGCTTGCGGCGGCGACCAGCGCGGCTCGACCTGTCTGAACTTCGACGCGTCCAGCCCGGCCTCGGCGAAGAGCGCCGACCAGTCGAAGGCGGGCGGGGGCGGCGACTCGTCCCTCGCCGCGATGACCTGCGGCGGCACGCCGTGGAAGGCGGTGAGGCGGCCCTCCGTGTCGAGCCTCATCGCGGCCATCCCCGAGACCGTGTGCGGCGGGTCGGCGTAGCCGACCACGTCGTGGCTGAACGGCACGAGGTAGCGCGGGCTGCGCCGGTACCAGAAGCCGAGGGCGGCCGGCTGCCCCCTCTTCAGCCGCTCCCAGCGCGTGACCGAGGGGTCTTTGGCGGCCACGTGGAGCAGGTACTCGCCGTCCGTGTAGAAGCCCGCCGTCTCGTCGAGCCCTTCGGCGTAGCCGAACTTCTTCGCCACCTCGCGCCCGCGCTCGCGCAAGACCTGCGCCGACTTCTCAAGCGGCACCTGACCGTGCAGGAAGACGCGCCGCGCGAGGACGACGGCCACCGCCAGCGACGCGACCGCCGTCGCGAGCAGCGCGGCGGCGACCGCCGGCCGCAGCGCGCCCTGCTTCGGCGCGGCCGCGACCATCTCGGGCGAGGGCGTCTCGCCGGCGGCGAGCGCGGCGGCCAGAGGGTCGCCGCCGGGGAGGGCGGCCGCGACTTGCAGCGCCGTGGCCGGGCGGTCTTTCGGGTCGGGCGAGAGGCAGCGCTCGATGACGCGCTCGACGACGGGGTCGAGGTCTCTGACGAGCGACGACGGGCTGTCGGGCAGCGAGCCGCTGCGCCGCAGCCGGATCAGGTCGGGCAGCGTGTTCGCCGTGAAAGCCTTCTTGCCCGTGAAGAGTTCGTAGAGGACGAGGCCGAGCGAGTAGATGTCGCTCTGCGGCGCCAGCTCGCCGCCGGTGAACTGCTCGGGCGACATGTACTCGGGCGTGCCTTCGAGCGCCACGCCGCCCTTGAACTCCTCGGCCAGACCGGCCAGACCGAAGTCCATCACGCGGACGTTGCCGCGCTCGTCGATCATGATGTTGCCGGGCTTCAGGTCGCGGTGGAGGACGCCGGCCTCGTGCGCCGCGGCCAGCCCGGCGCACATCTGGCGCGCGATCTCGACGGCCTTGTCCGCGGGCAGGCGGCCGAAGCGGCGCATGACCGACGACAACTCCTCGCCGCGCACGTACTCCATCGAGAGGAAGTGGAGGCCCTCGGCCTCGCCGATGTCGTAGACGCGGCAGACGTTGCGGTGCGAAATCTGGCGCGCGATCCGCACCTCGCGGTGGAAGCGCGCGAGCGCCGCGCCGTCGACCGAGAGCGACTCGGGCAGAAACTTCAGCGCGACCGGCTGAGTGAGCTTGAGGTCTTCGGCGCGGTAGACCTCGCCCATGCCGCCGCGCCCGAGCAGGCCGACGAGGCGGTAGCGGTCGGCGAGGATCGTGCCGGCGACGAAGCGCGACTGGTCGATGGTGTCGTGGATCGAAGTGAGGGTCGGGGTGGGGCGCGAGGCCGCGGCCTTGCGCCCCGACGAGCCGGCCGAAGAGGGGGCCGACCCCGCGCCGGCCCCGCCCGCGGGCAGCTTGCGCGTCGGCGCGAACGACTCGTCGAGCGAGGCCCCGCAGGACGGGCACGACAGGCTCGACGGGTCGGCGACTTCCACGGTGCAGGCCGGGCATCTCATGCGCGGCGGATTGTACCACTAAAGGAGTAGACAGTAGTCAGTAGTCAGGAGCCAGTAGAAAAACCGTCTCTGGCGAATCGTTTGGGGGACGGCGGCAGCCTCCCCGGCGCGGAGCGTCTACTGTCTACTGCTTTTCGTTTTCGTCCCCGAAGCGGGCGCGAAAGTCGGGGGCGCGTTGGCGCAGGGCGAGCCAGTCGGGGAAGATTTCGGGCTGGTTGAGCCAGACGGTGAACCACTCGGCGATCTCGGCCTTCTCGGCCCGCTTGCGCTCGTTGACGGCCGGGTTGCCGGCGATCATCTGCGCCCGCCGCTTGCCCTTGAGCACGGTCTCGCTGACGCGGCGCAGGCCCTCGCGGTCGCCGGTGCGCTGGAACTGCTTCCTCAAATTGTCGAGCCGCTTGATGGAGGCGGCCGCCTCCTCGAAGGTCGAGAACTTCAGCACGTTGCGGAACATCGCCTCGTAGGGGTCGGCCGTGCGCCAGCGCGCGTCCATCTCCAGCACCTCGGCGTGGCGCAGCTCGGCGCCCTCGTCGGCGAGGAGGCGCGCCAGCGCCGCCGGGCTCTCGACCGCGCCCTCGCCGAAACGGTCGCGCACCACCTCGACGACCGCCTCCAGCTCCCGCGCGCCCACCGACTCGCAGTCGAGCCGCTCCCACACCTCGATGATTAAATCGCGCTTCGTCCGCGCCTTCCACTCCGGCTGGCTCATCGCGCGAAAGGATACAACAAAAAGGGGGGCGGGTGGCGGGCGTCAGGCGTCGGGTTAAAGACAGGCTGCTTTAACCCGACGCCTGACGCCCGCCACCCGCCCCCCTTTTCGTGGGGTCGCAAGCCGGAAGGTGGGGCGAGGCGCTTCCGGCCTGCTTTCGGGGTGAGGAGGGAAATTTTCGGGGGCGGCCGGGCCGCCGGGGGCGCGTTCAATTAGTTATGACGGCGGGGGCGGTTTCGTTTCGGCCCGCGGCGAATTTTTTTTCGCGGCGGCGCGCCCGCCCCGCCCTTAATACCGCCGCGGCCGTTCGGCAGTTCGCCGCGCATCTAGTAAAATTCCCTTTCCCCGCTCACCACGCAGGGGTTTTCCTATGGCCGGACACACGCAAGAGGCGCGGGCCGCGCTGCGCGAGTTCTTCGGGTTCGAGGAGTTCCGCGAGGGCCAGCGCGAAGTCATCGAGGCCGTCCTCGAAGGCCACGACACGGTCGTCGTGATGCCGACGGGCGGCGGCAAGTCGCTCTGCTACCAGCTCCCCGCGCTCATGCGCGAGGGCGTGACGGTCGTCGTCTCGCCGCTCATCGCGCTGATGAAGGATCAGGTGGACGCCCTGCGCGCGCGCAACCTGCCGGCCACCTTCATCAACAGCTCGCTCGACTTCGAGGAGCAGAAGGAGCGCATCGCCGGCCTCCGCCGCGGCGACTTCAAGCTCCTCTACGTCGCCCCCGAGCGCTTCCGCAGCAACCACTTCGTCGAGACCTTGCGGCGCGCCGACATCTCGCTCTTCGCCGTGGACGAGGCCCACTGCATCTCTTCGTGGGGCCACGACTTTCGGCCCGACTACCTGCGCCTCAAAACCTTCCGTGAGGCCGTCGGCAGCCCGCAGACCTTAGCGCTCACGGCGACGGCCACGCCCTACGTGCGAGCCGACATCATCGAGCAGCTCTCGCTGCGCGACCCGCGCGCCTTCGTCTCCGGCTTCGACCGCCCGAACCTCTCCATCGGCGTCGCCCACACCGAGCGCGAGCGCGAGAAATTCGCCCACATCAAACGCCTGACGGACACGTACGCCGGCCAGTCCGGCATCGTCTACACCTCGACGCGCAAGTCCGTCGAGCAGTTGACGCAGAAGCTCCGGGGCGCGCGCCTCTCGGTCGTCGGCTACCACGCCGGGATGCCGGACGAGGAGCGCGTGCGCGCGCAGGAGGAGTTCATGTCGGGGCGCGCGCAGATGATCGTCGCCACGAACGCCTTCGGCATGGGCATCGACAAGCCCGACATCCGCTTCGTCGTCCACTTCCACCTGCCCGGCTCCATCGAGGCTTACTATCAGGAGATCGGGCGCGCCGGCCGCGACGGCCAGCCTTCGTCGTGCCTGCTGCTCTTCAACTACGCCGACAAGCGCACGCAGGACTACTTCATCGAGGGCTCGTACCCGCCGCCCGAGCTGATCGCCAAAGTCTACGAGGCGCTGGCGCAGACGGGCGAGCGGCGCATCGAGCTTTCGACGCGCGAGATCGCGGCCCGCGCCGGCGTGCGCAACGAGATGGCCGTCCAGTCGGCGCTCATCACGCTGGAGAAGGCCGGGCACGTCGAGCGCGGGGCGGCCGGCGAGAACCGCGCCGCGGTGCGCCTGCTCATGCCCGCGCACCTCGCGCGCGAGGCGGTCGGGGCGCGGCGCAGCGCGCAGCTCAAGCAAGTCCTCTTCGGCCTGCTCGGCGGCTACGACCTGAGCGAGCGGGCCGACACCGAACTCGACGTGAACGACTTCGCCGAGACGCTCGGCATGGAGCCGGCGGCGCTGCGCCGCTGCGTCGGCACGCTGGCGGAGTCGGGCGTCATCAGCTACCGCCCGGCGCGGCGCACGCGCGGCCTCCTTTTGCTCGACGAGCAGCCGGCCGCGCGCCTGCGCATCCGCCCCGACGAGATCGCGCGCCGCGCCGCGCTCGAACAGCGCAAGCTGCGCGAGATGATCTCCTTCTGCTACGCCGAGCGCTGCTACCGCGCCTTCATCCTCGACTACTTCGGCGACCGCTCGCACCCCGCGCGCTGCGGCCAGTGCGGCAACTGCCTCCGGCAAGAGGGCCGCGCGGCCGTCGCCGGTCGCGGCGCGCAGGCGTTTGGCGGAGGCGAGGCGGGAGGCGTCGCGCCGCTCGCGCCCGCCAGCCAGCTCGACCGCTTCGTGATGGGGCAGGTGCCCGTCGCCCTCGACCTCGACGAAGAGTTGCAGGAGCAGTCGCGCCTGCGCCGCCGCCGCGAGCGGGCCGAGGCGGCCGACGACGGCGAGCCTCCCGAAGACGGCGGCGGCTCCATCGCCGTGACCGAGCCGCGCGAGCTTTCGGGCGAAGAGGTGCTGACGGTGCGGAAGATTCTCGCGTGCGCGGCGCGCATGGGCGGGCGCTTCGGCAAGGGGCTTCTGGCCTCCGTTCTGCGCGGCTCGCGCTCGGCCAAGCTCTCGCAGATGGGACTCGACCAGCTCTCGACCTACGCCATCCTCGCCGGCATGACGCAGGACGAAATCCTTCTCTACGTGGACGCGCTCGTCGCGGCCGGCTGCCTCCAAGTCACGGGCGGCTCCTACCCGACCGTCGCGCTGACGGCGCAGGGCCGCGACGTGATGCAGGAACGCGCCGCTGTCAGGCTCGCGCTGCCCGACCTCTTCACCAGCGCCCCGCCCGCCACGCGCGCGCGCGGCGCTTCCCCCGCGCCCGCCGCCCCGAAGGCGAGCACCGTGGACGAGACTTACGCGCTCTACGAACAGGGCCTCACGGTCGAGGAGATTTGCGCGCAGCGCGGGCTGTCCGAGATGACCGTCGAGAAGCACCTCGCCGACTGCATCCTCGAAGGCCGGCCCTTCGACCTCTCGCAGCACGTCAGCGCCGACGACCGCGACCTCATCGCCCGCGCCGTCGAACTCCTCGGCCCCGAACGGCTCAAGCCCCTGCGCGAGGAGCTGCCGCGCCGCATCACTTACCGCATGATCCGCTTCGTCGTCGCCGACATGCAGCGCGAACAGGCCGGCGGCGACGGCGCGGCCGGCGGCTGAGGCCGCGAGACGGGCGGAGGCCGGAAGGTGAAGGCCGGACGCTTGATGCTCGCTTAAAAACATCGGGGCCGGCGACTTGCTAAATCACAAGTCGCCGGCCCCGGCCACTTTTTAACCGGCCTCAATCCTCTACTCGACGGTCGCGTCCTCGCCGAAGCCGCGGTAGTTCTCGGGGCTGACGGGCGTGGGCGGCCGCCACGTCGAGTGTCGCCGGATGCGCGTGAAGACGATGAGGTTGAAGAAGTGCATCGCGCCGAGGACGAGGAGGACGAGGCCCACCTTCCACGACAGCGCCTCAATGCCTTCGCGCGCGCTCTCCACGTCGTAGCCGATCCTGAGCGCCAGCGTGACGTAGCCGAGGTTGATGAGGTAGAAGCCGACGACGAGCAGGTGGTTGACCGAATCGGCCAGCTCCTCGTTGCCGTGGAAGACATCCACGAGGAAGACGCGGCCGTTCTTGTGGAGCGTCTGCGCGACCCAGACGGTGAGCGCGACGCTCAGGCAGACGTAAGCGAGGTAGGTGACGACGATGGTGTTCATGGCGGCGGCTCCTTTCCGTTCCGAAGTTGCCGGGCGCGCCCTCGAACCTCTCGCGCCCTCTTGCCCTCACCCGCCTTCAACCCGCGTGCCGTTTCAACTCGCCGCCGTTTTCGCGCCGCGGCCGCGGGCGGGCGTGGCACGTTGCCGATTCCGTGCTAGAGTCTTCGCATTCTGCTAAACGAACCCGAGCACCAGAAAGGCGCTTCCGTTAAGATGAGCCGCAACCCGAACACCGAGCCGCCGCAGCCCGGCACGACGCCCGAGCCTCCGCCCGCGCAGCCGCACGACCCGGCGCAGCCCCAACCCATCCCGCTCCCCCCGGACGCAGACCCCTCGCCTTCGGCCCCCGTCCGCGAGCCTTCCACCCCGCCCCCCGCCGGCGACCCCATGCCCGCGGAACCGACGAGGATCGCATGAAAGGAAGTAGTCAGTAGACAGTAGTCAGTAGTCAGTAGCGCTCCGCGCTGTTGTTGCTGACGCCGACACCCTGACGGTTCGACACCGAAGGTCTTTCTACTGACTACTGACTACTGTCTACTGTCTACTGATTTCCCATGTCCCGCTCAAGGCAACAGACGGCCGACGACGACGCGCGCCACCTGCGGCGCGCCGTCCAACTGGCGCTCGAAGCCGAGGCGCGCGGCGACCTGCCCGTCGGCACCGTGCTCACGCTCGGCGGAGAGGTCGTGGCCGAGGCCGGCAACGCCGTCCTCCAACCCGTCTACCACCCCGGCCGCCACGCCGAGGTCGAGGCGCTCGGGCAAGTGCCCGCGAGCCTCTGGCCCCGCGCCCGCGAGCTGACCTGCTACACCACGCTTGAGCCTTGCGTGATGTGCGCGGGCGCGCTCCTGCTGCACGGCGTCGGCCGCGTCGTCTTCGGCGCGCGCGACCCGCTCGGCGGGGCCGGCCCCGTCCTCACCCGGCTCCCCGCCTACTACGAAGGCGGCGCGGGCGTCCCCGAGTGGGTCGGCCCCGCCATGCCCGAACTCTGCGACCCGCTCTTCCGCCGCGTCCTCGAACGCTTCGACGACCTGCCCGCCGGCAGGAATAACTTTCAGAAGTAGACAGTAGTCAGTAGTCAGTAGTCAGTAGTCAGTAGCGCCCCGCATCAAGTTTGTTGACGTTAACACGCTGACGATTCATTGCCGAAGGTCTTCCTACTGACTACTGACTACTGTCTACTGACTACTTCTTTCCATTGACAGACCGCGCGGCCCGTCATTAACATCGGCCGACCCGTTCGCCGTCCGGCCCCTCGCCCGGCCGCCATCGCGCAGTTCTGGCCCCGTTCACCTCGCCCCTTCAGCCTTCAGGACGGGGGCGGCCGCCTCGCGCGGCCCGCGCGCTCCCGCAGACGGGCAGTCTCCATGTTTCGCCGCGGTCACCAATTCACCCGACAGGAGAAGCGTATGCATCCCCCCTTGTTTTCGCAATCCGCCCGCCCCCTCCTCGGCCTGCTCTTCGCCCTCGTTCTCGCCTCGGCCGCGCACGCGCAGACGCAGAGCACGACCGGCAACATACAGGGCCGCGTGCAGGACGAGCAGGGCGCGGTCGTCCCCGGCGCGACCGTCGAGGTCAGGAACGTCGAGACCAACCTGACGAAGACGCTCGCCACCGACGACGACGGCCGCTTCGTCTTCCTCCAGATGCCGCCGGGGCGCTACACGCTGACGGCCTCGAAGCAGGGCTTCGCCACGCTCGAACAGGAGGAGTTCACGCTCACCGTCGGGCAGGCCGCCTCGCTCGACCTCTCGATGAAGGTCTCGCAGATCGGCGAGAAGATCACCGTCTCGGCCGTGCAGACCGTGGACACCTCGAACACGCAGACGACCACCACCATCGAGGAGCGCTCGGTCTCGAACCTCCCCGTCCTCGGCCGCAAGTTCGAAGACCTTCTGACCCTCACGCCCAACGTCTCGATCACGCAGGGGCCCGACGGCGACGAGATCAACTTCGCCGGCCAGCGCGGCGTCTTCAACAACATCAGCCTCGACGGCGGCGACTACAACAACGGCTTCTTCGGCGAGCAGGCCGGCGGCCAGCGCGCCGCCATCGACATCCCGCTCGACGCCGTGCAGGAGTTTCAGGTCGTCGCCACCGGCGCGACCGCCGAGTTCGGCCGCACCGCCGGCGGCGTCGTCAACGTCGTCACCAAGTCGGGGACGAACGAGTTCCACGGCTCGCTCTTCCACTTCCAGCGCCTCGAAGCGCTGACCTCCGACACCTCGGACGGCAAGCCCCTCACCGACTTCCACCGCGAGCAGTTCGGCGGCACCGTCGGCGGCCCCATCAGGCGCGACCGCACCTTCTTCTTCTTCGCCGTCGAGTCCATCCGCGAGAACCTCACGCGCGCCAACCTCTCCGAGCAGATCGGCGACACGCCCTGCCCCGTCGGCTCGCCGACCGTCGGGGCCGACGAGGGGCTGATTAACGCGAACGCCGACTGCCAGCGCCTCGCGCTGCTCGGCTTCTTCCGCACCGCCGTCAATCAGGAGGAGGGGCTGCCCATTGACCGCCCCATCCGCAACACGGCCTTCCTCACCAAGCTCGACCACAACTTCGGCGAGAACCACAAGCTCGCCCTCTCCTTCAACTTCGACCACTCGAAGAACACCAACCAGACCTTCGACGTGGCGACCTACGGCAACTCGGCCAACGGCATCGAAGGCCCCTCGAAGATCAGCGTCCTCAACGCCAACCTCTTCAGCTCGCTGACGCCGACCACCGTCAACGAGCTCCACTTCACCTACGGCCGCGAGGATCGGCCGCGCTCGGCCGTCGAGTCGAACGTGCCGGCCGACACGGCGATGGGCTTCGCCACCACCTTCCGCTTCGGCAACCCCTTCTTCATGCAGCCCGGCGTGGACGAGCTGTTCTGGCGCACGCAAATCCGCGACACCTTCTCGGTCGTGCGCGGCGACCACAACGTGAAGTTCGGCGGCGAGTGGATGCACAGCGTCAACTCGCAGGTCTTCCGCGGCTTCTTTCAGGGCCGCTACATCTTCGACAGCGTCGCCGGCTTCCTCCGCTACGCCTCGCCGGCCGCGCCCGGCGGCTTCGGCCCCTCGACGGTCGGCTGCTCGGACGGCTCCTTCGTCACGGCCCCGGCCACCTGCCCCGCCGGCACGACGCCCACCGGCGGCCCGCTCCTGCTTTACTTGCAGGGCGCGGGGCTGACCGGCCCGGCCACCGACGCCGCCGGCTTCTCCGAGATCGACAACGAAGACCTCGCGCTCTTCGCGCAGGACAGGTGGCAACTGCGCTCGAACCTGACCCTCAACCTCGGCCTGCGCTGGGAGGCGCAAATCTTCCCCGACCCGGTCGTGCCTCCGGCGGAGACCGCCTACGGGATTTTTCTGGACGACCCGCGCTTCCCCTCGGACGGCACGCTGCCCAGCCAGAAGAAGATGTTCCAGCCGCGCCTCGGCTTCGCGTGGGACATCGGCTCGAACGGCAAATCCGTCCTGCGCGGCAACTGGGGGATTTACAACGCGCGGCAGAACATGCTCTCGCAGGTCGGCTCGATCACGACCAACGGCGTGCAGCAGCAGACCATCTTCCTGAACACGCCGATCATCTCGTCGGGCGTGCCCGGCCCCGTCTGGCCCGGCGTCGTCGTCCCGCCCTCGACCGTCACGCCCTGCGTGGCGGGCGGCGTCACGAACCCCTTCCCCTGCTTCTCGGGCGTGCGCGTCTTCAGCCGCGACTACGCCAACCCGCGCATCTACACCGCGAACGTCGCCTTCGAGCAGGAGTTGGCCGAGAACGTCTCGATGTACTTCGACTTCACGCACGCCAAGGGCGTCCACCTGACGCGCTTCCTCGACTACGCCCGGACGGGCTTCTTCGCCCCGTTCCTCGGCGAGACGATGGTGACGAGCGCCAACGGCAAGTCGCTCTACCGCGCCTTCACCGTCGGCGTCAGGAAGCGCTACAGCAACGGCTTCCAGTTCGAGGGCAACTACACTCTGGCGAAAGACCTCGACGACGACTCGAACGAGCGCGACCCGTTCACCGACCGCGCCTTCGACTTCTTCGACCTCAGTCAGGACTACGCGCTCTCGGACCGCGACGTGCGCCACCGCTTCAACTTCTACACCAACGTCGAGATTCCGGCCGGCTTCGATCTGAACGCGCGCGTGCAGGCGCGCACGGCGCAGCCGGCGACGCCGCCCTGCCCCACGGCCCCGCGCTGCCCCGACCGCAACACCCTGCGCAAGAACAACGAATACTTCTCCTTCGACTGGCGCCTGCAACGCCCGTTCCGGATCGGCGAGCGGTGGGCGATCATCCCCATCGTCGAGATGTTCAATACCTTCAACACCGAGAACAACGTCAACCCGCTCGTCACGCCCGGCCTCTTCAACTTCGACGGCTTCCTCCGTCAGGGCGTCGGCGACCCGCGCCAGTTACAGTTGGCCCTCAAGGTCACCTTCTGAAAGTCACAGGCCCGGCTGTCAGGGGGGGCGGCTCAGGTCTCATCACAAGTTCGTTGATGAGACTTGAGACGCCCCCCTGACTGACGCCCGAAATAAGAAGCGGCGCTTGAGCTGGAATCAAGCGCCGCCGGAGGATGCTCCGAAGTTAAAGGAATGGTGACGACACTCTACAGCGCGCGCGGCCGCGCGGGAACGGTTTTGTGACGAAGCCACGGAAAGAAGTGACGAGCCGCCCGCGCGCCGGCGATTCGCGGAATCGGGACGGGAGACGGTTCCGAGTTCAAACGACCTTCGCCGAACCGCCCGCGCCCGCGGCCCGAAACTACGTCGACTCGGATTTATGTTCACCGCGCATTCGCCGCTGTAAAATGTTTGTAAATTGAAGCCCGCCGCGCCCCGCGCGCGCCCGCGCCTCCTGTAGAATCCCGCCGCAACTTTCGACGCCCAACGTCAACCCCGAGCTCTACCGCTCCCTCGCCACAGGAGGTTTTTCAGATGACGCCACACGACACCCGCGCCCCCCGGCTCCGCTGGCCGGCGGCCATCTTCGGCCTGCTCCTCTGCGCCGCCTCGGCCGCCGCGCAGGGCCAGCCGCCCTACGACGCCCCGGCGCGCTTCCAGCTCAAGTCCGCCGTGCTCGGCGAGGAGCGCACCATCCTCGTCCGCACGCCGCCCGGCTACGAGCGCGGCGAGCAGCGCTTCCCCGTCCTCTACATGACCGACGGCGACGCGCACCTCCTGCACACGAGCGGCACCGTCAACTTCCTCGCGCGCAACGGCCGCATCCCCGAGATGATCGTCGTCGGCATCACCAACACCGACCGCACGCGCGACCTGACGCCGACGCGCTCGACCGCGCAGGGGCCGAACGGGGCCTTGCAGTTCCCCACCTCGGGCGGGGCCGACAAGTTCCTCAAGTTCATCGAGACGGAGCTGATCCCGCACGTCGAGAAGCAGTACCGGACGCAGCCCTTCCGCGCGCTCGCCGGCCACTCCTTCGGCGGCCTCTTCGCCCTGCACGCGATGACGGCGCGCCCCGAACTCTTCAACGCCTACATCGCCGTCAGCCCCTCGACGCAGTGGGAAGACTTCCAGATCGTCAAGCGCGTCGAAGAGTTCTTTAAGGGCCGCAAGGACTGGAACCGCACGCTCTACGTCTCGCTCGGCCACGAGCCGGGCAACATCACCACCGGCTTCGAGAAGCTGAAGGCGGTGCTCGACGCGCAGAAGACGCAGGGCTTCTCGTGGGACTCGGCCACCTACGACGACGAGGATCACGGGTCGGTCGTGCTCCGCAGCCACTACGCCGGCCTGCGCAAGGTCTTCGAGGGCTGGCAGGTTCCGCGCGAGGCGCGCACGGGCCGCTTCGCGGGCGGCCTCAGGGAGGTCGAGGAGCACTACCGCAAGCTCTCGGCGCGGCTCGGCTACGCGGTCGTGATGCCCGAGTTCCAGATGAACGTCTTCGGCTACCAGCTGCTCAACGACGGCGAGACCGAAGACGCCATCGCCGCCTTCAAGCTCAACGCCGAACGCTACCCGCGCTCGGCCAACGTCTACGACAGTCTGGCCGAAGCCTACGAGCGCGCCGGCAAGCTCGACCTCGCGCAGCAGCTCTACGCGAAGGCCGTCGCCGTCGGCACGGAGAACTCCGACCCCGCCCTGCCGCTCTTCCGCCAGAACCAAGAGCGCGTCGCCGGCCTGCTCAACAAGCAGCAGCCGGCGAACGCCGCCGGCAACAGGTAGAGGGAGGACAGACGCGGCCGCGGGCGGCGGCGGGCGGGCCACGAGTGGCATCAACGTGATCGTTGGCGCGACTCGGGGCCCGCCCGCCGCCGCCCGCGGCCGCGTTTTCTCCCCCTTTGACAGTCCCTCCCGATAGTCATATCTTTCTACATCTCCTCTTCGCGCGGACGAAACGGCTCAGGGGTTCGAGTCGGCAAACGTCTTTGCCCTTAACTCGAAACCCGCAACCTGAAACTCGAAGCCTGTCTATTCCTGATGATGAGAAACACCCTTTGCATACTCGCGGCGCTGTCCGCCCTCTGCTGCATCACCGTCATGGCGCAAGTCAAATCACGCCCCGCCCCGTCCGGCGACCCGGCCGCGGGCCGCTGGCCCTTGGAAAGAAGCGCGCCCCTCGTCGAGAAGACGCAGACCATCCGGCTCGCGCCCGACCTCTCGCGCCTCGCCGAGGGCGAGCGCCGGGCCGTCGCCAAGCTGCTCGAGGTCGGGCGGATTTTCCAGAAGCTCTACGAGGAGCAGCGGCACGCCGAGGCCGAGTCGTCTCTGGCCGCGCTCGAACAACTCGCGCGCCGCAGCCCCGGCCCCGAGACGCAGAACCTGCTCACGCTCTACAGGCTCTTTCAGGGGCCGATCGCCACGACGCTCGACAACAAGCGCGAGCCGTTCCTCGCCGTCGGGCCGCCCGTCCCCGGCAAGAACGTCTACCCGTGGGGCGTCACGAAGGAGGAGGTCGAAGCCTTCCTCGCGCAGCACCCGGAGGAGCGCGACTCCATCCTCCACCTCCGCTCGGTCGTCCGCCGCTCGACGGGCGCGAACCTCAAGCGCGACCTCTCCGCCCTCGCGCGCCACCGCGCGCTCTCCACACTCCACCCCGGCCTCGAAAGGAGACTCAACGCGCTGATGACGAGCGCCGAGGTGAGGAGGGCCGGGGCCCCGGAGCCGAAAGCCTTCTACGCCGTCCCCTACTCGGTCGCCTACGCCGACGACCTCGTCCGCGCGCACGGCCTCCTCAACGAGGCGGCCGACGCCGTCGAAAAAGAGGACGAGGAGTTCGCGCGCTTCCTCCGCAACCGCTCGCGCGACCTGCTCTCCGACGACTACGAGTCGGGCGACGCCGCGTGGGTCACGGGCCGCTTCAAAAACCTCAACGCCGAGATCGGCTCCTACGAGGTCTACGACGACGAGCTCTACGGCGTCAAAACCTTCTTCGCCCTGAGCCTGCTCGCCACCCGGCGCGAGGAGACCGACGCGCTCCGCAAGGCGATGCGCGGCCTTCAGGCGCTCGAAGACTCGCTGCCCTACGGGCAGCACAAGAAGGTGCGTGAGGACATCCCCGTCGGCGTCTACGACGTGATCGCGGACTTCGGCCAGTCGCGCGGCGGCAACACCGCCACCATCCTGCCGAACGAGAGCTACCTCGCGCGCCGCTACGGCCGCACCATCCTGATGCGCGCCAACATCATGCAGAACCCCGACATCTTCCAGTCCACCGGCAACGCGTGGGCGGCGGCCGTCGCCGACGCGCACAAAGGCGAGCTGACCTCCGAAGGCTCCTCCCAACGCACGCTCTGGCACGAGGTCGGCCACTACCTCGGCGTCGACCGGACGAAGGACGGCCGCGACCTCGACACGGCCTTGCAGGACGCTTCGAGCCTGCTCGAAGAGATGAAGGCCGACCTCGTCTCGCTCTACGTCGCCGAGGCGCTCCGGAAGCAGGGCTACTACACCGACGCGCAGCTCCGCTCGGTCTACGCCAGCGGCGTCAACCGCGTCCTCCAGAACAACCGCCCGCGCCGCGACCAGCCCTACAACACCATGCAGCTCATGCAGTGGAACTTCTTCCTCGAACGCGGCGTGCTCTCCTTCGACCGCGAGGCGCGGCGTCTCCGCATCAACTACGCCAAGTACCACGAAGCGGTCGGCGAGCTTCTCCAAAAGGTCTTGGACGTGCAGTATCAGGGCGACAAGGCGGCGGCCGACCGCTTCATCGAGCAGTACACGAACTGGGACGAAAATCTACACGGGGCCGTCGCCGGCAACATCCGCGAGCAGCAGCGCTACCGCTTCCGCCTCTTCAAGTACGCGGCGCTCGGGGAATAAAAATTTCGAGTTCCGGGTTCCGGGTTAAAAACGTCGTGCGGCCAAAGCTGAACCGTGGGGCCGCGAACTCGAAACCCGGAACTCGAAACTCGAAACTTACGCTTTTCGTATCTACAACCGCCGCCCGTGCTCGGCCGATTTTTACAACCTTTTTACACGGCTTCAGTCCGCTTCAAGGATAATTCTTCGCCATGAAACGCGCGCTTCTCGTGCTGGCGGTCGCCGTCCTCTACGTGCTGCATCAGGACATCTGGTTCTGGCGCACCGCGCGGCCGCTCGTCTTCGGCGTCCTCCCCGTCGGGCTCTTCTACCACGGCTGCTTCTCGGTGGCCGCCTCGCTCCTGATGTGGGCGCTGGTGAAGTTCGCGTGGCCGGGGCACCTCGAAGAAGAGGTCGAGCACCGCGCGGCCGAAGGGGGTGAGCGGCGTTGATACCGGCCATCGTCGTCTTCATCTACCTCGCGGCCGTCGTCTACATCGGCGTCTTCGCGTTCCGCCGCTCGAAGGGGAGCCACAAGGCCGAGGACTACTTCCTCGCCAACCGCTCGCTCGGCACCTTCGTCTTTCTGATGTCGCTGTTCGGGACGAACATGACGGCCGTCGCCATCCTCGGCTCGTCGGGCAACGCCTTCACCAACGGCATCGTCACCTACGGCCTGATGGCCTCGTCCTCCGGCCTCGTCATCCCGCTCACCATCTTCCTCATCGGCACGCGCGTCTGGGCGCTGGGCAAGAAGTACGGCTTCATCACGCCCGTCCAGATGTTCCGCGACCGCTGGGAGTGCAGCCACATCGGCACGTTCATCTTCGCCGTGCAGGCCGTCCTGCTCGTCCCCTACATCATCATCGGCATCATGGGCGGGGGCACGACGCTGTCGGCCATCTCGGGCGGCTTCGTCCCCTTCTGGTTCGGCGGGGCCATCGTGGCGATGGTGGTGATGACCTACGTCTTCTTCGGCGGGATGCGCGGGACGGCGTGGGTCAACACCTTCCAGACCGTGCTCTTCCTCGTCTTCGGCGTCATCGCCGTCTCGGTCATCGGGGCCGGGATGGGCGGCTTCGGCTCGGCGGTCGAGGCGCTCGGCTCGTCGCCGCAGACCTCTTGGCTGCTGACGCGCGAGCGCATCTCGCCCTACTACTTCTTCAGCTACACCTTCATCCCGCTCTCGGCCATCGCCTTCCCGCACATCCTCATCTTCTGCCTGACGGCGAAGCGGATGGTGCAGTTCAAGAAGACCGTCATCTTCTACCCGCTCTGCATCCTCGTCATCTGGTTCCCGTGCGTCTTCCTCGGCGTGATGGCGAACCGCACGGCGGGCGAGATTCCGGCCATCCGCGCCAAGCAGGAGGCGCGCCGGGTGATGGCCCAGCAGGGCAAGACGATGACGCCCGAGCAGCGCGAGGGGGTGCGCGAGCAGGCCGCCGGCGACGACGTGATCCTCCACCTCCTCCACCACTACGCGCCGCTCTGGCTCGCGGGCATCCTCGGCGCGGGCATCATGGCCGCCGTGATGGCCTCAGACTCGCAAATCCTCGCGCTCTCGACGATGTTCACGGAGGACGTTTTCGCCTTCTACGGCGGCAAGCGGCGCTTCGGCGAGGCCGTGCAGGTGCAGACGGGCCGCGCCTTCGTCATCGTCCTGACGATTGCGGCCTACGCCGTCGCGCTGCGCGCGCCCGAGACCATCTTCGAGATCGCCATCCAGTACGCCTTCTCCGGCTTCGCCGCGCTCTCGCCGCTGATGGTGGCCGCGCTCTTCTGGCGCGGGAGCACGAAGTGGGGCGCGCTGGCCTCGACCGCGTGGGTCGCGCTGGCCGTGGCGGCCGTCGCCTACTTCCAGTACGCCGTCCCGCCGGCCGCGCCGGGGCAGGGGTCGCAGACGGTCGTCTGGGCCGTGGGCGGCACCGACATCCTCGCGCGCACGCCGACCGGCACGAGCTTTTACGGCTTCATGCCCGTCGTCCCGATGGTGCTCGTCTCGGCGCTGCTGATGGTCGTGGTCTCGCTCGCCACGCGCAAGCCGCGCCCCGAGACGGTCGCCAGATACTTCTCCGGAGCCTGAGCGAAACTAACCAGAGGAAGAGAGAGATGAGACACGCCCCCCGCCTTTTCGTTTGCCTGCTCGCCGCCGCCTCCTTCGCCCTCGCGGCCGCCGCGGCCCGCCCCAACTTCACCGGCTCTTGGGAACTCGACCAGACGCGCAGCCACAGCATCCCGCCCGACATGAAGCAGGTGATGACGGTCGTCCACAACGGCGACAGCGTCAGCGTCGAGACCAAGATCGTCAACGCGCAGGGCGAGCGCGTCGTCAAGGACGCCTACACGCTCGACGGCAAGGAGGCCGAGTTCGCGCCGCCGAGGCCGCCCAACGCCCCCGCCGACGCGCCGGCCCCGAAGGGCAAGCGCGCGGGCCGCTGGATGTCGAACGACCGCGGCTTCATCGTCGAGGAGGAGATCACGAACCAGACGCCGAACGGCCCCGAGACCGTCCTCGTCGCCCGCAAGTGGATGACGTGGCCCGACGGCACGCTCTCCATCGAAGTCATCACCGAGCGCGGCGGCAACGCCTTCAACAACAAGCGCGTCTTCGTCAAGAAGAGTTAAGAATCAAAAATGGCGCGCCCCCGGAGGAGCCTCCGAGACTCGCCCGCGCGTCATTCTCAAGAATCAAAATGGTGTGGTTTCGGCACGCCCGTCACGCGCCGAGACCACACCATTTTAATTCTTAATTCTTAATTCTTAATTGACTTTCACCCGAAGCAGTAGAGTTTGCCGTCCTGCGAGCCGATGACGACGCGGCCGGAGGCGACGGCGGGCGAGGCCGAGAGGGGCGCGCCGGCGTTGAACTCGGCGAGCTTGTGGCCGCGCTGGAAGTCGAGGACGTAGAAGCGCCCGTCGTTCGAGCCGAAGAAGACGCGGCCGTCGGCCACGGCCGGCGAGGACTCGACGCGCGCCTGCGTGGCGAACGTCCAGTGCGCCCGGCCCGTGTAGGCGTCGAGGCAGTGAACCATCTTGTCGCGCCCGCCGACGACGACGCGCGCGTCGATGACGGCCGCCGAAGAGTAGAACGGGAACTGCCGCTCGCGGTGCTGGTAGCGCCAGCCGATCTGGCGCGCGACGAGGTTGACGCCGAGCACCTCGTTGTTGAAGGTTCCGTAAAAGGCGTTGCCCGCTAGGAGCGCCGCCGACGCGCCCGTGTAGGCGCCCGACCGCACCTCGTACAACTGCCGGCCGTCCGTCAGGCGCACGGCCCGCAGGAGTTCGTCGCAGCCCGCCACGTAGGCCACGCCCTCGGCCACGCCCGCCGTCGCGTGCACCTGCCCGTTGGTCTTGAGTTTCCACACCGGCCGGCCCGCCGCCGCGCTCAGGCCGTAGAGGTGCGTGTCGTAAGAGCCGACGACGACGCGCCCGCCCGCGACGACGGGCGACGACTTGACCTCGCCCCCGGTCTTGAACGCCCACGCCCGCTGCCCGTCGCCCGCGCGCACGGCGTGGACGACGCCGCCGAGGTCGCCGACGTAGACCACCCCGCGGCTCACGGCCGGCGACGATTCGCCGATGGCGTTGCCGGCCGCGTAGCGCCAGCGCACGCCGCCGTCCGAAAGGTTCAGCGCGACCAGCTCGCCCCGCTGCGTCCCGACGTAGACGACGCCGCCCGCGACGGCCGCCGAGGACTCGATGGACTCGCCCGCGTCGAACGTCCACAGCAGGCGCATGTTGCCGGGGATGCCCGAGTTGGAGAAGCCGGTCAACTGCGCGTTGCCGCGGAACTGCGGCCAGCCGTCGGCCGGCGCGGCGTAGTTGTTCCAGCTCGCCCGCGCCGCGCCGGGCGCGAGGCCCACGGCCACAGCCGACAGCAGGAACGAGCGCCGCGAGAGCGGCGACCCGGCCCGCTGATGCTCCCCTGCTCCGTTCATAACTCTTCACGTCCTCCTCTGCTCACAGGCTGTCAATAAACTCGCTCGTAAATCTCGCGCGCGCCCGCGGCGTCGAAGGGGCGCGGGTTGAAGCGGCCCGTCCACTGCGCGGCCGCGTCGGAGGCGAGGCGCGGCAGGTCTTCGCGCGGCACGCCGTTCGCCCCCAGCCGGCCCGCGA
>Ga0196962_10000149_pt1 | contig 40705 bp, 36 predicted proteins | sample S3v_20metaG_FD_183186 | JGI IMG/M metagenome (GOLD analysis project Ga0196962, IMG submission 183186) | Soil microbial communities from Anza Borrego desert, Southern California, United States - S3+v_20 | ecosystem: Environmental > Terrestrial > Soil > Desert | place: USA: California | collected...
AGGCTCAGCTTTCGGCCGCGAACTGCCTACTGCCATCTGCCTACTGCTCCGCGCCGTCGGTCTGCTGGCGGGCGTGGTAGGAGGAGCGCGTGAGCGGGCTCGACTCGACGTGCTTGAAGCCGAGTTCGAGGCCGACCTCCCGCCAGCGCGCGAACTCTTCGGGCGTGACGTAGCGCTCGACGGGGAGGCGGCGCGCGTGCGGCTGGAGGTACTGGCCGATGGTCATGATGTCGCACGAGACCGAGCGCAAATCCCTCATCAGCTCGACCACCTCGTCGAACGTCTCGCCCAGGCCGACCATGATGCCGCTCTTGGTGAGCATCCCGCGCCGCTCGCGGTCGCGGCGTGCGGCCGCGCGCCCCAGCAGCGTCAGCGTCTGCCGGTAGTTCGCGTCCGGGCGCACGCGGCGGTAGAGTCGCGCGATGGTCTCCGTGTTGTGGTTGAGCACGTCGGGCTCTGCGTCGAGCACGGCGTCGAGCGCCGCCTCGTCGCCGTTAAAGTCGGGGATGAGCACCTCGACGCGGCAGCCGGGGTTAAGCTGACGCACCTGCCGGATGGTCTCGGCCCAGTGGGCGGCCCCGCCGTCCGCGAGGTCGTCGCGGTTCACGGAGGTGATGACGGCGTGCGCGAGGTCGAGCGTCTTGACCGCCTCGGCGACGTGGCGCGGCTCCTCGGGGTCGAGCGGCGTGGCCTGCCCCTTCGAGACGGCGCAGAAGCCGCAGTGGCGCGTGCAGATGTCGCCGCCGATCATGAAGGTCGCCGTCCTGTCCGTCCAGCACTCGAAGATGTTCGGGCAGCGCGCCTCCTGGCAGACCGTGTGCAGGTTCAGGTTCTCGATCAGTTTGAGGACGTAGTTCTGGTTGGAAGGGTCGCCCAACCGTATCTTCAGCCACTCGGGCTTGGGGCCTCTGGGCGGACGTGTCGTCGGGGGGTTGTTAAGGACGCGCAGCTCGCGGCTCAAACTCTTTCTCCTTGTTCGGCTGTTCGGCTGGCCCGATTTTAACACCCGCCCCGGCCTTTGTCCTGCGGCGCGCCCGCCCCGAGGGGCCGAAAAATTCTGTTGCGCGCCGCGCGCGCCGGTTGGTAGATTTAAGGTGAGGGGCGCGAGCGCCGCGCCCCGCCCACGAGCACGGTCGGCCGGCGACGACCCCCGCCCGCTCCCCAACGCCCACGCGGCCCGAACTCACACCACCGAAGGAGCCTTACCCGTATGATCAGCGTGAAGTGTCCGGCCTGCGGGCTGGTCGATTGGAACGTCGGCGACTGCAAGCGCTGCGGGACTCCGCTCGCGGGGCTCGGCGCGGACGAAGGCGGCCCGCGCTACGTCCCTGGAGTGTCGGAGTGGGCCGCGGACGCGCGCGCCGTCCAAAAGGCGCGCCGCGTGATGACCGTCTGCGGCGCGGTCGTGCTCGTGCTGGTGGCGCTCGGGGCCCTCTACGTCGCCAACAAGCCCGCGAAGAAGCAGTGGTTCTGGAGCTTCTACCGCAAAGACCCGACGGTCGCCGAAATCTTCGCGCACAACCTCGAAGTGAGCGGCGGGGCCGAGCGCCTCCGGAAGCTGCGCAGCTTCCGGGCCGAGGGCCGGCTCAAGTTCGTCGGCGGCGAGGCGGAGCGCACGGCCGCCGCGGCCGGCGCGCAGGTGACCTTCGTCATGCACGCGAAGGAGCCGGACAAGGTCGTGACGGAGGTCGAGATCGGCCCGCCGGCCAAGACCGACGCCGCACGCGCGCAGGAGTTGGCAATCAGAGACCTCCCTTGCCTCGGCGGCCCCTGCCAGCCCGGCCCGCCGGAAATCAGGCTGAACCTCCGGCGCGGCTTCGACGGCAGCAGGGGCTGGGAGTACGTCGAGCGCACGATCCTCACGTCCGGCTCGACCGTCCCCGTCAAGCAGTACTCCTCGCGCGAGCTGGACGACGACGAGCTGGGGAGCATGAAGCGCTACTCGCAGACGACCAGCCTCGTGCGGATGGCCGAAGAGTACACGTCGCTCAAGCTCGACGGGCGCGAGCCCGTCACCTGGAACGCGGGCGGCGAGGTGAACTGGACGGGGCGGAAGCTGATCGACACCACCCTCAAAGGGCACGAGGCTTACGTCGTGAGCGGGGTGAACAAGGAGGGGAAGAGCGAGACCTTCTACTTCGACACGCTGACCGGGCTGCTGCTGCGCGTGGACTTCGAGGCCGAGGACGCCGAGGGCGAGCCCGTCAGGGTGGAGTGCGTCTTCGGCGACTACAAGGAGGTCGGCGGCCTCAAGCTCCCGCACCGCCTCCACCTCAAGCGCGGCGCGGAGACGATGACGATGACCTTCGAGAAGTACGTCCCGAACGACCCCATCCCCGACTCGACGTTCGCGCCGCCCGAGCCGACCGAGTAGCCGCTCGCTACCCTGTGTCTCTGTGGTTAATTGGCTTCACATTCACTCACGCGAAGCCTGCTCTAGAGCGGCTTGCGTTTGAGTTTACCCTCCACCGTTTAGAGGCGGGCTCCGCCCGCCGCCTGCTGCGATGTGACTCGGGCCGGCGGGCGGAGCCCGCCTCTAAACGACTGCTCAACTGTTTCGCAATACGCTCTAAGCCGTCGTCGGGTGGACGAAGCGCGCGAGCGCGTCGGCGTCCACGTTGCCGCCGGAGATGACGACGCCGACGCTCCCCACGCCCGCGGGGAGCTTGCGGAAGAGCGCGGCGGCCGCCGCGACCGCCCCCGTCGGCTCGACCAGAATCTTCAGGCGGAAGAGCAGGAAGCGCATCGCCTCGACTATCTCGTCCTCCGAGACCGTGAGCACGTCCTCGGCGTTGCGTCGCAGCACGGGGAACGTGAGCGCGCCCGGCGTCTGCGTGCGCATGCCGTCGGCGACGGTCGGCGGCGGGGGGATTTTGACACGCTCGCCTTTGAGGAAGGACTGGCGCGTGTCGTCGGAGAGTTCCGACTCGACGGGGAAGCAGCGCACGCGCGGGTTCAGACCCTTGGCCGCGGTGGACGTGCCGGCGAAGAGGCCGCCGCCGCCGCAGGGCGTGAGCAGGGCGTCGAGGTCGGGCACGTCCTCGAACAGCTCGAGCGCGCAAGTCCCCTGCCCCGCCGCGACGTGGTAGTCGTCGTACGGCGGGACGACGACCAGCCCCTCCCGCTCGGAGATTCGCCGCGCGACCTCCTCGCGGTCTTCGCGCTGGCGGTCGAAGGTGACGACCTCCGCGCCGTACCCTTTGGTCGCGTCGAGCTTGGCGCGCGGCGCGTCCGTCGGCATCACGATCACGGCGCGGAGCCCCGCGTCGCGCGAGGCGAGCGCCACGGCCTGCGCGTGGTTCCCCGAGGAGAAGGCGACGACGCCGCGCGCGCGCTCCTCCTCCGTCAGGGACAGAATCTTGTTGGTCGCGCCGCGCATCTTGAAGGAGCCCGCGCGCTGGAAGTTCTCGCTCTTGAAGAAGACGCGGCGGCCCGCGGCCTCGTCGAAAGTGCGCGAGGTCGTGACGGGCGTGCGGTGCACGAATGGCCGCACGCGCTCGGCGGCCTGGCGGATGAAGTCGAGTGTCAACATCGGAAGGTTATTTGTCCAAGCCGAAGAGGCGGCGCAGGAAAAGCTTGACGATGCGAATCTGTAAGACGAACCTCCAAACCCCGAGGAGGACGAGGAGGACGAAAGCCGCGCCTATGACGATCACCTCCCAGTCCATGCGCCCGCGCCCTCCTTCATCTGTTCCGCCTCCTCCGGCGTCGAGTCGAACACTTCGGCGAAGCGTTTGATGACGCGGTCTTCGACTTCGTGAAGAGGAACCTCGCGGCCGAGCAGCTCCTTCATCGAAGTCACCGGCTCACCCTCGCAGGCGACGATGAGGTTGAAGTAGGAGAGGTCCGTGTTGACGTTCAGGGCGAAGCCGTGCGTCGTGACCCAGCGCGCGATGTGGACGCCGATGGCGGCGACCTTGCCGCGCGCGGTGTGGACGCCGGTCAGCCCCTCGACGCGGAACGCCTCGACGCCGTAATCCGCCATCGCGCGGATCAAGACCTCTTCCAGGTCGCGGACGTACCTGTGCACGTCCTCGCGGTCGGGGCTTAAGTTAACAATGGGATATCCGACCAACTGACCGATGCCGTGGTAGGTCATCTTGCCGCCGCGGTTGGTCTCGAAGACCTCGACGCCGCGCGCGGCGAGCGCCTCGGGGCTGGCGAGTATCAGTTGCGGCGTGGCGCGGCGGCCGACCGTCAGGACGTGCGGGTGCTCGACGAGGAGCAGCGTGTCGGGCTCGCGCCGCTCGCGCACCCGCGCCTCGGTCTCCTTCTGGACGCGGTACGCCTCGCCGTACTCCGTGCGCCCCAGGCGGCGAACTTTCAGTCGTCTCGCGTGCATCGCAGTGTGCGTTACTGTTACTCTTCCCCTTACGAACACATTGTAGCAGACGGGGCGCGCCGCCTTGACGCGCGCGCGTCCGCCGGGCGAAGCTTGAATCAAACCCAACAACTTCCGGAGGAAGCAAACGTGAAACCGCTCATCGCCAAAGCGGCCGTGTGCCTGCTTTTAATCGTCTGCGCGGCGGCCGACGCCCCGGCGCAGACGCGGACGCGCCGCTCCACGCCGCAGAGGAGGCGCACGCCCGCGCAGGCGTCGTCGCGGCTCGACCAGACGCGCTTCAACGCGCAGCGGCTCGAACTCGCGGCGCTCTCGAAAGACCTGACGCGCTTCCTCTACCTCTACGGGAGGCTGTCGAAGGACTTGGAGCTGACGGCGGCGCAACAGGGCTCGGCCGACGCGGCGGGCCAGGCGAAGGCCGGGCTCATCCGCAGCATCGGCGACATGCGCGACCGCCTCGACCAACTGGAGGGGCGCTTCCGCTTCGAGGAGGGCCTGCGGACGCAATACCAGACGCTGCAAGGCGTCTCGGCCAGCGCCGACCGGGCCGCGCAGCAGGCCGCCGCCAACCTCTACGACCAGGCCGGCCGGACTCTGCTCGAGGTCGCGAACAAGCTGACGGACGTGCTGCTCGAAATGCAGTAGTCAGGAGTCAGGAGTCAGGAGTCAGAAGTAAAGACCTTACCGGCCGCGCGTTATGTTCATTCGAGCGCGGCGGTAAGGTCTTCGCTTTTTATTCTGACTCCTGACTCCTGACTTTTATCCCTTCTTGAAATACCCCTGCCGCGCCCGGATGCGCGTGTCGGGGCGGGCGGGGGTCGAGACCTTGATGCGGAGGAACTTCCCCGTGGCGGCCTGGTTGTTCGAGAGGTACTGGAGCAGGTACTGCGCGCGCAGCTCGGCGGCGACCTGGCGGAAGATGGCGTCGAGTTCCTCGTTGCGCGCGGGGACGTAGGCCGTGCCGCCGGTGGCGTCCGCGACCTGCTGCATGCCGGTCTGCGCGCGCATGCTGATCTCGTTGAGGCGGACGGAAGGGCCGCCCGGGTTGATCGAGTAGAAGACGGCGTCGGCCCCCTGCACGGCGCGCTGCACGCCCGCGACGGCGCGCGCGTGGCGCGACTGCAAGTCGCGGCGGGCGGCGGCGCGCTCGCCGACGGGCCGCGCCCCCTCCTGCGCCTCCTCCTTCTTCAGCGCCTCGTACTCGGCGACGGACTGCTCGCGGACGACCGTGCTGAAGTTGTCGTCGCCGTCGGTGACGGCGAGGATGACGCGGCGGTGGTTGCCCGGCGCGTTGTCGGCGAGGTACTTCGCCGCGAAGCCCACGGTGTCGTAGAAGGCGGTCGGCACCGCCTTCGACGCGGGCGGTATCTTGAGGATCGCCGCGGCGGTGGCCTCGGCCGGGGCGAGCGGCGCGGCGAGCGCGGGCTTGTCGGCGATGGTGACGACGGCCGCGCGGTCTACGGGCTTCATTACCAAACGCAGGAAGCGCGCGGCCGCCTCCTGCTGGCGCGCGAAGAAGTCCCTGGCCGTCACGCTCGAAGAGATGTCGAAGAGGATGACGATGTCGAGCGGCACCTCCTCGGCCGTCCCCACGGTCTGAAGCTCCTGCGAGCGCCCCTCCTCTTCGAGCCGGAAGTCCTCCTTCTTCAAACCCTGCACGGCGTTGCCCGCGGCGTCGGTGACGGCGACGGGCACGACCACGAGGTTCGAGGTGACCTTCACCACGTCCGAGTCGTCGAGCGTCTCCTCGACCGGCTTCGGCGTGGGCGTCGGCTTAGGCGTCGGCGTGGGCGGGGGCGGCGGGGGCGGCACGTCGTCCGGCGTGACGTTGATGATGGCGGGCGTCGGCGTCGGCGTCGCGCGTTGCGGCAGGCGCGGGACGCGGACGGGCGTCGGCGTGGGCCGCGCGTTCGTCTGGGGCCGCCGCGTCTGCGCCCCGCCCGCCGCCGCGACGACCGGGAGCGCCACGCCCGCCAGCGTCAACACCAGCAGAGACCTTCTCGCCGCGTCGTGTAACCGGAACACTTTCGACTCCTCCTTGAAAAGAAGTAGGCAGTAGGCAGATGGCAGTAGGCAGTTAAGACTACCACTCTTCTACTGCCTACTGCCTACTGCCTACTGCCTACTTCATCAGTCGGGCTAGTTGCCGCCGCCCGGGTTCTCGCTCGGGCGGGCCATGTTCGGGCCGCCCTGGATGAGCCCGCGGTTGACGAGCACCTTGACCTCGACTCTGCGGTTCTGCTCCCTGCCCTCGCGCGTCGTGTTGTCGGCGACCGGCTGCATCTCGCCGAAGCCGTAGGGCGTGATGATGCGCCGCAGAGGGATGTTGTGGTTCTCGACGAGGTAGCGGATGACCGCGTCGGCGCGGCGCTGCGACAGGCGGCGGTTGGCTTCGAGCGAGCCGTCGGCGCTGGCGAAGCCCGAGACCTCAAGCACGTAGCCCTTGGCCTGCAAAGCCTGCTGCGCGATCTGGTCGAGCTTCGACTTGCTGTCGGCCGAGAGCACGGCGCTCCCGACGCGGAACAGGATGCTCGTGTTGTTCTGCACCTGGTAGTCGTCCAAAGCCGAGATGCGCTCGTTGGTCGCGTTCACGCCTGCGACGGCCATGTCGGCCGTCTCCTGCGCGGCCTTGGCGCCGCCGCGCGCGGCGTTCGAGACGGCGGCCAGCTCGTCCAACTGCCCCGACAGTCGCTGCGCGTTCTGCTCGACCTGCCCGATGCGTCCCTCGGCCTCGCCGACACGGGCCTCGACCGGCGTCACGTTGGCCTCCACGGTGCGCGCCGTGCGGAGGTCGCCCTCCTTGAAGCGGATCTTCTCGGCGACGAGGTTGGTGCCGTCGCCGCGCCCCTCGACCTCGAGGTTGAGGCCGCGCAGGATGGCGGTCACGCCGTAGTTGGTGCCGCCGCGCAGGAAGCCGCCCGAGGTCTTGATGCTGGTCGCGTTCGTCAGCGAGACGGTCGTCAAGACGCCGTTGGCGTCCTGGACGACGAAGGAGTCGGCGTCGCGGCGCGTGACGACGCCCTTGATCTTCATCTTCTGGCCCGAGGCCACGGTGCGCGTGTTGCCGCCCGAGGTGCCCTGCGCGAGCGCGGCGGGCGAGGCCGCCAGCGCCAGCGCGAAAGTAAGCGCGATCAATCTGACCCTCTTTGAAACGTTGCTCATCTTTATCCTTCTCCGTTCGTGCGAAAGTCCGTCGGGAAACTTCGCGCGCCCCGCGGCCGCCGCCCTCCCCTCTTACCGGCGAACGCCCGCGCCCACTCTGACCTGTCGGGTCAGCGCCCAAACTCTTGGGCGGCCGGAGCGCATGGGTGTGTCCCTCCGAGTCTGTCTGCCTTGCGAGGTTGTTCTCCGAATCTCCCGAATGGCCCGGATTCTGAGCGAACCGCTGAAAGCAAGTCAAGCGATTTGAATAAGCAAGGGGCGAAATTGGTTGTGCCCGAGCGATTTATTATCCAATCGCTACGACTCCGCAACAATTTCGGAGCTTAGGCGCGTTGTAGGACGCAACGCGCACGCAACATACAACCCCGCGCGGGCCGACGGTCTCGTGGCGTTCGGACACGATATCGTGCCGCCGGGACGCTTTCGTTACATGATTTAAGGAGGGACGAAACGGCCGCCGCGGTTTAACTCACCTGCTCAGAACCTTAAGCCGAATGTGCCTTGAGTAAGGCTCGGCGGCACGGGCATTGCGAAGGTATATAAGGAACAATTTTAGACGCAACGGAGATGTAATAAACGTGAACATTCGTCCCAACGGCATCAAGGTCTGGCCTCACCTGACGTTAGTCTTTCTCGCCTGCGCGGCGCTCGGCGGGGTCGCCGCCGCGCTCTGGATGAGGCACGAGCCGAAGGCGGAGGCGCTGGCGCTGCCCCGCGCCGCGCGCGTCGAGCGCGTGGACGGCGAGGTGGGCCTGAGCCGCGACCTCGACGCCGCGGTGGGCGACGAGTCCGACTGGGTCGAGCTGACGCCGAACACGCCGCTCACGACGGGCGACCGCGTCTACGTGCGCGACGACTCGAACGCCTCGCTCGCCTTCACGGGGCGCAACTTCGCCACCGTCTACCCGGACTCCGCGCTCGACGTGGTCTCGCTCGACGACCGGCGCACGCAGTTGGCGCTGCGCCGCGGCTCGGCCATCTTCGACGTGGGCGCGCTCGGCCCTAATGAAATGTTCGAGGTCGCCACGCCCTACGGCGCGGTGGACTTCCAGGAGCCGGGCCTCTACCAGGTCGGCTACAACGACGACGGCTCGGCCTTCGTCTCGGTGCTGAGCGGGCTGGCGCAGGTGGTGGGCCTAGCGGGCAGCGGGCAGATCGGCAAGGGCGAGATGTTGACGCTGCTCGGGCAGACGGCCGCGCAGGTCGCGCTCTCGCGCCTGAGCCCGGACTACGCGGGCGGCTTGGTGGACGACTACTACGGCTACCGCTACCCGGACTCTTACGACGGGCGCTACGCGGACTACAACGCGTACCTGAACGACCCTTTCTACTACGACCCTTATAACCGTTACCAGAGCTACCGCTATGTGCCCTCGTCGGTGCCGGGCGCGTACGACCTCGACCACTACGGCGACTGGCAGAACCTGGACGGTCACGGCTACGCGTGGAGCCCGCGCGTGGAGCAGGGGTGGGCCCCGTACCGCGACGGCTACTGGATGACGGACGACCCGTACGGCCTGACGTGGGTCTCGAACGAGCCTTGGGGCTACGCGCCCTACCACTACGGCCGCTGGGTGAACGCGGGCGACCGCTGGTACTGGGTTCCCGACTCGGTCAACACGCAGCCCGCTTACGCGCCCGCGCTCGTGGCTTTCCTGCCGGCGGCGGGGGCCAACCAGATCGGGTGGGTGCCGCTCGCGCCGGGCGACCCGTACGCGCCCGCCTACTACGACGCGAACTGGCGGCCGCACTACTACGGCGACGGCTACGACGCGCCCGAGCGCGTCGCGAACATGAACGTCCCGGGCGGGCTGACGGTCGTGCCGGTTGACCAGTTCGGCAACGTCATCGACCCAAACTCTGTCGCGCACTACGACCCTCGCATCTTCGAGGGCACGCGGCCGGTGCTCGAACCTTTCTCGAACGCGCTGCTGCGGCAGGCTTCGCTGAAGCACGCGCACGCCAACGAGCGGCGCGGTTTCGTCCTGCCGCCGGGCCTGGCTAAGAAGCTCGACGCGACGCAGGTCTACGCGAGCGCGCCGCCGCCGAAAGTCAAAGACAAAGACCTCGCGCGCCGCCTCCGCGTCGATACCGTGCCCGAGGAGCAGAAGCGCGAGAAGATGAGGTACGAAGACAAGCGGCGGCAGCTCGTCCAGGAGGCCCCGCCCGTCCGCGGCTTCGAGGTGCGGCGCGGGCGCGACGACGGCCGCAAGGAGTTGACCGGGCGGCGCGAGGCACGCGGTCGCGACTCGTGGACGCGTCCCGTGAGCCCCCAGGCCGAGCGAGTGGCGGCGCGTGACGAAGGGCGCGCACGCGGCGAGCGCGCCGCGCAGCGCGCACAGCAGGCGACATCCGAGCGGCAGCAGCGATTCGAGGCGCGCCGTCAGGCCGAAGCCAACGCGCAGGCGCAGCGCCACGCCGAGCGGCAGCAACGCGCGCAGCAACACGAGATGATGCGCGCCCGTCAGGCGCAGCAGCAGCAGCGGCGTATGGAGCGCCCGCAGCAACAGCAGCGCCCCGCCATGCAGGCACCCCCGGGGCAGGCGCGTAAGCAACAGGCCCCCGCGGGCGGCCCGCCCTCCGGCGGCGGTGGCGGCGGCAAGGGCCAAGGCCAGGGTCGCGGCGGAGGCAAGGGCAAAGGGAAGCCCTAAACGACCATCGCTAACCACAGGGACACAGAGACACGGCTTGAAGCAAATAAATCTTCAAGCCGTGTCTCTGTGCCTCTGTGGTTAATCCCTACCCTCGAACCTCTACGCCTTGAACATCGTCAGCACGGAGCCGGAAGCGCCTTCGTTTCGTTCTCTCCTTCACCTCATCTGAAGGTGCAGACGCGGTTGGCGATCTATCATGCCGGATTAAGTTTTTCTGTTCGTACGTGCCTGAAGCGGACACTTCGACGGCGGCCGGGCTGACGCCCCGCCGCGAATCCACTTCACCCCTCCGCCCGACCCGTTCATCACAAATTTTCGCTCGCATCCAAAACTCGCATCAAAGTACAAAGATTATTCATGTTAAGGGGCGGCCGTCTTCAGATTCTCACCAATCGGCGGCGGGCCGCGAAGGGGAAACATGCCGAGCCTGTCAGTACCGACGACTCAGAGGGAAGACTCCCGCCCCGCCGTGCGGCGCGGGCCGGCCGAACACCAGCCGACGGCGCTCAGACTGCTGACGCCGCAGCACGACGAGACGGAACGCGCCGCGCTGCCCGTGCTGGCGACGCCCGGCGACCTGCGCGAGGCCATCCAGTACCTGAGGCGAAAGCCGACCGGCGTCTCGGTGGTCGAGGCGCTGGGCGACGCCAAGCGGCGCGTCTTCGAGCCGCGCAAGGTCGCGGCCTACGAAGCCTGGGGCGTCGTCGCCCGCCGCGGCGAGCGCCTGCTCCTGACCGAGCGCGGCCGCGCCTTCGCGCGCACGCTCGAACCCGAGACGCGCGCCTACAGGTCGCTGCTCGACTCCAACCCGCTCTACCGCGCGGCGCTCGCCTGGATGCACAGGCAGGGCCTCGACCTCGTCACCTACGGGGACGTGGCCTCGTACCTGAAAGAAGACTTCGGCCCGCTCCTCCAGGCGTACGGCCCGAAGGCCGCGGAGGAGGGCGTCATCTGCTTCTTCCACCTCTGCCAGGCCGCGGGGCTGGGCACGCTGACCATCGGCAAGCGCGGCCAGCCCGCGCGCATGAGGGTGGAGCGCGAAGGGCTCGACGAGTACGTCGGGGGTCTGAGCGCGGCGAACCGCGTCCCGCCGCGCCCACGCGAGGAGGACGGCGAGACGACGTTCGACGACGAAGACCCCGGAGACCCGCCCGCGGAGACGTGCCTCTTCATCTCGTACGGCGGCCAGCCCGCCGGCGTCGTCGCGCAGATACAGACGGTCTTCGAGCTGGCCGGCATCAAGAGCCGCGCCTCCGAGCGCGCGCCGCACGGCGAGTCGGCGGTGCTCGTCGCGGACGAGGCGGCCGAGGTGATGCGGCGCTGCGACGCGGCGCTCGTGCTGCTCTCGAAGGAGGACTGCCGCCCGGCGGGGTCGGGCGCGCCCGCCGTCTCGCAGCGCGCGCTCGTCGAGATCGGCGCGGCCTCCGTGCTCTACGAGCGGCGCGTCCTGCTGCTGCTCGACGCGCCGGCCGAGCTGCCCGCGGGCCTGGGCTCCCTTCAGCACGTCACGCTCGGCGAGGGCGGGTTGACGTGGGAGGTCGGCATCGAGCTGCTGAAGGCGGTCAGGGGATTTGTCAACCGCGCGGGGCGTGATTGAAGCTGTGTTTGTGCAGGGGACGAACCCTCTGAACTTCGTCAAGCGGTGCGCGGCGCTCTTCGCGTGCTGCGCCGCGCTGAGCCAGCCCGCGCGAGGACTCCCACGGGCGCTGGCCGCCGCCCCCAATCCCCCGCCGCAGGCCGGCCGTCCATCCCCGCCGGCGGAGGAACTCCCACGCGGCCGCGTCGTCGAACGGGTCGTGACCTTAAAAGACCCCGCGCAGACCTACGCGCTCTACCTGCCCTCGAACTACACGGGCGCGCGCCGCTGGCCCGTCCTCTACTGCTTCGACCCGCTGGCGCGCGGGGCCGTCCCCGTCAAGTTGTTCAGCGAGGCGGCCGAGCGCTTCGGCTGGGTCGTCGTCGGGTCGAACAACTCGCGCAACGGCCCGCTCAAGCCTTCGCTCGACGCGACCCGGTTGATGTTCGAGGACGCGCAGGCGCGCCTCTCCATCGACGGCGCGCGGGTCTACGCGACCGGCTTCTCGGGCGGGGCGCGGCACGCCGTCCTGATCGACTTCCTCTGCAAGCACTGCCTCGCGGGCGTCATCGCCGCGGGCGCGGGCTACCCGCCCAACTTCAAGCCGGAAGCGCCCCTCACCTTCGCCTTCTTCGGCGTCGCGGGCGCGGACGACTTCAACTTCGCGGAGATGAAGCTGCTCGAAGCGGAGCTGTCGCGGCTCAAAGCGACCCAACGCTTCGAGAGTTTTGAAGGCGGGCACGCCTGGCCGACCCCCGAGCTGGCCGCCGCGGCGGTCGAGTGGATGGAGCTTCAGGCCGTCAGGGAGGGGCTGCGGCAGAAGGACGAAGCCTTCACGAACGCCGTGTGGGAGCGGCGGCTCGCGGAGGCGCGGCGGCTCGAAGAGTCGTCGAAGTTGTACGCGGCCCGTAGGGCTTACGAGTCTCTGGCCGCGGACTTCCGGGGCTTGCGCGACACGGCGGAGGCGGGGGCCCGCGCCGCCGCGCTCGGCGCGTCGAAGGAGGTAAGGGCCGCGCTCAGGGACGAGGCCGAGCAGTTGGGCCGCCAGCAGAGGCTCGTCGCGGAACTCTTCGAGCTGGCCGAGAAGCGGCGCGGCGAGTTCGAGGTGAGGACGCAGGCCGCCGCCGACTTCCGAAGGATAGTCGAGGGCCTGCGCGTGAAGGCGCAGGCGGACGTGGATTCCGGCGAGCGGCGCGTGGCGCGGCGCACGCTCAGCCAGATCACGGCGCGCTACTACGAGACGGCCGCGAACCTGCGCCGGGAGCGGGCGCGCCCCTCGGAGGTCGTCGCGGCGCTTGAGGTCGCCTCCGAGGTCTCGCCCCGCAGCCCGCAGCTCTTCTACGAGCTGGCCGTCGCCTACGCCGCGAACTCCGACAAGAAGAAGTCCCTCGCCGCACTCCGCAAGGCGTTCGACCTCGGCTTCAAAGACACGGCCACGCTCGAGCGCGAGCCCGCCCTCGAACCCTTACGCGGCGAGGCCGAGTACAAGCGCCTCGTCGAAGGGGCGCACGTAAAGTAAGCTTTCAACACGGGGGCGCGGAGACACGGGGGCGGTGAGCCGGCCCGCCTCGGCAAGGCGGTACCAATTTAGTAATCGTCCGCGAGTTCGTCTGAGGAGCGCGCGACGCCTCACCCGGCTCAACGAACCACGCGGAGGTCGCGTTCGCCGGTGATCCTCCACTCCTGCTTGTCCGGCTCGGTCCTGGCCCAGCGAAGCTCCTGGACGACCTCCCCGCTGCGCCGCTTCCCGCCCGACTCGATGACGTACTTCTTCCGGAAGGTCATCACCGCCGTAAGCCCGTCGCGGCCTAATTCGACGGTGGGGTCGCCCGCGGTGACGGAGACGCGCTCCGCCTTCCCGATGGTGCTTCTCTTCTCGCCGAGGACTGCGTCCCGCGCGACGTTGCGCGAGAGGTAGAAGACCTCCAGGCGAGGGGCGTAGTAAGAGAGCTGACGTTTGAGGTCGCGTGAATTCGTGGCGGCTATCCAACCGCTGAGTGCGGTCTGTAAAGCCTTCTTGTCCGCCCCCGGCTCGCGGGCCGCGTCCCTTTTCTCCGGCGTCGGGGTGGCGGCGGGCGTGACTTCGGTCGCGGGTTGCGCGTCGGCGGCCGCCGGCGCCGACGCGGTCGGGGCGGGGCCCGGCGCCGAGGGCGGCGGGGCGGCCGTGTTGTGTGCGGCGGGCGTGGGAAGACCTCGCCACGTCAGGAAGAGGACGGCGCCGGCGGCCGATGCGAAGAAGACTAACGTAGCCGCGAGGGCGAGCAGGAGCCTCCCCCTCCGCCCCGAACCGGGGGCGCTGTCCGGTAAGACTTCCTCGAAATGAGGCGCGTCGTCCCGCGCGTGCGAGGGCGCGGCCGTTTGCGAAGGCGTCTCCCCGGCGTGAGCGGCAGACGCCGCTTTGATACTCGGCCGCGCCTCGGCGGGGGCGGGCGCGCCGGCCGTAACCGCCCCCTCGGGGCCGCGCTCTTGCAACTCCTCAAGCGTCGGCGGGAGGGCCTGCGGAGGGCTCGAAGGTGCGGGGCCCAGTTGCTCTTCGGCCGCAAGTAAAGCGCGGGAGAACTCGGCGGCGGTCTGCGGCCTGTCCGCGGGGTCTTTCGCCAGAGCCCACGTCACGAGCCGCGCGAGCACGTCGGGCGCGTCCGGCCGCGACTCCGCGAGCGGCGGCGGCGGCTCCTTTATGTGCTTCAGCGCGAGCGCCGGCGCGGAGGGGTCGTCGAACGGCACACGCCCCGTGAGCATTTCGTAGAGGATGACGCCGAGGCTGTACACGTCCGAGCGGGCGTCCGTCTCGTGGTCGGCGCACTGCTCGGGCGACATGTAACGCGGCGTGCCGACGACCGCGCCGGCGCGGGTGATGTCGAGCCGCCCCGTCGCCTGCCCCTTCAGTTTCGCGACGCCGAAGTCTAAGACCTTGACGAACGGCGCGCCGTGGTGGTCGCGCGAGATGATGATGTTCGAGGGCTTGAGGTCGCGGTGGACTATCCCCTCGCGGTGCGCGCTCTCGACGCCGTCGGCGACCTGGCGGGCGATGAGCACCGCCTCCCGGAGCGGGAGCGCGCCCGCGCCCGCGAGGCGCTCGCTCAGGGTCTCGCCTTCGACCAGCTCCATGACGATGTAAGACTCGCCGCCCGGGAGCGTCCCGAAGTCGTATGTGCCCGCGACGTTGGGATGATTCAGGCGCGCGGCCGCCCGCGCCTCGCGCTTGAAGCGCCCCAGCGCCTGCGGGTCGCTGAAGAGGTCGGGGAGGAGCATCTTGAGCGCCGCCGGGCGTTCGAGTTCGACGTGCACGCCGGCGTAGACGGCCCCCATCCCACCGCGGCCGAGCAGCCTATCGAGCCTGTACCTGCCGTCTACGAGCCGCGACCCCGGGCGGGAGGGCACCAGCGGGCCATGCCCCGCCCGCGAGCAAGCGGCGTCGGAGTCCTCGTAGCAGGTCAGACAGGTGGGACAGATCTTCATCGGGCTGCGGGCCCTAAAGGGGCCTGGTTAAAGTACCGCCACTGCTTCAGCGTGATTAAATATTTGCCCTCATTCTACCCGATTAAGTCTCACGCGCCTCCACATAATTTCCCCTAACCCCGACCGGGAAGCGCTACGTCTTATAGCCGAAATGCTGTACCGGTTCCTTACAACGCCTGTAGACAATGATGGTCAGGTGGTGAGACGAATGTGGCATTAAATGTAGTAAAAGTGCCCGACACCCGGGCGCGGCCGGGTCAGGTATGGATGTTGCTAAAGGCAGAGGTTTGAATCTCTCCCTCGGGTGAAAGTGTGCAGGCGGGTTCGCGCCCGCGGCTACGAACAGGGTTGTCTGGAAACGTACGGCGGAAGCACAGACCGCGGGGTGATTGTGACGCGCGAGGTGATGCGCCGCGGCCCCGCGTTGAGAAAGGAGTGCGATGAGCGAGAAGACGGCGAGGAGGTTAGTCCTGACTGACAAAGACGGCCTGCGCGGCTTTATCGACGAACAGGACGCCGGGTGGGATGAGAAACGCGGTCAGGTGCTCGTCCGCCTCGAAGACGGGAGGCAGGCGCTGGTGCCCGCCGACGAGCTGCGCCACGACAGGGACGGCAGCCTCTACCTGCCGTACGGCCTCTCCGAACTGACGCAGGTGTCGCCGAAGGCGCACGGGGGGCAGAAGGCCGACGGCGCGAGGGGCGACGGGGCCGTGGTCGTGCCCGTGGTCGCCGAGCAGCTCGAAGTGCAGAAGCGTAAGGTCGAGGCGGGCGGCGTGCGCATCCGCAAGACCGTCAGCGAGCGCGAGGAGGTGGTGGACGAGCCGCTCATGCGCGAGGAGGTGCACGTCAGGCGCGTGCCCGTGAACAAGGTGGTTGACGGCCCCGTCCCCGTGCGCCACGTCGGCGACACGATGATCGTCTCGCTGCTCGAAGAGGTGCTGGTCGTCGAGAAGCGGCTGATGGTCAAGGAGGAGCTGCACATCACGAAGGAGCAGGTCGAGTCCTACAGGCCGCAGCGCGTCCGCCTGCGCACGGAGGAGGCCGTCGTCGAGCGCGTCGAGGACGGGCGCGGCGGCAGCTCCGAGGCGGAGGGCGAAGCTCAGCGCCCGTCATGAACTTGTGAAGGGAGAAAGGTGAGAGATGGCTAAGACAGTTGTCGGTCTATTCGATGGCAGGATGGCGGCGCAGAACGCTGTGCGGGAGCTGATGGTCGAGGGGTTCAGGGGCGACGAGGTCAGCCTCGTCTCGAAGAAGCCGGACGGCAAGGGCGTCGAGGTCGAGTACGTCGAGGAGGACGGCCGCGAGCAGATCGAGGACATGGCGAAGGGGGCCGGGACGGGCGCGGCCATCGGCGCGGGCGCCGCGCTCGTGCTGAGCCTGACGGCGCTCTCCATCCCCGGCATCGGGCCCGTGCTCGCCGCCGGGCCGCTCGCCGCGCTCATCGCGGGCGCGGGCGTCGGGGCGGCCGCCGGCGGCCTCGTCAGCGGGCTCAAGCGCCTCGGGGTCGAGGACGACGAGGCGGGCACTTACGCCGAAGGGCTCAAGCGCGGCGGCACGCTCGTCACGGTCAACACCGACAACGAGCGCGCGGACCTCGCCGTCAACCTGCTAAGGCGTCTGGGGGCGGTCGAGATCGACAAGCGCGCGGCCGAGTGGCGCGAGGGCGGCTGGCGGGGCTTCGCGGAGACCGAGACCCTCCGGCCGCACGTCACGCACGACGTGGACGAGGCGGTCGAGCGGCGCGCTGACCGCGGCGCGGAAATAACCGCCGAGCACGAGCCCGTGCGCGCGCAGGCGCTGGCGGGCGCGCCCCGCGGCGGGACGGCGGCCGACGACGAGTTCGCGGTGCCGCCGCCGGAGGTCGCCATCCCCGTCGTCGCGGAGGAGCTGGAGGTGGGCAAGCGCGAGGTCGAGGGCGGCGGCGTCCGCGTGCAGAAGCGCGTCAGCGAGATTCCCGTCGAGGAGGACGTGACGCTGCGCGAGGAGCACGTCAACGTCAATCGCCGCCCCGCCGACTACACCTTCCACGGGTCGGATTCGGAAGCCTTCCAGGAGTCCATCGTCGAAATCAGGGAGGCGTACGAGGAGCTGATACTGAAGAAGAAGGCGCGCGTCGTCGAGGAGGTCGTCATCCACAAGGACGTGGACGAGCACACCGAGACCGTGCGCGAGACGCTGCGCAAGACCGAGGTCGAGGTCGAGCCACTGGAGCCGGGGCGCGCGCGCGGCGCAGCCTCGGCGGGCGGAGACGCCGGCCGCGCTCAGGACGCCGCGCGGGACAGGGGCGAGGAGTAAGGCGCGGGGAGAGATTTGCCGCCGGCGCACGAACGCCCGGCGGGCGCACGACACTTTCAAGGGAGGGACAGGAGAATCTTGATGAGTAAAGAACAGAGACTGTCGGCAGCGGTTCGGGCCCTGGCGCTCGGCTTCACCCTGCTCGCGTTCGCGTCCGCGCCGGCCTCAGCGCAGTCGAACGATAACGCGGGCGCGGCCGGAGCCAACAACAACGCGACGGCAAACCGTGAGGAGCGGAGGGACGACCGCCGCGACGACCGCAGGGAGTACCGCGGCGACCGCGACGACGACCGTGACTGGGGCTGGCTCGGCCTGTTGGGCCTCGGCGGGCTGCTGGGCCTGATGCCGCGCAAGCGCGTGCCCGTCGTCCACGAAACCAGGGAAGTGCCCGACCGCGACCGGCGCGACGTTCACGACCGCGACCCCAGAGACCGCAGGTAACACACGCCCGCGGGCGGGGCGCACCTTCCCGACCGAGGTCGCGTGCGCCTCGCCCGGATTCAAACGTCTCGCGGCAGTTTAATCACGCGAGCCGAGACCGGCCACCCTCCCCGCCCCACCACGTCAGACCGTGAACGTCCCGGCCTCGACAAGACAATTCCAACCTAGAGAGTTTCCCTTCATAAAAAAGCCCGCGGCGCCCGAGTGACTTCGGGCGCCGCGGGGTCTGGGGCGCTCGCGCCGAGCGCCGGTTAGTTACCGCCCTGGCTCTTGGGCACTCTGACCGTCGCCGTGCGGGCGACGGTGTTGCCGGCGGCGTCCGTGCAGGTGACGGTGATGGTGTAGGTGCGGCCCGTGCCCTTGCCGCTGCGCTCGGCGCGCAGGCGGACGTGGTGCGCGTCCAAGACCTCCCAGTCCGGCGCGGTGTCGCCGTCGCCGAGGCCGTTCACCGGCTCGTTGCTCGTGACGGTCAGCGTGCAGTTGACGCCGCAGTTGTCCTCGGCGGTGTAGTTGACGGTCACGTCAACCATCTGGTGGTTCGCGGGCCACAGGGAAGGCTTATCGACCGTGGCCGCGCTTACGGTCGGCGGCTCGGCGTCCTTGACCGTGATATCGAAGGTGCACGTGTCGGTCGTGCCGTCGAGCTTCGTCCCAGTGACCGTGACCGTGGTCGTGCCGACGGGGAAGAACGAGCCGGACGGGTGGCTGGTCGTGACCACGCCGCAGTTGCCCGTGTAGGTCGGCATCGGGTAGTTGACGACGGCGCCGCACTCTCCCGCGTCGTTGTCCGCCTCGATGTCGGACGGGCACACCAGCGCGCACGCGCCCTCGCAGCAGACGTAGGGCACCGCGTAGAGCGAGAGCGAGTCGATGCGCAGGCCGCCGCCGTTCGGGTGCGTGCCGGTGTCGTAGGCCGTCCGCCAGCGGAACTGCGCGTTCTGGCCGAAGGCCGCGGGCGGGAGGCTCACCGTCGTCGTAATAAACCCGGCGGAGTTGCCCGTCCAGGCCGCGCGCCCGGCGAGCACGCTGTCGGTCGTGGCGTTGATGACGCCGTTGTAGCCGCCTTCGATGAACGTGCCGCCCGCGGCGACCACGTCCTGGAAGGCCCCGCCGTTGATGCTGATCTCAAGGACGCCGCCGTCGAAGCCGGACTCGGTGTTATAGCTGTTGCTGAACGTGAGCCGGACGCCGGGGTTGATGCCGACCGGAGGCGTCGGGATGGCGACGGTCGGCGACGTGAGACTGTTGTTGCTCGGAGTCGCCGCGCCGCCGCCGAAGGCCGAGTTCGGGGCCGAAGAGCTGGTCGCGTTGCTCGTCACCCAGGCGGCCGCGGCCCCCGTGTTGGCCGTCGTCCAGCCCGCGGGGAGCGCGGGCGCCACCACGGCGTCGAACTTCTCCGTGAAGGTCGGCGCCTGGCCGAGCGTCAGGGTGACGTTGAAGTTGCCGTAGTCCGTGTCGCCGTCCTGGAGGTGGAAGGTCAGCGTGATCTGGCCGCCGCAACTGCCGGCGGCCGTGAAGCTGAACTCGCGCGCGGCGCCGCCCGGCTCGACCGCGCCGTAGTTGACCGGGCTGGTCGGGTTCGTGACGCCGCCGGTCGGCAGCAGCGTGACCGTCAGGTTCGAGGTCGGGCCGGCGCCGATGTTGGTGACGCCGAAGCTGACCGTCACGTCCTCGCCCCCATCGACGGCGCCGTTGCCCGGCGCGCAGCCCTCGGCCACGAGCGTCACGCCGCCGTTGCGCAGGACGGGCAGCTTCGCCCCCTGGATGTCGGCGTCGTACATGCCACGGCCGTGCGTGGCGATGCGCAGGATGCGGTGGACGTTGTTAATCTCGGCGTCGAAGACGGCCACGCGCGGCAGCCCCGTCCCGAAGGGCTCCCAGTTCGCGCCGCCGTCCGAGGAGTGGTAGACGCCGATGTCCGTGCCGGCGTAGAGCGAGTTCGAGTCCTGCGGGTCGATGACGAGCGCGCTGACGGGAACGTCCGGGATGCCGTTGCCCGCGGGCGTCCACGTGGGCGTGGGGTCGTTCAGGTTCGTCGTCTTGAAGACGTGCTGGCCGTCGGGGACGCCGAAGCTGGTGAAGGTGACGTAGGCCGTGAACTTGTTGTTGGGGTCGATGACGGCGCGGCCGATGGACTTGCGCGCCGGGTCGGCCGGGTTGGGCGCGGGGAAGTTCGCGCCCGTCACGTCCGTCAGCGTCGCCGAGCCCGTGGTGGTGGCGAAGACCTGCCCGTTGCGCAGGCCGACGATGCGGACGTTGTCGTCCTGCGGCGAGATGCCGATGGCCGTGATGACCACGCCCTGCGTCGCGTTGACGGGGACGAGCGGCCCCTGGCTGGCGAGCACCATCGTGTCGCCGCGGTTGGTCGAGCGGTACAGGCGGTCGGTGCCGAAGTAGACGGTCTGCGGGTCGCCCGGCCCCAGCTCCATCGGCGCGTAGAAGAGGACGGCGTTGCCACAGCCGATCCCGTTGTTCGAGAACGTGCCCGAGCAGCCGCGCAGCGACGACCAGGCGAAGGCCGAGGTGGTGGCCCGCTCGAAGCCGATCTGCGAGTTGGTCTGGTTGAAGAAGGTGTGGTACGAGGTGACGTTGGTGGTGTCGGGGGCGTTCTTGTCAATCTGCGCGTAGCCGCCGTCACCGCCGCGGCAGTTGACCCAGGTCACGCCGTCGGCGGCGAGGCAGTTGGTGCCGTTGTCCTGCGTCCCGCCGATGGTGAAGAACTTGTCGAACGGGTGGAGCGCGATGCTCTGGAACTGCGTCGCGCTGAACTCCGAGTTGTTGAGGCTCGTCCAGGTCGTGCCGTTGTTGGTCGAGCGCCAGATGCCGCCGTCGTTGCCCGTGTAGACGACGTTCGGGTTCGAGGGGGCGACGGCGAGCGCGTGCGAGTCGGCGTGCAGCGTGTTGTCGTTGCGGACGAAGCTGGCGCCGCCGTTGGTTGAGCGCTTCATCACGTCGATGTTGCAGAGGCCGGCCGTGCCGCTGCGCGCGGCGCCGCCGAGGTGGATGGTCTGGTTGTCGGGCGTGACCGCGATGGCGATGTCGTAGAAGCACTGCCCGCCGCAGAAGCCGGCCGATCCGTTGAGCGTGGCCGACCAGGTGACGCCGCCGTCGGTCGAGCGGCGCACCGAGCCACCGCGGGTGGCGTTGCCGCCCGTGCAGACGCCCGGGTTCAGCTCGCCGGTGGCGGCGTAGAAGGTTGTGCCGGCGGTCGGGTTGTGCGTCGCCGTCAGCTCGGCGCGGAAGCCGGTGCCGTCCGGGATGACGTGCGTGCGCGTGAAGGTCGGGGTGGCGGCGAGCGCGTTGGCCGTGCGGTAGATGCCGCCGTCGCCCGTCACGCCGATGACCGTCACGAGCAGCACGTTCGGGTTCACGGGGTCGAGCTGGATGTCGATCATCGTGCGGTCGTTAGGCGTCGGCACGCCCGTCACCTGCACCTGCTCGAAGGTCGGGTTGGCCGACTGCGCGTTGGTCGAGCGGTAGAGGCCGCGGCGCGGCGCCCCGAAGGGCGTGGTGTTCGGGTTGCCGCCCGAGCCCGACGTGGTCGAGACGTAGACGACGTTGTTGTCGAGCGGGTTGACCATGATGCGGCCGAAGGAGCGCCCCGTAAACACGTCCTGCCCCGCGCCGTTGAGGCGGAAGGGGCCGGTCAGTACGGGGCTGGCCGAGTTGGCGTTGCGGATGATGTAGAGGCCGCGGCCGGCGAAGCTGTCGGCCGACTGGTTCGGCTCGCCCGTGCCGACGTAGACGATGTTGCTGTCCACGGGGTCGATGGCGAGGGCGCCGATGGCGAGCGTCTCCAGCTCGAAGTCGAAGAGCGGCGTCCAGTTGGTGCCGCCGTTGGTGGACTTGTAGAGTCCGCCCTGCGCCGTCCCGACGTAGACGGTGTTGGGGTCGGTCGGGTGGATGGCGATGGAGATGGTGCGTCCGCTGACGGGGACGGAGGCGGCGCTGGTCTGCCCGTTGGGGATGGGCTTCGGCCCGAGCTCGCGCCACTCCGGGTCGGCGCTGAGCGCCGAGGCCGCCGCCGCGCCGAAGCGGGCGCCGTCGAGCAGGCGGCGCGCCTTCTTCTCGTTCTCCTGCTTCTTCATCTTCTCTATCGCGCGCTCGCGCGGGTTGAAGGGCAGGCTGTGCGGGCGGCCGCGCCGCAGGTCAACGTAGTCGGCGCGCAGGCGCAGGTAGGCGGCCTTGTCGATCTTGCCGGCCATCCCCGGCGGGAGGTCTGGGTCTTCGCTCTCCTCGTCGTCGGGGGCGTCAGGTTCGAGGATGGAGTCCTCCGCCTTGCCGCCCTTCATGCCCTCTTCGAGCAGCTTCTTGGCGCCCTTCTCGATCCGCGAGCGCGGGTCGTCCGTCTCAGACTTCTTGCCGTCGGCGCCGTCCTGGCCTGACACGGCGCGGGGGCCGTTCCAGGCCAGCGCGCAGAGCGACGCTACGATAGAGAGCACGAAGGCCCATTTCCTGAAACTCTTCATCGGACAAATCTCCTGGGGAAGGAAGATACTGAAGCGGACGCGCGGCCGCACGGAGTGTGGCGGCGCGCCCGGCTGAGCATGGCGAGGCGTTCTCGCCCGCGCGAATTATCGCCGGCAGTAGATGAAAGCGAACGGGTCGGCCCTGAGAGACGCTGACCCCGTCGGCAGGAATCCCCGCTGGTTAAAACTAGACTGGGTAATGCGAACGGAAAGCTAAACCGGCAGGTATCTCCTACCGGGTGTGAGACGGGTGCAAGAGCAGGCGCACAGTACTTCGTACGCCACGCCGTGTCAAGGGAGCGGCCGCGCGTGACGTTGCGCGACGACCGCCGCGCGGCCTATGCTCTAGGACAGAGGGGGCGATAAATATGAGATTCCCGGTCTGTGTGCTCCTGATCGCCTGCGCGGCCGCGACCGCCGTGCCCGGGCCCGTGCCGCACGCGGGCGACACGCCGTCCGCCTCGGCCGCCTCCGGTCAGTCTCGGAAGCGTGTGCGCCGCCGCCCCGTGAGGAGGAAGAGTATGCCGAAGACGAACCAGACGCCCGCGCCGGCCGGCGGCCCCGTCCTTGATGGGCCGAACCGGATGGAGATCGACCCCGCGGACATCCCGCCCTCCGAGCGCCCGCGCGACCCCAACGTGGACGACCGCACCGTAATCCCCTCAGAGGTCTCGCCCGACGACATGGCCCCCTCGGCGCGCAAGCCGAAGAAGCGCCGAAAGACGGGTAGACAGTAGTCAGCAGTCAGTAGCCAGTAGGAGAAAGGCAAAAGCGGGGCAGGTCTCATCGTTTGATTGATGAGACCTGCCCCGCCTGCTTTTCTACTGTCTACTGTTCTCCCTCAGACGGTGAACCGGCCCGCCTCCAGAATCTCCTTGACGTAAGAGAGGAAGCGCTCGGCGTCCGCGCCGTCGATGATGCGGTGGTCGAAGGAGAGCGCGAAGTAGGCCATGTGGCGGACGGCGATGAAGTCCTCGCCGTCATCGGTCGTGATGACGCGCGGCCGCTTCTCGATGGTGCCGACGCCGAGGATGGCGACCTGCGGCTGGTTGATGATGGGCGTGCCGAAGAGGCCGCCGAAAACGCCCGGGTTGGTGATGGTAAAGGTGCCGCCCGCCACCTCGTCGGGCTTGAGCTGCTTGGCGCGCGCGCGGTCGGCGAGGTCGTTGGCGGCCTTCGCCAGGCCGGCGATTGAGAGTTCGTCGGCGCGCTTGATGACCGGGACGATGAGGCCCCAGTCGAGCGCGACGGCCATGCCGAGGTTGATGTCGCGCTTGTAGATGATCTGGTCGCCCGCGACCTGCGAGTTGAAGACGGGGAACCGTCGGATGGCCTGCGTGACGGCCTGGAAGATGAAGGGCATGTAGGAGAGCTTCGTCCCCTGCTGCTGTTGGAACTCGGCCTTCTTCTGTTCGCGCAGGCGTTGCACGCGCGTCATGTCGATCTCGTAGAAGGTGGCGACGTGCGCGCTCGTGCGCTGCGACATCGTCATGTGCTCGGCGATCTTCCTGCGCATGACGGACATCGGCTCGACGCGGTCGCCCTCGCCGGGCTGCGCGGGCGGCGGTGCGGGCTGTGACGGCTGGGGCGTCTGCTGCGGCGCGCGCGCCTCGGCCTGCGGCTGCGCGGAGGCGGCGGCCTGCTGCGGCGACAGGGCCGCGCCCGACTCGATGTAGCTGAGGATGTCGTTCTTCGTCACCCTTCCGCTCGCGCCCGTGCCTTCGAGCCGCGAGATGTCTATGTTGTGCTCGGCGGCGATCTTGCGCACGAGCGGGCTCGAGCGCGTGCGGCGCAGCTCCTCGGCCGTGCGCTCGGCGTTCGAGCGTTCGTCGTCAGCCGCAGGTCTGGCGGCGGCGGGGCCCGGCGGCTCGACCGGGGGCGTGGGCGGGGCGGGGCTCGGCGGGGCCGCGGCGCGTTGCTGCGGCGCGGGCGGCGTGGGCGTCTGCGGCGCGACCGGGGCGGGCGGAGGCTGTGGCGGCGGCGGCGCGGAGGCCGCGGCCTGGCTCGCGGGCGCGGCCGAAGCGGCGGCGGCCTCCTGCTTCGGCGGCTCGGCCTTCGGCGCTTCGGCCGCCGGGGCGGACGCGGACGCGGCCTCGCCGGCCTCGCCGATGTAGGCGACGACCTTGTTGACCTCGACCGTGTCGCCCTCCTTGAAGAGGACTTCGGTCAGCGTCCCGGCCGCGGGGGAAGGAATCTCCGCGTCAACCTTGTCGGTCGAAATCTCGAAGAGCGGCTCGTCGCGCTCGACCTGCTCGCCGACCTTCTTCAGCCAGCGCGTAATCGTCCCCTCCGCGATGGACTCGCCCATCTGCGGCATCACCACTTCCGTTGCCATATGCTCACTCCGTTCGCGTGAACCGTGACGGGAGCGTGAGCCGTGAACCGTGAACCGTGACAAGAAAGAACTGCCTTCCTCTTGTCACGGTTCACGGTTCACGGCTTTTTCTTGTCACGGTTTACGGTTTACCGTTTACGGCTTTATTCCGCCGTCGTCGGGTCGATCATGCGCTTGATTTCCGAGACGCGGTTGGCGGGGAAGCCGCCGCGCTGCGCGTGCTCGCGGACGGCCGCCTCGTCCGGGGCGATGTAGACGCAGTAGACCTTGTCGCCCGTGACGTAGCTCTCGACCCACTGAATTTTAGGCCCCATCTCTTGCAGCACGCCGCAGGACTTCTGCGAGATGGCCTGCAACTCCTCCGGCTTCAGGTCGCCCGCGCCGGGGATTTCGCGCTCGATGAGAAACTTCGGCATGAATCGCTCCTTTATAGCCGTCAGCGTTCGGCGACCAGCTTTCAGCCGGACAAAGACAGCCGGGTTAAAAATCAAATGACCTCTTCCGCCACGAAGATTGGCTGAGCGCTGAACGCTGACGGCTTCAATACGCCGCCAGCCTGCGCGCGGCCTCCAGAACGTCCTTGACCTGCGGCAGGTGGTACTCTTCGAGCGGCGGCGAGTAGGGCACGGGCGTGTCGGTCGCCGCCACGCGCACGACCGGCGCGTCGAGCCACTCGAACGCCTCGCCCGCGATGGTCGCGGCGATCTCGCCGCCGATGCCGCCCGTGCGCGAGGCCTCGTGCAGTATCAAGACCTTGCTCGTCTTCTTCGCCGTCCGAAGTATTGCCTCCCTGTCCATCGGCGCGAGCGTCCGCAGGTCTAAGACCTCGACGTCGAGCCCCTCCTTCTCCAACTCCTCGGCGGCGTCGAGCGCCGTCAGCGTCTGCGCGCCGAAGGTGATGACGGAGAGGTCGCGCCCTTCGCGGCGCACGCGCGCCTTGCCGATCTCGACCGTGTAGTCCTCTTCGGGGATCTCCTCGCGCAGGCGCGGCAGGCGGTAGAGCTTCTTGTGCTCGAAGAAGAGGACGGGGTCGGGGTCGCGGATGGCGGCCTTAATCAACCCCTTCGCGTCGTAGGCGGTCGAGGGCTCGACCATCTTGAGCCCCGCCGTGTTGAGGAAGAACGCCTCGGCGTTCAGGCTGTGGAACGGCCCCGAGTGGACGCCCGCGCCGCAGGGGCCGCGGAAGACGGCGGCGATGCCTGCGCCCCAGCGGTAGCGGCACTTCGCGGCGTAGTTCGTCAGCATGTCGAAGGCCGGCGAGATGAAGTCGATGAACTGGAACTCGGCGACGGGCCGCATCCCCATCAGCGCCGCGCCGCACGCCGCGCCGACGATGGCGGCCTCCGAGATGGGCGTGTCGATGACGCGCCCCTCGCCGAACTCGTCCAGGAGCCCGTCCGTCACCTTGAACGCGCCGCCGTAGACGCCCACGTCCTCGCCGATGAGGAACACGTCGGGGTCGCGCTCCATCTCCTCCCACAAGCCCTGCCGGATGGCCTCCACGAACGTCACCACCCCGCCGCGCTCCGGCCGGTTCGACCTGTGCTCTTTCTTCGTTGCCGTTGACATGTCTGCGTTTAGGCCCACGCCGTCGCCTTGACGTGCTTGCGGGCGATGTTTGGACTCTCCGGGTTAACAATTAGACGCTGCTGTTTGGGGTCAACAATCACGTCCAGGTCTTCCATTGGAATCGCGCCGAGCAACGGTTCGACGGCACCATGAAACATGATCGCGTCCACGGTGGCGCGGCGATTTCCGAACCGAATCTCTATGGGGCCGACGATCTTTACCTTGACTTCGCTCTCGTCGGCCAGGGTGCCTACTGTTTCACCCAGCACCGGGAGGTCGAGTTGCTGCTTGATCTGCTCGTTGACGACGAGCATGTACGAGCCGCTGCCTACCAACGCCGTGACGCGCATGCGTTTAATTTCGTTCTCCGGCAGGAAGCCGCGCCGGTTCAGCGCGAGGTCGTCGGCGCTGATGAGTTCGATGTCCGCGTAGGTGAGTCCCATCTTCTTCTCTCCGTAGTCACGGGGTTCGAGAGTCGAAGACGCTTGGCGGCGCGCCTTGTGTTTGGGTAACAGCATCTTTAGTTCTCCAAGACCTTCGGGCGGAAGGCCGGGGGGACGATTGAGTTGTCGAAGACGTTGTAGGCGGCCTTCTCGGGGTCGGGCATGGGCGAGCTTTCGGCCCAGGCCGAGTCCTCTTCGATCTCGCGGCGCACGTCGGCGACTATCTCGTCGAGTTTGTCGGCGGTGGCGACGCCTTTGGAAATCAAGTGGCGGTGGAAGCGGTCGAGGGGGTCGCGCTTCTCCCAGTGTTCGAGTTCGCCCGGGGGGATGTAGCGCTGGTCGTCGTGCTCGGCGTGCCCTTTGCGGCGGTAGGTCTTGGCCTCGATTATCACCGAGCCCCCGCCGCCGCGCGCGAACTCGGCCGCGCGCTTCATGACCTCGTAGCAGGCGACCACGTCGTTGCCGTCCACGACGTAGCCGGGGATGCCGTAGCCCGCGGCCTTGTCGGCGAGGTTGGCGACGGCCGTCTGCTTCGAGGTCGGCGTCGAGTAGGCGTACCAGTTGTGCTCGGCGACGACGACGAGCGGGAGCCTCTGGACGGCGGCGAAGTTCAGCCCCTCGTGGAAGGCGCCCGTGCTCATCCCGCCGTCGCCGATGTAGGCGACCGCGACCGTGTCGAGCTTCCGCATCCGCGCGCCGAGCACGATGCCGGTCATCACGGGAATCATGTCGCCGAGGTGCGAGATGGGGCCGATGAAGCCCTTCGACATGTCGCCGAAATGAATGTTTAAGTCGCGCCCCTCGGAGGGCCCCCAAGCCTTCGCCATGTACTGCGCGAAGATTTCGCGCGGCCGGATGCCCTTCACCAGGACCGCGCCGAGGTCTCGGATCAGAGGCGCGATGAAGTCCTGCTTTTGAAGGGCGTAGGCCGTGCCGACCGCGGTCGCCTCCTGGCCCAAAGAGCGGAAGACGCCGCCCACGACCTTCGTCTGCCGGTAGAGGTTGACGAGCCGCTCCTCGACGAGGCGCGTCAGTTGGAGCCAGCGGTAGAGTTCGAGCAACTGCTCGTTCGTCAGGGTCGTCTCGCCCGTGCAGATGACCTCGCCCTGCTCGTTCAGAGGGTCTGCGACCGACAGGGCCTCGGCGCGCGGCGGCGGGAGGAAGACGAAGGGCTCGGCCGCGGCGTCGTCGCCGTTCGAGCCCTTCGCCTGTTTCGTTTTACCCTTGCCGCCTCGCGGGGCGGCCTTAGTCGTGGGGGTCTCTTTCATAGAGCGAGTTAGAAATGGATGGTCAAACCGTGGATGCCTTCGGCGGCCTCCATGACGGCCTCGGAGACGGTCGGGTGCGCGTGGATGACGCGCCCCAGCTCGTCGGCCGTCGATTCGAGGTGGAGGGCGACGATGGCCTCGTGAATCATCTCGGTCGCGTGCGGGCCGACGATGTGGACGCCCAGCAGCTCGTCGTACTTCGTCTCGCTGACGACCTTGACGAACCCCTCCTCCTCGCCGAGGATGCGCGCCTTGCCCGAAGCGCTGAACGGAAACTTCGCCGTCTTCACGTCGTAGCCCAGCTCCTTCGCCTTCGCCTCGGTCAACCCCACCGACGCGACCTCCGGGTCGCAGTAGGTGCACGAGGGCACGTGGCGCAGGTTGATGGGCTGCGCCTTGTGGCCCGCGATCTGCTCGACGGCGAGGATGCCCTCCTTCGACGCGAGGTGCGCGAGCCACGGCGTCGGGATCACGTCGCCGATGGCGAAGACGTTGGGCTCGCCCGTGCGGCAGAACTCGTCCACCTGTATGGCCCCGCGCTCGACCTTGATCTTCGTCCCTTCGAGCCCGAGCCCTTCGAGGTAGGGCATGCGGCCGACCGCGACCAGAAGCATCTCGGCTTCGAGCGTCACGTCGCCGCCATTCGCGTCCTTGCCCGAGACGCGGACGCCCGCGTCCGTCTTCTCGACCTTTTCGAGCTTCGTCCCCGCCAGGCACTTGATGCCGCGCTTGCGGAACGACTGTTCGAGCGCCTTCGATATCTCCTCGTCTTCGAGCGGCATGATGCGCGGCAGAAGCTCGACGAGCGTCGTCTCCGCGCCGAAGCGCGAGTAGACGGAGGCGAACTCGGTGCCGACCGCGCCGGAGCCCATCACGATGAGCGACTTGGGAACCTTCTCCAATTCGAGGATGTGGTCGGAGTTGACGACGCGCTCGCCGTCGGTCTCGAAGCCGGGGATGGGGCGGACGACCGAGCCGGTGGCGATGATGATGTTCTTCGTGACGATGGTCTGCGCCTTGCCGTCCTCGCCCGTCACCTCGACCTTGCCGGGGAGCGCCAGCCTGCCCGCGCCCTTGAAGACCGTGATCTGGTTCTTCTTCATCAGGAACTCGATGCCCTTCGAGTTCTTGGTCACGACCTTCGCCTTGCGCTTCTGCACGTCCTCGAAGGCGAGCCGCACCTCCGAGACCTGCACGCCGAAGTCCTTGAGGTCTTTGTGCGCCTTCTCGTAGTAGTGCGCCGACATCAGGAGCTGCTTGGTCGGGATGCAGCCGCGCAGCGTGCACGTCCCGCCGAGCCGCTTGTCCTTCTCGACGAGCGCCACCTTCAGCCCGAGCTGCGCCCCGCGGATGGCGGCCACGTACCCGCCCGGCCCCGACCCGATCACCGTCACGTCGAACTGTTCCGTAGACAAATTGGTTCTCCTGAAAAAGCCGTGAACCGTGAACCGTAAACCGTGACAAGTGAAAGACAGTTTTATCTCGTCACGGTTTACGGTTCACGGTTTACGAGTCTGTTGGAAGTTTTGCAAACGGCATTATAGACGCCCGCGCCCGTTTACTCCAAAAGGGGTCTCCGGGTCAGCGGAAGAGCGCGTCGTAGTCGGCGATGAGCCGTTCGAGCCCCGCCTTCAACTCCGCGTCGCGCGCCGCCTCGTCCGCGTACTTGAGCTGAAGCCGGTGGACGCGGTCGGTGTTGTCCACCTCCGCTTCGAGCAGCCTAGCCTTCGACTGGGGGTCACGCTTGAGCGCGCCGACGAGCCCCGCGAGGTCGCCCTTGCGCGCGTCGAGCAGCGCCTGCGCCTCGGCCACGCCCGCCTTCGCCTCCCCCGCCTTCTCGACCTTCGCGAGCAGCTCGTCCGTGAAGGTGTTGAGCGACTTGAGGGCGGCGTCGGCCCCCTCGGCGCTCCCGACCCCCACGTCGCCCGCGCCCGAGCCGATGCCGCCCGAGCTGGAACTCGTGTAAGACCAGCGGCAGCCGGCGAGCGCGAGCCCGCACGCGAGCGCCGTCAAAGTGTGGGCGACCCTTCTACTCATCAAGACACTCCACAGGGAACCGGGGAAGCGCTATGATGTAGCAAACCGCCGAAACGAAAGTCAAACCCGAGGAGGCCGCGCCGCACGAGATGAAGCACACCGAAGGGTTCCTGAAGCTGGTGGACGACGCCAAATCGCGTGTCCGCGAGGTCACGGTCGAGCAGACTTTAGACCGGATGAAGCAGGGCGCGCGCCTCATCGACGTGCGCGAGGACAACGAGTGGCAGCAGGGCCGCGCCGCCGGCGCGGAGCACCTGGGCCGCGGCGTCATCGAGCGCGACATCGAGCGGGAAGTCCCCGAACACGGCGCGGAACTGATCCTCTACTGCGGCGGCGGCTACCGCTCGGCCCTGGCCGCCGACAACCTCCAGCGCATGGGCTACACCAACGTCTACTCGCTGGCCGGCGGGTGGAAGGCTTGGAACGACGCGGGCGCGCCCGTCGAGGGCGGGTCTTAAAGTCTGAAAGAGGAGGCACCCATGAAGCACGAGACATGCGCGCGCCGCCGCGCCCCTTACGCACTCCTGCCGCTCGCGGCGCTCGCGCTCCTGGCCTGCGCGCCGCGGGCGCGCGCGCAGCTCGACCCCGGGGCGGCCTACCGCACGCTGATGCAGCAGCGGATGGAGATGTCGGTGCGCGCCGTCACGGAGGCGCAGCGCCGCCGCTTCGAGGAGGGCAAGTCCGACACGCACTTCCCTTCCGACGCCAACAAGGCCGGGGCCAAACCGGGCACCGTGCGCGTCGTCTCGCCCGAGGAGCGGAAGGCGCTCGCGCACAACGAGCGCGGCCTCGGGCACTTCGAGAAGGGGCGCGTCGAGCAGGCCGTCAAGGAGTACGAAGAGGCCCTCCGCGCCTTCCCCTCGCTCGCCGCCGCGCACAACAACCTGGGGAGCGCGCACTTCGCCGCCGCGCGCTTCGAGGAGGCCGCGTCGGCCTTCCGCCGCGCCGCCGAGCTCGAACCGAACTACGGCCAGGCCCTCTTCAACCTCGCGCTCGCGCACCTCAAGCTCGGCCGCGAGCGCGAGGCCGACGCCGCCATCCAGGCGGCCGTGCGCGCCTACTACACCGCGGGCGACGAGCACTTCCGTGCGGGCCGCCTGAAGGAGGCCGAAGAGTCCTACCGCGGCATGCTCCAGATCGACCCCGAGTACGTGCCCGCACTCCTCCGCCTCGGCCTCGTCGCCAACGACACGCGCCGCTTCGAGGAGGCGGCCCACCACCTCCGCCGCGCCGCCGCGCGCGAGCCCGCCAACCCCTACGCGCACGAGGGACTCGCCGAAGCCCTCTACGGCCTGAACAAGTTCGACGAGGCCGCCGCCTCTGCCGACCGCGCCCTCAAACTCGCCCCCGACTCTGCGGGCGCGCACTACTTCGCCGGCCTCGCCCGCGCCGCGTCGGGACAACGCGACGCCGCCCTCAACCACCTCGCACGACTCAAGGAACTCAAGTCCGACAACTACGCCCAACTCCTCTCCGACTTCGTCGAGAAGAGGTCGCCCGGCAAGTAGTATTCGGGTGGCCGCGAACGGCCGCGATCTTTCCGGCGTAAGAGGGGGAGGAGGCTTCCGACATGATATACGTGCTCGCCCCCGTCCTGCTCCTGACCGCGTGGCAGTTCTTCCTGAGGGCCCGCCGTCAAGGGCTACTCCGGGTCTTGAAGAGCATCGCCGTCGCGGCCCTCTCGGGCTTACTCGCGGGCCTCTTCATCGGCCTGGGGGCCCGCGCCGGGATGGCCGCCATCGCCTTCGCCAACGGCGGCGCGCCGGTCTTCACGCTCGCCGGCTCCTTCGCCGTCGTCTCCACCTTCGCCAGTTACGGCATACCTCTAGGCGTCGTCTACGAAGGACTCTTCCGCCGCCTTCTCCGCTCTCACGGCCTGGCCTACGGCGGCCTCCTCATGCTCACCTCCTGGTACCCGCTCGCCCAGGCTGCCGCCCAACAACTCACGGGACAACCGGCCCTCATCCCCCTCATCCTCTTCTCCGGCCTCATCGTCGCCCTCATGTGGCTCCCCTTCGGCCTCACCCTCGAAGCCCTGCTCAAGCGCTGGCAGAGCCCGACCCTCGCGCCATCCTTGGCCACCACCGCCGCCTGACGACAGTCGAAGCCCGGCGTAAATATTTCTGCCACTTCTCTCTCGTTTCACTGTAGGATGAGGCGCAACGGAGGAAGAGCGGCGTGATGGACGCCTCACCTGATCTCTGGACATCCCTGCTTGACCTATGGGGCAAGCTGCGAGAAGGCGTTCGCGATAACATCATCGCCGACATCATCGTCGTGGTGCTGGTGGCTCTGGCGGGAATCTTCCGCAAAGCATTGCTGTCAGGGATTAAGGCTCTCTACGCGGGCATCAAACGGCTCTTCAGCAACCCCCCGTCTCCGGAGCTTCCGCCACCGGCGAGACACGAGGTTGTCATTAAAGTCGAGACGCCTCAACCGTCTCCCGCGCCGACGCAACACACGCCACCCCTACCTTCTCAGCCCGAGCCGAATTCAACGGTCAGCTTGCCCGAGATACCGCGCCACCCTGTCGGCTTCGTCCCCCGGCGCGACAAAGAAGATCGTGACATTCTGAACATCTTAAGAGGCACCCTAGCGCCGCGTGACAACCAGCTAGTTACTCTCTACGGGCCGGGCGGCGTCGGCAAGACGCGTCTCGCCGTCGAGGCGACGCGCCCGTCGGGCGAGGCTTTCGCGCAGCGCGTTGTCTGGGCGAGTGCTGACGGCCGCCCGGATTTTAAACTCTCCACGCTGCTCGACAGCGTCGCCCTGCAACTTGGGCGACGTGACTTGCTCACGCTCGCGCCCGAAGCGAAGGACGAACAGGTACGCGCGCTCGTCGTCGAAAGCCCGACGCTCGTTGTGCTCGACAATTTCGAGACGATAGTCCCCGACGAGCAGAGACTTATCGAGGCGTGGTTTGCCAAAGCACAGTGCTCGGCCCTGTTCACCTCACGGGACAAGATTACCGGCACGATTCCCATCTACGTTCCGGGCATGAAGCGCGACGAGGCGGAGGAGTTCCTGAGCAAGGTAGTCGCGCAGACACAAGACCCGCAGGTCTTTACCCCTGACGTACGCGAGCGTGTTTACGAGATGGCGGAGGCCAACCCGCATGTCATGCAGTGGATAGTAGGACAGATTGATGAGGCGCGCGTCCCGGGCAGGGTGTTTGAGGAGTTGGCCGTGGGCGAAGGCGCCGCCGCCGAGCGTGTCTTCGAGCGCTCCTTCAAACTGCCGCAGTTGGGCGACGACGGCCGCGACGCACTGCTCGCCCTCTCGCTCTTCGCGCCGAGCGCGCCACGCGAGGCGCTGGCGGAGGTCGCGGGATTCGGCAACGACTGGGAAAAGAGGCTAGACATGGCGGTCAAGAGCCTGCACGCGCTATGGCTCGCCAAGGGCGTGGACGGCAACCGCCGCCTCACCGTCGAAGGCTTGACGCGCAGCATGGCCGCCTCCCGCCTCTCGAAAGACCCGCGCGGCAACGAGTTCCGCCGCCGCTTCGTCGCCTACTTCCTCCGCTACGCCGTAGAGCGTGAAGAACCGGCCCCCGAAAACTACGACGCGCTGGAAGTGGAGAAGGATAATCTGCTGGGCGCGTCGGAGGTGGCTTTCGCTTCCGGGGACTGGGGGAGCGTGACGCGAATGGCATACGCTCTGGCGAGAGGTGCTACAGGAATGCTGAGCGTGCGCGGCTACTGGGGTGAAGCAGTAAAGTTTGGTGAACAGGCGCTTCAGGCAGCACGTGCTTTACAGGATGAAGGGCAGATTGCAGGTCTCTCGCACAATCTAGCCATAATGTATCAGAACCGCGGGGAGGTAGCTGAAGCGCGCCGCCTATTCGACGAGAGCCTTGAGATCACGAGGAGACTTGGCTATCAGGGCGTCGTCGCCAGCACACTGTACCACTTGTCGATTCTCGCGCAGGAACAAGGCGAACTCGAACAGGCGCGCCGCCTCTTAGATGAGAGCCTTGAGATTGCGAAGAGGCTCGGTGACCAAGGCGGCGTCGCCATCGTCCTCCACCAGTTGGCGATACTCGCGCAAGGTCGGGGTGAACTCAAAGAGGCACACCGCCTTTACGACGAGAGCCTTGAGATCGAGAAGAGGCTCGGCAACCAAAGTGGGATCGCCATTTCTCTGCACCAATTAGGCAGGCTCGCAGAGAAACAAAGCGAGATCGTAGAGGCGCGCCGCTTCTACGACGAGAGCCTTGAAATAAAGAGGAGGCTCGGCAACCAAGGGGGCGTCGCCCTCACCCTGCACGCGTTGGGCAGGCTCGCAGAGAAGGAAGGTGATAATGAGGGGGCGGCACGGTTGTTTCGTGAGTCTCTGAGTATCTTTGAGAGACTCGACTCGCCGCATGCGGAGATTGCGCGGCGGAGTTTGGCGAGGGTGGGGGGCGAGGGTTCGTGAGGGAGGTCGGGGGGTTGTCGTGTGAGGGGTTTGATGTTCTGCTTGCCGGAAGGAATTTTTGAGGCGCGGAGAGGATATTTCCGGCGGGCGGGATGCTTTTGCGGCGCGCGGGCATAGTGTTCCGTTTGATGGGCATGGCATGCCCGCGCGAGAGTATGCTATGTCCGCGTGGGGGTATGCTATGTCCCCGCGTGGGCATGGCATGCCCTCGCGCGGGCATAGCGTTCCGACGCACGGGGATGTTGTGCGGGCGGGCGGGCGGCGTGTTCGGGGTGTAAAAATTACTGTTGCAAGGGGCGCGGGTGGTGATTATTATGCGGGCGAACCTCACTACCTTTTCTCTTTCTCACGAAAGGATGAAACAGTATGGCTAGGAACGAAGAGAAGCGCCTTAAGCCCGCGTTGATTGAGGCGGATGAGAGTTCGTACGCGGCTTTGCAGGCGATGGCGGGGTATAGTCCGGCGAATCAGGTATACGCGCTGGGGGCGATTACGGGGGTGTACGAGTCGTTGCGGGGTGCGTGGACGGCGGAGGCGCAGGCGGAGGCGGCGTACGCGGCGGCGCGCGACAACGCCGTGGCGAGGGAGTGGGAGTTTCATAACCTGATTCTGGGCGCGAAGGATCAGGTGACGGCGCAGTTCGGGCGGGACTCGAACGAGGTGCAGGCGATTGGGCTGAAGAAGGCTTCGGAACGCAAAGCGCCACAGCGCAGGAAGACGGGAGGCGGGACGAGTAGTTCATAGGCGGCAACGCCTCACCGTGATGCACGGGCGAAGGGGGCGCGGAATCCGCGCCCCCTTCGCCCGTGCGCGTTGTGCACGCGCGTTAATGTGTGCGGCTTCGCTTAAACTTTGTGCCGGGGTTTGGCCGGGAGTTTGGCGGGCAGGTCGAGTTCGTCGTTGGCGAGCACGTCGAGGCAGACGCCCGCGGCCTCCGCGTACTTCAGGAGAATGGGCAGAGGGGGTTCGCGCTCGCCTAACTCGTAGCCGGAGACGTTGCTCTGATAGATGAAGTCCTCAAGCCCCAGGTGTTTTAAGAACTCGTTCTGAGAGAGGCCGAACGCCTCCCTGATGTGGCGCAGTTTTTCGGCCAGGCGCTCCGGCCTGTGGCGCGGCCTCCTTCCCATTCTGTGTTGCTTAAATTTTATGCTTTGGCTTCGCCGGAAGCCTGGCGGGCAGATCAAGTTCGTCGTCAATCAGCACTTCCACGCACACACCCGCGAGGCGCGCGTACTTGAGCAGTATCGGCAGCGGCGGCTCTCGCGTTCCCAACTCATAACCCGAAACGGCGCTTCGGAAGTGGCTCTCGCCCAGTTCCAACTGCGCGAGCATCCCGTCTTGCGAGAGGTCAAGTGCGAGGCGGATTTGCAAGAGCTTTTCCGCCAGCCTGTCAGGTTTAGGACGTGCCCGCGAACCCATCAGGAGCCACCCCCTGACGGATTCGACACGAAGTCTCGCTTGCCTTTAGACGCAATTGCGTCTAAAATCCGATTGCGTAACTGATTCGCCGTGAGTAGGAACCTTCCTTGCTCAACGGCGATGCTCATCACTGAGGGTGAGCTACGCTTCGCATCCGACCCGTTGCCTTATCAAAGACCGGCGGGAATATACCACAGGAGTCTCACATGGGCATTTTGGTAGGCCGTCAGTAACGGGGGGCGCGTAAGGGCAACGCTACCCCGCGCACGCCCGCGCCTCAAGCGGGCTGTGCCGGGAGGCCGCGCGCGTGGGGTACGTCGCGCGGCCTCCGCGTATCTGTTCGGCGTCAGAGCTTAGCCAGCACTTCGGCCTCGCGCTCGGGGGGCAGCGCGCCGACCCACACGTCCGAGACCGCGCCGCGTTCGAGCATGATGAGCGTGGGCGTGCCCGACACGTCGAGCGCGGCGGGGTGCGCCCGCGTGACCTGCTCGACGGCGACGCCCAGTTCGCCGAGGTAGCGCCGCCCCTCCTCCGCGTCGTGCGGCACGACGGCGAAGAGCTTCACGCGCCCGCCGCGCGCCGCCGCCTCGCCCGCGAGCCTCCGGTAGAACGGCGCGCTCTCGGTGCAGAAGCGGCAGTCCTTCGATACGACGATCAGCAGCGCCCGCTCCTCGCCCGCCAGATTCAGGCCCGCGAGCTCGACCCGCGTGCCGACCTCCGGCCCGCGCGAGCGCTCCGCCGCGCCCGCCCAGAGATACTGTCTCGCCAGCACCGCGCAGACCGCCACAGCCACCAGCACGATGGCGACGTTGACCAACGCCTCCGCCTTCCGCGTCTTGTTCTGCATGAGGTTAATCGCTCCCGTCGTCGCTGGAGGCCGCGCGCACGCGGCCCCTGTAGAAGTACCGCGCCGCGCGGGCCGAAGACCTGCCGTTTTAAAGGCCGGGACTCCGACCCGCGGCCGGCGCGACCGCACCGCACGCGGCGCTACCAGCTACAACACTCAATCGAGCAGCGCACGGCCGCGCGCCTGCACGCGCGCCGGCAGTCCCACTGGTACTCGGGCGGGTAGAACTGGCACTCGTATTCGCACGCCTGCCCTTCGATGCCGCAGCCGCAGAGGTCGCCCGAGCAGGCGCGGGCGTTGTCGCTCGTCGAGACCGACACCAGCAACGTTACGAGGAGGAGCAGCAGCAGGAGCTTCTTTCTTAACATCGGTTTTCTCCTTTGTGTTGTAAGGCCGGAGTTGACGCGGGGCCGTGCGCGAATCGGAACCCTGTGGGCGCGGGTTCCTGCGAGGCAGGGCGGGGCCGCAGCTTCGGGGGAACTTGGGCCGGAATCTTCGGCGGCCCGACGCCCCGAAGCCCTGCGGGCGTCCGAACTGTTCGCACACATTCCTCGTCGTGGGGAGACGTTCGGAGCCTCAGTCTACGCGCCGCGCGCCGCGCCATGAACAGACTTGTGTCGGGACGGACGCGCCCCGTGATGAGTCGGATTAGTCGTTGATAGGATGGTTCGGGGGGGCTTGCCGCTGACGTGTGACGGGCGGTGGGTGTAAAATTGGATGGGTGAAGGTCTCTTACTTTCTTGAAGGATGAACCCTCTTATGACTAAGGAAGCGGCGGAGCAGAGGGCGGCGAACACAAGGGTCGAGTCGGACTCGATGGGCGAGATCGAGGTGCGTGCGGACAGGTATTGGGGGGCGCAGACGGAGAGGTCTCTGCACCACTTCAACATCGGGTTCGACGTGATGCCGAGGGAGATGGTGCGGGCGCTTGGGCTGCTTAAAAAGGCAGCGGCGCTGGTGAACGAGGAGTTGGGGAAGCTGGCGTCGGACAAGGCGCGTCTGATTGAGAGGGCGGCGGACGAGGTGATTGAGGGGAAGCTGGACGAGCACTTCCCCCTGCGCGTGTGGCAGACGGGCAGCGGCACGCAGACGAACATGAACGCGAACGAGGTCATCTCGAACCGCGCCATCGAGCTCGCCGGGGGCGAGATGGGGTCGAAGCAGCCCGTCCACCCGAACGACCACGTCAACATGTCGCAGTCGTCGAACGACACCTTCCCGACGGCGATGCACATCGCCGCGGCCGAGCAGATGCGGAAGCTCATCCCCGAAGTCGAGCGCCTGCGCGCCGCCATCGACGCGAAGGCGAAGGAGTTCTGCGACGTGGTCAAGATCGGACGGACGCACTTGCAGGACGCGACGCCTTTGACCGTGGGGCAGGAGTTCGGCGGGTGGGCCTCGCTGCTCGAAAGAGACATCGAAAGGCTCGAAGCCGTCATGCCAGGGCTCTACGACCTCGCCATCGGCGGGACGGCCGTGGGGACGGGCCTGAACTCGCACCCGGAGTTCGCCGAAAGGGCGGCGGCGAAGATCGCGGAGCTGACGGGGCTGCCGTTCAAGTCGCACCCGAACAAGTTCGCGGCGCTCTCCGCGCACGACGAGATGGTCTTTGCGAGCGGCGCGCTGAAGACGCTCGCGGGGTCTTTGATGAAGATCGCGAACGACGTGCGCTGGCTCGGGTCGGGGCCGCGGGCGGGGATCGGCGAACTGGTGCTGCCCGAAAACGAGCCGGGCTCCTCGATCATGCCGGGGAAGGTGAACCCGACACAGTCGGAGGCGTTGACGATGGTCGCCGTGCAGGTGATGGGCAACGACGCGGCCATAGGGTTCGCCGGCTCGCAGGGCAACTTCGAGCTGAACGTCTTCAACCCCGTGATGATTCACAACCTGCTCCACTCCATAAGGCTTTTGAAGGACGCGTGCCGCGGCTTCGTGGACTTCTGCATCCAGGGCCTGGAGCTGAACCGCGCGCGCATCGACGAGAACCTGCGCCGTTCGCTCATGCTCGTCACGGCCCTCAACCCGCACATCGGCTACGACAACGCCGCACGGATCGCCAAGAACGCACACAAGAAGGGCATCAACCTGCGCGAGTCGGCCGTCGAGCTGGGACTGTTGACCGCCGAGCAGTTCGACGAGTACGTCAAGCCCGAAGAGATGACGCACCCGTAAACAGAACCGCGAGCGGTAGCGAGCGGGTGCGGGTGACTTCAGACGCGTCTCTGAAGTCACCCGCACCCGCTCGCTACCGCTCGCGGTTCTGTTACGAACTATCGGGGCGGCGTCCGCATCTAATTTCCGGCGTGCGGTTGGCCCCGGCGGCGCTTGCGGGTCGCCCTTTGAAGGCTTATATTTCGCGTTTCCGGCGGGCGGCGCTTAAGTCGCCTGTTGCGGCAGAGAGGGTTAAAGATGACGACAGCGGTTGAGACTCTTGAGGTGAAGGAGCAGGCGCCCGCGCTCGAAGACTACTTCGGGCTGTCGGAGGCCGAGCTGTACGAGCGCATCGAGGCGGCGCGGAAAGTTCTGGGCCCGCGCCTCGTCATCCTCGGCCACCACTACCAGCGCGACGACGTCGTGCGCCACGCCGACTACACGGGCGACTCCTTCAAGCTCGCCAAGCTCGCGGCCGAGCGCCCCGAGGCCGACTACGTCGTCTTCTGCGGCGTCCACTTCATGGCCGAGTCGGCCGACATCCTCAAGCCGGGCGACCAGAAGGTCATCCTGCCCGACCTCGGCGCGGGCTGCTCGATGGCCGACATGGCGACGGCCGAGCAGGTCGAGGACGCTTGGGAGCAGTTGCGCGCCGTCGGCATCCTCGACGAGTTCAAGGTCGCGCCCGTCACCTACATGAACTCTTCGGCGGCCATCAAGGCTTTCTGCGGCGAGCACGAAGGCGTCGTCTGCACCTCGTCGAACGCCGTCCCGCTCTTCGACAAGTATCTGAAGGAGGCCGACAAGCTCTTCTTCTTCCCCGACCAGCACCTCGGCCGCAACACCGGCGTCAAGTTCGGCATCCCCCTGGACGAGATGGCGCTCTGGGACCCGAACAAGGAACTCGGCGGGAACACCGTCGAGCAGTTGCGCGGGGCGCGGCTCATCCTCTGGAAGGGCCACTGCTCCGTCCACGGCCGCTTCCGCCCGTGGCACGTGGACGCCATCCGCAAGGAGGTGCCGGGCATCAAGGTGCTCGTCCACCCCGAGTGCGAGCGCGAGGTCGTCGAGAAGAGCGACCTCAACGGCTCGACCGAGTACATAATCAAGGCCATCGAGGAGGCGCCCGCGGGCTCCGCCTGGGCCGTCGGCACCGAGGTCAACCTCGTCCAGCGGCTCGCCGGGCAGCACCCGGACAAGGACATCCGCCTGCTCGCCCCCGACCTCTGCATGTGCGCCACGATGTACCGCATCGCGCCGCAGAACCTCGCCTGGGCGCTCGAATCGCTCGTGCAGGGCCGCGTCGTCAACCAGATCACCGTAGACGACGAGACCGCCCGCTGGGCGCGCGTCGCCCTCGACCGGATGCTTGCTATCAAGTAAATGGTGAATGGTGAATGGTGAATGGATGAAGGCAGTTTCCATTCACCATTCACTATTCACTATTCACCAAACTATGGCTGACCCGAACGACCGCGTGCCCGAGAACGTGCCAGGCACTTATTACGTGGACACGAACTGCATCGACTGCGACGTGTGCCGCGACACCTCACCCGAGAACTTCACGCGCGCCGACCGCGGCGGCTACTCCTTCGTCTTCAAACAGCCCCAATCGGACGCCGAGCGCGCCCTCTGCGAAGAGGCGCTCATGGCCTGCCCCGTCGAGGCCATCGGCAACGACGGATAGTGAATGGTAAATAGTAAAACATCCCCACCGCAAGCGGTGGGGCTTTCGCCGGATTCACCCGAACAGGTCTAGCTGCGGGTCTTCGGCCTCTTTGTGACGGCGGATGTACTTGCGTATCACTTCCGCCGTCACCTT
>Ga0196962_10000150_pt1 | contig 40466 bp, 44 predicted proteins | sample S3v_20metaG_FD_183186 | JGI IMG/M metagenome (GOLD analysis project Ga0196962, IMG submission 183186) | Soil microbial communities from Anza Borrego desert, Southern California, United States - S3+v_20 | ecosystem: Environmental > Terrestrial > Soil > Desert | place: USA: California | collected...
TCCGAGCCGGCCGAGCCCGCCCCCGATGCCGCCCAGGCCTATGCCGACGGGCCGCCGTTCCGCGCCCGGCGCAATCCGGCGCGGCTGTGGACGATCGCCGCGATCGTCGCCGCGGCGCTGATGACGGCGGCGATCCTCGCCGTCCAATATTTCGGCCTCCCCGAGCTTGGCCAGCGGATCATTCCGGTGCAGGCCGCCGACGCGCTCGACCTCCACGGCACCGCGGTTCCGCGCCGGCTCGCCAGCGGCAACGAGCTGCTCGAAGTGCGCGGCGAGATCGTCAACCAGACCGACGAAGTCCAGCGCGTCCCCCAGATCCGGGCCGAGCTCAAGGATGCGCAGGGCCGGGTCGTCTATACCTGGTCGATCGCGCCGCCGGTGCGCGAGCTGCAGCCGCGCGGCCGGGTCGCCTTCAACAGCGCCAATGTCGACGTCCCGCGCGGCGGGCGAATCCTCAGCCTGACCTTCGGCTCCATCTCCTGAGCACCCAGGCCAGGCGGCCGAACTGCAGGACCGCGCAGACGAGCATGCCGAGGCCGGCGGCATAAGCGAGCCCGTCCGGGCCCCAGCCGGAGCGGACCAGCAGCCAGCCGAGGCCGCCGGTGACCACGAAGAAGCCGATGATCCCGTTGACCCCGGCCCAGACCTGCTCGCCAAGCGAGCGCAGCGCGGCACCGAACACATATTGGAGGCCGTCGAACAGCAGGAACGCGGCCATCACCGCAAGCATCGAGGCGGCGAGGTCGAGCACCTTGGGATCGTCGGAAAAGGGCCACACCCAATGGCGGGCGCCGACCACCAGCATCAGCGACAGGCCGCCCAGGATCAGCGCCGCCAGGCCGCCCGCGATCAGAGCGCGCGGCCAGGCCAGGGCGCGCTCGCCGGCGCCGATCGCATTGCCGACTCGGACGCCGGCGGCCGAGCCGAAGCCCATCGAGAAGGCGAAAGCGATGTTGTGGATCGAGAGCATCACCTGGAAGGCGCCGGCGGCGGCGGTGCCGAGCTGGGTCGACAGCGCCATCAGCCAGGAGAAGCCGGCGAGCTCGAGCGCCGCCGCGACGGCGGGCACCAACCCGAACCAGGCCAGACGCGGAACGCCGGCCGCCGCCCGACGAAGCGAAGCTCCGGACCAGTCGGTCACCCCGCGCTGCGCCGCGCGCGGCAGCCGCCAGCACAGGAACAGCATGAAGGCGGCGCCGGCGGTCGAGACGGCGGCGGTGGCGAAGGCGGCTCCCGCCGCGCCGAGCGCCGGAAGCCCGAATTGGCCCCCCACCCAGGCCCAGGCGAGGACGGCATTCAAGGGCAGCATGCAGAGGTTGACCGTCATCACCCGCCGCGGGCGGCTGATGCCCTCGAGGAAATAGGATGAGGCGGCCAGGATGAACTGCGCCGGAAAGGCGAGCGCCATCGCCCGGACCACCACGGCGCCCGGGCCGACCAGGGGTTCGGCCACGCCGACCAGGCGCAGCAGCTCGTCCGCCCACAGCATGAGCAGGCTCATCGTCACCGCGCCGAGGGCCAGGCCGAGCGCCAAGCCGGAGCGCAGGATGTCTCCGGTCTCGAGGAATCGTCCACCGCCGTCGGCGCGGGCGGCGTAGACCAGCACTCCGGACAGGCCGGAAAAGCCGATGACGATGCTGATGAAGGTCAGCGTCCGGCTCGCCGCCAGCGCGGCCAGCTCGCTCGTGCCATATTGGCCGACCACCACGACGTCGATCAGGTGCATCAGGGTCCAGTTGAGGCTGGTCAGCATGATCGGCCAGGCGAGTCGGAAGATGCGCCCGGCTTCAGCGATCGTCTCTGCCCGGTTGTAGCTCATCGCCGCCGCCGATAGACGCTTCGGCCTACCCTGGACAGCCGAGGTTGATGGGCATGCGGATCGGAATCCTGACGGGCGGCGGCGACGTTCCCGGCCTCAACGCCTGCATCCGCTCGGTCACGCTTTCGGCCGACGATCTCGGCTGGCAAGTGCTCGGCTTCCGCCGCGGCTGGGAAGGGGTGATGGCGATCGAGCCGGGCGACGGCGCCAGCGTCGCGGCCCATACCCTGCCGCTCAGCCGCGAGAGCGTGCGCGGAATCGACCGGACCGGCGGCACCATCCTTCACACGTCGCGCGCCGACCCGCGCACCGACCAGGAGCGCGACGGCACCGGCCATGTCCTCGAGGTGCTTGAGAAGCTCGGCGTCGACGCGATGGTCACGCTGGGCGGCGACGGCACCTTGCGCTTCTCCGCCCACCTGGCGGCGCGGGGCGTGCCCGTGATCTCGGTTCCCAAGACGATGGACAACGACGTCTTCGGCACCGATTATTGCATCGGCTTCTCGACCGCCGTCAGCCGCTCGGTCGAGGCGATCAACGCCTTGCGGACCACGGTCGAGAGCCATGAGCGGATCGGCGTGGTCGAGCTTTTCGGCCGGCGCAGCGGCGAGACCGCCCTGCTCGCGGGCTTCCTCGCCCAGGTCGACCGGACCGTCATCGCCGAGGTGCCGGCCGATCTCGACCGGCTTCTCCCGCTGCTGGCGGAGGACAAGGATTCCAACCCGGCCGCCTACGCGATCTGCGTCATCTCGGAAGGCGCGAAGATCGGCGGCGAGGATGAAGCGGGCAAGGCGGACATCGCCAAATCGGCGATCCAGCGGGTCGACGCCGGAGTCGGGCACCGCCTCGGCAGGGCGATCACCGACCGACTCAATTGCGGCGCCGTCGTCCAGGAGCTCGCCTACCTGATGCGCGCCGGCGAGCCCGACGCGATGGACCGGATGGTCGGCTTCGCCTTCGGCGGCCTCGCCGTCCAGCTGCTCCAGCGCGGCGAGGGCGCTCGGATGGTGACCCTGACCGACGGCAATTACGCCCACGTCCCGATCGACACGCTGCTCCACGGCACCAAGTCGGTCGACGTCAGCGAGCTCTACGACCGCGGCAATTACCGGGCCCGGCTGATGCGGGTCGAGGGGATGCCGATGTTCCTGTACTGAGCGGAGGGACAGTCGCTTTTCCGCACTTCGTCGCCGATCCGGTCGGGGCGTGCGGGAAAGTGACTGTCCCCATTTCCGCGGGCCGTTGCGTCGCTTCGCTGCCGCTGCTAGAGGCGCCCCTCCTACCGGCCCGAGGCGTTCTCGGGCGCAGCAGACGTGCGGTCGTGGCGGAACTGGTAGACGCGCAGCGTTGAGGTCGCTGTGGCCGAAAGGCCGTGGAAGTTCGAGTCTTCTCGACCGCACCATTTGATCCTTTGAGCGACGGCCAAGCTGGTCCATGCTGCGGCATGGCATCGGCTCCCGCCCCGAAGCGCGCGTTCGGCTTCTGGATCTGCCTCGCGCTCGTCATCGGCAACATGATCGGCTCCGGCTTCTTCCTGCTGCCGGCGACGCTGGCGCCGTTCGGCTGGAACGGGGTCGCCGGCTGGATCATGACGACCGCCGGAGCGCTCTGCCTGGCGGTGGTCTTCGGCAGCCTCGCCCGCAAGTTCCCGGCCGCCGGCGGCCCCTACGCTTATTCGCGCCAGGCGTTCGGGCCGTTCGCCGCCTTCGTGGTCGCGTGGAGCTACTGGGTGTCGATGTGGATCGGCAACGTCGCCATCGCCACCGGCGTGGTCGCTCCGCTCAGCACCGTCTTTCCCGGAATCACCCGGCATTCGGCGGCGATCACGCTCGGCCTGGTCTGGTCGCTCACCGCGATCAACTGCATCGGCGCCAAGACGGTGGGCCGAATCCAGCTCGTCACCACGATCCTCAAATTCCTTCCCCTCGCCGCGGTGGTGCTGCTCGCCTTGCTGGTGCTGGGCAGTGGGGGCGGCGACGCCGCGCCGGCCCTTCGAGCCGCCGACCTCGGCTTCGTCGGCGCTACCGGCATCGCCGCCGCCGCCACCCTGACCTTGTGGTCCTTCCTCGGCCTGGAATCCGCCACCGTCCCCGCCGAGCGGGTGGAGAATCCGGCGCGCAACATTCCGCGCGCGACCCTGATCGGGGTAGCGGTGACGGGAGCGGTCTACACCTTCGCCTGCTCCTCGGTCGCCCTGCTGCTGCCCACCGAGCAGGTCGCCAATTCCGGCGCCCCGATGGCAGACTTCATCGGCCTCCACTGGGGCGGTCCCGCGGCGACCCTGATCGCCCTGTTCGCGGCCCTGGCGGCCTTCGGGACGCTCAACGGCTGGGTTCTGATGCAGGGCGAGCTGCCTTGGGCGATGGCCAAGGACGGCGTCTTCCCGGCCTGGCTCGCCAAGCTGTCCAGGCGGGGGACGCCGGTCAGGGCGCACGTCGTCGCCAGCGTCGCCGTCACGATCGTGCTCCTGCTCAACTACAGCCGGACGATGCCGGACCTGTTCGGCTTCCTTATCCTGCTCGCCACCGCGGCCTCGCTCGTCGTCTACCTGGTCTGCTCGCTCGCCGCGATCCGCCTCGGCGCCGGCCGCCGGCTCATCCCGGTCTTCCTGCTCGGCGCGCTCTTCTCGCTGTGGGCGATCTGGGGCGCGGGCTACGAGGCGATGATCTGGGGCGCGGCCCTGCTCGCCAGCGGAGTGCCGCTCTACTTCGTCACCCGAGCGCGCGGCGGCTCCAGCCCGGCGGCGGCGGCGCCTCCAGCCGCGCCTCGGGGATCAGGCGCCTGAGCTTGGCGGCGAAGCTGCGCAGGCAGACCTCGCTCGAGCCGAGCGGTCCGGGGCGGTAGAGCCGCGAGCCCATGCCCTGCTGGACGCGGCGGATCAGCGCCGTGTCCTCGGCATTGACGCGGCGGTTGATCCGCCAGTTGAGGTAGCGCGCCGCCCTCATTTCCCGACGGTCGTCGGGCAGCGAATAGCTCACCTCCCGGATCATCGTCTCGGTCGGGCCGACCGGGACGAAGTGCATGAAATCGACCTGGTCGGGATAGAGGTCGAAGGCGACGTTCGGCCAAAGCTTGAAATAGAGCCACCGCCGGCCCGCTTCGGGCGGCAGCAGCTTCTGGTAGGCGCGTTCCGAGAGGTTCCCCGACGGTCGGTCCACCAGATCGCCCGACATCCGGTCGACATGCTCCCCGGCCTCGATCCGATAGTCGCCGCCGAACAATCGGGTGAGCCCGGGATGGGCGACGGCGATATGAAGGCCGTCGGAATAATTGTCGGCGACATTCTTCCAGTTGACGTCGCGCGGCCTCAGCGTGATCCGGCCGAGCGCCCTGACCTCGTCCAGCCGGTACGGGGCGATCTCGGCTTCGAACGGCGCCATCATCCGGGCGACGCTGGGCCCGCCGCCCTCGAGCCGAACGAACAGGAAGCCATGCCATTCCTCGAGCTCGACGGGAACGAGGCCCCAGTCGGCCCGGTCGAGGCCGGCATAGTCGCTCTTGCGCGGGACCCCGATCAGTCGGCCGTCGGCGCCGTAGGTCCAGCCATGATAGGGGCAGGTGAGCCGCCTTGCGCACCCGCCGGTGCCGTCGACCAGCCGCGAGCCTCGGTGCCGGCAGACATTGGCGAAGGCGCGGACCCGGCCGTCGCCGCCGCGGATCACGATCACGCTCTCGCCGAGCAGCTCGAGCGAGCGCCAGTCGCCGGCCTCGGCAATCTCGCCGGAGTGACAGACGATCTGCCAGGACGGGCGGATCAGCCGGGCCATCTCGACCTCGAAATATTCGCGGTCGCGATAGAGCCAGCCGGGCAGGCTCAGGTCCGGCTCGGCGTCGGCGTCGCGCTTGGGGAGGCGGGCGATGTCGGACATCGCCTCAGCCTAGCAGAACGAAGATGTCGCGCCAGACGACATTGTTGATTCCCCGCTTGCGCCGACGCAAAGCAGGCTCATGGAGAAAATCGAGCTTCCCGACGAGGAATGGCGAAGGCGACTCGCCCCCGAGCGCTACCATGTCCTTCGCGAAGGCGGCACCGAGCGCGCCTTCACCGGCCTCTATTGGGACCATCATGACGAAGGCGGCTATCGCTGCGCCGCCTGCGGCACGACGCTGTTCGCCAGCGGCACCAAGTTCGACAGCGGCAGCGGCTGGCCGAGCTTCACCGAGCCGGCCGAGCGCGGAGCGGTGACCCTGCACGAGGATTCCAGCCACTTCATGGTCCGCACCGAGGTGCGCTGCGCCCGCTGCGGAGGCCATCTCGGCCACGTCTTTCCCGACGGCCCCGGCCCGCAGGGGCTGCGCTACTGCATCAACTCGGCGGCTCTCGACTTCGAGCCCGGGAAGTAAGCCGCCGTTAAGGCATTTTGCTTCTTCTTGCCGCCATGACTCGCGCCCTCTATCGCTAGCGGCCGATGGCAAGCGCCCCACCGTCCCGCGCCAGGCGGGTCATTGTCGCCACGCTCAAGATCTCCGCCTATCTGCTGGTCGTGGGGCTGGTGGCGCTCGGAGTCGCCGTCTCGGTCGCGGTGAGCCAGCTGCCGAGCTATCCCGAGCTGATCCGGCGCGACGATCTCGGCCAGATGATCCGGGTCCGAGCGGTCGACGGAAGCGTCATCCACGCCATGGGGCCGGTCTTCGGGGAATGGCTCGGCTACAACGAGATCCCGCCGATCATGCGCGACGCGATGGTGGCGGTCGAGGACCGCCGCTTCCGCTCCCACCCTGGCATCGACCTCATCGGCACCGCTCGCGGTATCTGGGTGGGCTGGTCCGAGGACGACCAGGTCCGCGGCGTTTCGACGATCACCCAGCAGCTCGCCCGCAACATCTTCCTCAGCAACGACCGGAGCTTCGCGCGCAAGGTGCGCGAGGGCATTCTCGCGCTCGCGCTGGAGTGGCGCTATTCCAAGGACCAGATCCTCGAGCTCTACCTCAACCGGGTCTATTTCGGCGGCGGCGCCTACGGCATCGACGCGGCGTCGCGGCGCTTCTTCGGCCACAGCGCCACCGAGCTCGCCACCGGCGAGGCGGCGATCATTGCCGGCCTGGTCAAGGCGCCGTCCAACTATTCGCCGACGGCGGACCGCGCCGCCGCCCGAAGCCGCGCCCGGGTCGTGCTCGACCTGATGATCCGCAACGGCACCATCAGCCGGGCCCAGGCGGCGCGCGCCGATCCCGATGCCGTCGAATTCGTCCGCGCGCCGGGCAACCAGAACAGCGCCCGCTACTTCACCGACTGGGTGCTGCCGCAGCTCGACATGCTGATCGACGAAACGGTCGAGCCGATCGACGTGTGGACGACCATCGACATCGGCATGCAGCGCGCCGCCGACGCGGCGATCAACGCCAACGCGCCGCGCGGAGCCCAGGGCGCCCTCGTCTCGCTCGACCGCGACGGCGCGGTGCGCGCGATGGTCGGCGGCCGCGACTATGTCAGCTCGATCTACAACCGCGCCACCCAGGCGACCCGCCAGCCCGGATCCTCCTTCAAGCTGTTCGTCTATCTCACCGCGCTCGAATCGGGCTACAATCCGGACAGCGTCGTCCAGGACGCCCCGATCAGGATCGGCGGCTGGAGCCCGCGCAACGACAATGGCCGGCATGTCGGCGCGGTGCCGCTTCGCGCCGCCTTCGCTTACTCGATCAACACGGTCGCGGTGCGCCTGGCCCAGGACGTCGGCACGCGCGCGGTTGCCGACATGGCGCAGCGCTTCGGAATCTCCACGCGGGTCAACACCAACCCGTCGATGGCGCTGGGTTCGTCCGAGGTCCGCCTGATCGACATGGCGCGGGCCTATGCGGCCGTGGCGCGCGGCGGAGTCGCCGTCACGCCTTACGGGATCCGGCGGGTGACGACCGCCGACGGCACCCTGCTCTACCAGCATGAGGACGACGAGACCCGGGTCCTGGTCCAGCCCTGGGTCGCCGCCCAGATGACCGACCTTCTGCAGGGCGTCGTCGAGCACGGCACCGGCCGGGCGGCGCAGCTCGGCCGGCCGACCGCCGGCAAGACCGGCACCACCACCTCGAACAAGGACGGATGGTTCATCGGCTTTTCGAGCGGGATGACGACCGGAGTCTGGATGGGCCGCGACGACAATCGCGCCTTGCCCGGCCTCGCCGGTGGCCGCGCCCCGGCCCGCGCTTTCCACGATTACATGGTCCGCGCCGTCGCCAACCGCCCCGCCGAGCCGCTGGTGACCGAAGCGGCCGCTCCGGACTGGCAGATCGAGCAGAATGAGGAATTCTGGTTCGCTCCGCCCGAGGACGCCCCCACCGTCGATCCGGACGGCTACGCCGTCGAGCCGGTGCCCGACGTCCGCGAGGCGCCGCCCCGCTACGAGCCGGCGCCGCCGATCGAGGAGGAGCAGGAGGAAAAGCCCGAGCCGGAGCGGCTCGACCGGGAATGGCTCGAACGGGCGATCGAACGGCCGCGTCCGCCGCGCCGCGAGCCGCCGCCGCGCCGCCAGCCCGAGCCGCCCGAGGAATGGACGGCGGCGCCCTAGAGCGCGATCATTCTCCAGGAACCGCCCGTCCTGGGTCGGCGTCAGCCGCCCGAACGAGCGGTCGGCAAGGCCAGTCCGGTCGCAACCTAGCGGCGGCTGCCGATCCGGTGAAGCGCGGGTCCCTCGCGGCGCAACCACAGCCGCGCCGGTCCCGGGTCGGCGCCGAGCAAGGTCGCGACCAGGGCGTGGAACTCGGCGCTATGGTTCATGTGGGCCAGATGCGCGACTTCATGCGCCACGGTCGCCCGCCGCACGAAGGGCGGCGCCATCACCAGCCGCCAGCTGTAGCGGATCGCGCCGCCGTTCGAGCAGCTTCCCCAGCGTGACACCGGGTCGCCGACGCCGACGCGCGCCAGCGGCAGCCCGGCCGGTTGCGCCATCTCGGCGGTCTCGCGCTCGAGCAGCGCCAACGCCTGCGCCTTGAGCCAGCGCAGCACTCGGCCCTCCAGCCCGTCGGCGGGCCCACCGACGGTCAGCCGACCGTCCGCGGCCTCGATGCGCCGCGGCCGCCCGGGATCCCAGTCGATCCGGTGCGGCTCCCCGAACAGCGGAATCGAGCCGTCCGCGACGATCGCGGCCGCCTCCGGAAGGGAGGCGAGAGTCGTCTCCACCCATTGCCGGTGGCGAGCGGCCCAGGCGAGCGCCCGGCGGCGCGAGACCAACCGAGGCACCGTCAGGAGCACCGCCCGGGTCCGCGGATCGACCCGAAGCCGCATCCGCCGCGCGCGCGGCGACACCCGCATCGTCACCGGGACGCCGCCGAGGAGAAGCTCAGAGCTCACGGTCGACGAGGTGATGCTCGAGCTCGCCGGCCTGGTCCTCCGAGATCGTCCAGCCGCGCACCGACATGCCCGCGCTGTGGACGGTCTCGCGATCGCCGCTGACCAGATAATGCCAGTCGGCGAGCGGCTTGCCCTCGGCGCGCAGCCGGTAGGCGCAGGTCGACGGCAGCCAGTCGATGTCGGCGAGCCCCCGGGCGTCGAGCCGCACGCAATCGGGCACGAAGACGCGCCTCAGCTTGTAGTTGGTGCAGCGGCAGCTGGTCCGGTCGAGCAGTCGGCAGGCGACGTTGGTCGGGTAGAGCTTGCCGTCTTCCTCGTCCTCGAGCTTGTGGAGGCAGCATTTGCCGCAGCCGTCGCACAAGGCCTCCCATTCCTCGCGGTTGAGCTCGCCGAGAGGGCGCTCCCAGAAGCGCGGCCTCATCGCACCCACCGGTCGAGCTCGGCCGCGATGCCGGCCGGCCCCTGGTCGTGCGGGACGATCGCGATCGGCTGTCCCTCGGGTCCGTAGAGCACCGCCATCCGCGAGTGGTCGACCGAATAGCCGTCGCTGCCCGACGGCGTGCCGCGCTCGAAAAAGACTCCGTAGGCCCGGGCGACTCGGGCTATCTCCGCCTCGCTTCCGGTGAGGCCGATCAGCCGCGGATGGAAGGCGGCGACGTAGCGGCGAAGCACCTCCGGCGTGTCCCGCGCCGGATCGACGCTGATGAAGAGCGGCTGCACCCGGGCGGCCCGGCCGGGATCGTCCCGTTCGAACTGACGCAGGCCGGCCCCGATCGTCTGCAGGTCGACCGGGCAGACGTCGGGGCAGAAAGTGAAGCCGAAATAGACGAGGCGGTACTTGCCGGCGAAGGCGGAATCGCTGATTCGGCGCCCGTCATGGCCGGTCAGAGTGAAGGGGCCGCCCATCGTCGCCCCTTCGAGCGGCGGCGAGCCCGCCTCGGCGCGGCAGCCGGCGAGGATCAGGGCAAGCAGCAGGAGCAGCAGGCCGAAGGGGCGCGAAGCGGCGCTTTCGTTCATGACAGGAGCAGCCTTGCTTTGCTAGGACGCATCAATCAAGCTGAATAGATGCGGGGAAATTCAACACGATGCGCAGACTGAACCTCCAGGCCCTGGCGCCGGTCGCGCTGGCGCTGCTCGCCGTGCCGGCGGCCGCACAGAACTTTTCCGAATCCTTCACCTTCCTCAAGGGGGTTCGGGAACGCGACGCCGCCGCGGTGCAGGCGATGGCGACCCGGCCCAATCCGGCTGTGCTCAACGCCCGCGACACCTCTTCGGGCGAAGGCGCGCTCCACATTCTCGTGCGCGGCCGCGACCTCAGCTGGCTCGGCTTCCTGCTCAGCCGCGGCGCCCGTCCCGACCTGCAGAGCAATGACGGCACGACGCCGCTCATCCTCGCCGCCCAGCTCGGCTGGCGCGAGGGCGCCGAGCAGCTGCTCGCGCGCGGCGCCAACCCGAATTTGGGCAACAGCCGCGGCGAGACGCCGCTGATCTTCGCGGTCCAGCGCCGCGACCTCGGCATGGTGCGCCTGCTGATCAGCCAGCGGGCCAACCCCAACCAGACCGACAATGTCGCCGGCTATTCCGCGATCGACTATGCGCGCCAGGACCGCCGCGCCGCGGCGATCCTGCGCGAGCTCGAATAGCCTCAGTCGAGGCCGGCAAGACCGGGATCGAGATCCCCCGCCAGGCGGCGGGCGGCTCGACGCGCGAAGCGAAGCGTCTCGGCCTTGCGGCGGGCCGCGGCGAGCGGCCGGTGCGGCGCTTCGCGGAGCACCGCCGCATCGTAGCGGTCGGCGACGATCAGCCCGGCGCAATCGGGGCCGAGCGCCTCGCCGTCGAACGGCTCGAGGCCGAAGCCGGCGGGCACCGCCCAGTAGAAGCGGTCGCAATAGTCGAGATAGTCGCACCATTTATGGTCGCCGAGCAGGTCGGCTCGCGAGACCTTGATCTCGACGATCACCAGCTGCCCCTTCGGGCCGATCGCCATCATGTCGGCGCGCCTGCCGTTGGGCAGCGGCACCTCGCACAAGGCGAGCAGCTCGGAGCGGAAGAAGAGGCGGGTGACCCCGCGGGCGACGTCCTGCGCCGCCAGCGGCATGTCGGCGAAGCAGGGAACCTCCGGCGAATCGCGCAGCGTGGCCATGCCGCGAGCCTAGAATGAAACAGGAACGGAGGGAAGGCGCCGACGAATGGCCCGCTCTCCCGGGCACAAGAGAGCGGGCCCCCTGAAGCCGCGGGATTGGCGGCCTAGCGGTAGAAGACGTGGTTGCCGACGGTGGCGACCCGGGTCAGCCGCCAGCCCGGCCGCACGTGGCGCGCGTGAAAGAACAGCGCCCGCGGCGCTGAGCCGTCGGCGAGCTCCTCCATCGCGATTCGGGCGATGGCGACGGCGATTCGCCAGTCGCGCGCCCCCGCGGGCGGAGTCGGGATATGGCCTCGGCGGACGAAGGAGAATTGGCTGGGCTGACGGACGACTCCGCAGATCGTCGAGGCGAAGCGTCCGGAGCGGGAGCGGTTGATGATCACTTCGGCGACGGTCAGCTGGCCGGCCAGGGGCTCGCCCTTCGATTCGTAATAGACGGCCCGGGCGAGGCAATCGGTCTCGGCATCCGGGGTTTCGCTGCTCGCGAAATCGTCCACCAGCTGCGCGAGCGAGCGGCCGTTTCGGCGCTCCGGCGGGGCGGGGACGGAGGTGGGCGCGGATAGGGCCGGCGCCGCGACGTGCGCCGCGATCGGCACCTCCTCGGCAGGTTGGGCCGGGCCGACCGGATCGCGAAGGTCGTTGAGCCCGAGATTTTCCGCCGTCAGGCCGGTGGCGGCATGCTCCGCGTAGGAGACGGTCGGGGCGGGGTCCGCCTCGGAGGCGAAGGAAGGTCCGGCAAGTCCGGCAGTCGCGAAAAAGCTCAAGGCAGCCGCGGCATAGGCCGCGGCGCGAATGGAAAGCCGCAATGGAAACTCTATTCTGTGCGGTGGGCCGACCCAGGGCCGGATGAGATCATCACCCTGGCCGGTCCCCCCGTCTCGCGTGGCCGCCTACGTTTGGACAAACGCGGGCGCCCCCCGCTCTTGCGCCTGAAGTGCTGGGACCGGGCTAGCTACCGGTTCGTTAAAGCGTCAACCGGCGGAGTTCATTTCAGCGGCGAACCGTTCGGCTGACGGGATATCCAGTTCCACGATCCACAGGTCGCGGTCGAATCGCCGCCGCCGGTCGAGCAGCGACTGCAATGCCTCGCCGCCTTCGATTCGCGACTGGCTCTCCTGCCAGCAATAGCGGCCGTCCGGTTGCAGCAGCCGCTCGAAAAAGCGCGGATTTCCGCCACGTTCCATGAGGATCACAGCGACTGAGCCGGCCGTCGGATCGCCCTTGGCCAGGACGGCGCCGAAGCCGCCTTCGCCCTCGGCCCGGCGCAGCAGCGCCGAGACGAGGACGGAGCTGGCGAGTCGAGGCTCCATCAACCCGGCTGGTAGCCGGCGAGGCTGGACAGCGCGATCCGCGAGCGCATGAAGGTGCCGGTGCCCCGCGCCGCCTCCTCGCCGTCCGCCGTCAGCAGCCGCGCCTCGCCGACGAAGACCCGGCGCCGGCCGCTGATCCAGCGGCCCTCGGCGACCGCCGGGCCTTGCCTCAGCGGGCGGGTGAAGACGAGGTTGAAGGCGGTGGTGAGCAGGAAGCGGTCGCTGACCAGGCTGTTGCAGGCGTAGAAGGCGGCATCGTCCATCATCTTGAAGTAGAGCGTGCCATGGGCGGCCCCCGCGGCATGGAAGGCTTCCGGCGCCACCTCGAAACGGATCCTGGCGAGGCCGGGCTCCGCCAGCTCGATCTCGGAGCGAAAGCCGCGGTTGACCGGGGCGCTTCGGTAGAGGGCCTCGAGTGCGCGGAAATGCGCGGCTTGCCCGGCTTCAGGCGGCATCCCGAGTTTCCTCGCCCGCGAGCAGGGCGAACAGCGCGTCCTTGGACCGCGCGCCGCGAAGCTTGGCGAGCGTCTGCCGGTCGCGGAACCGGCGGCTGACGCTGGCGAGCGCCTTGAGATGCTCGGCGCCGGCGTCGGGCGGCGAAAGCAACAGGAAGACCAGGTCGACGGGCAGGCCGTCGACCGCCTGGAAGTCGATCGGCGTGGTCAGCCGGGCGAAATAGCCGAAGACGTTGGGCAGCCCCTCGATCCTGCCATGGGGGATCGCGGCGCCGCCGCCGAAGCCGGTCGAGCCGATCTTCTCGCGCGCGTTGAGCGCCGCCGCGGCCTGCTTGGCGGGCAGGCCGGTGAGCCGTGCCGAGGCGGTGGCGAGCTGCTGGAACAAGGCCTTCTTGTTCGCCACGGCAAGGGCGGCGTCGACCGCTTCGATGGTCAATATTTCGGCAAGATCGCTCATCAGGACACCCGGGGCGCGCGGCCCCTTTCGATTGCGGGATTGGGAGGGGCGGTAGGCTAGTCGCGCTGCGGCTCGACCCAGCCGATCGTCCCGTCGCCTCGTCGATACACCATGTTGAAATTGCCCGTGCCGCTGTTGCGGAACATGAGGGCGTTGGTGTCGCGAAGGTCGAGCAGCATGACCGCGTCGGAGACGGTGGCGCTGGGTATGTCGACTCGGGTCTCGGCGACGATCGGGGGATGTTCCGAGGCCTCTTCCTCCTCCGGCGGAGCGGCGAAGATGGTGTAGCCGGCGTCGGCGACGTCGGCCGTGGCGGCGTGGGCGGCCTGGGCGTGCCGGTCCTTGAGCCGGCGCTTGTAGCGCCTCAGCTGCTTTTCGATCCGCTCGGCGGCCTGGTCGAAAGCGGCATGGGCCAGGGGCGCCCCGCCATGGCCCTTGAGGACCACGCCTTGCGGCACGTGAGCGACGATGTCGCAGGTGAAGCTGTGATCGTAGGGCCCCCTGCCGAACGTCACCTGGGCGGAAATGGCGCGTGAGAAATATTTGTCCGCGATCGCGCTCAGCCGCTCGTCGACCTGCCCCCGCAACGCCTCGCCGGTGTCGATCTGATGCCCTGAGACACGGATGTCCATTCTTCGCTCCGCAAGCGTACGGCCGCGGGACTTAGGCCCCGGCTTAGCATGGCGTCAACCGTGGCTCTCGAGCCGGTGCCAGAGGGGGTCGGCGATGGTCGCGAGGAAGGCGGAGTGCCGCTCGAGCTCGGCGTCGGTCGGCGCATGCGGCCGCGGCGGCCGGATCGTCGCGACCAAGGTGGCCGGGTCGATCCGCGCCATGTCGGCGGCGCCCTCGTCTTCGACCTCGATCAGCTCGGCGACGAGGCCGAGCCCGATCTGGCGGCCGCCGGTCAGCTCGACATAGACCTGGGCGAGAAGCTGGGCGTCGATCAGCGCGCCGTGCTTGATGCGAAGGCTCCGGTCGACTCCGAAGCGGGTGCACAGGGCGTCAAGGCTGTGCTTGGCGCCGGGAAATTTCTGGCGGGCGAGGCTCAGGGTGCAGACCATCCGCGAGGTGCAGACCTGGGGCCGTCCGCACGCGCCGAGCTCGTGGTTGAGGAAGCCGAAGTCGAAGGCGGCGTTATGGGCGACGAGCGGCGCCTCGCCGATGAAGTCGAGGAGGTCGCCGCAGCGCTGGGCGAAGGCCGGCTTGTCGGCGAGGAAACGGTCGGAGAGGCCGTGCACCGTCTCGGCGTCGGTCGGCATCGGCCGGCCCGGGTTGAAATAGGCGTGGAAGCTGCGCCCGGTCTCGACCCGGTTGTAGAGCTCGACGCAGCCGATCTCGACGACCCGGTCGCCATATTGCGGGCTGAGGCCGGTGGTCTCGGTATCGAAGACGATCTCGCGCATGCCCCCGACTATGAATCGCCCCGTCCGCCGAGGCAAGCGACGATTCGGCGAACCGAGTCCCTCGTCTCCTCGAGCGGACCTCCGGTCGGGATGACGAAATCGGCCCGCGCCCTCTTCTCCGCATCGGGCAGCTGAAGCGCCAGGATTCGCTCGAACTTGGCCTCGCTCATCCCCGGCCGGGCCAGCACCCGCGAGCGCTGCACCGGCGCCGGCGCCGACACCACCGCGACCTTGTCGACCTGGCCGCGGCCGCCTTTCTCGAACAGCAGCGGGATGTCGAGCACGACCAGCGGCGCCCCCCGATGGCGGGCGAGGAAGTCGGCCCGCTCGAGCGCGACGGCGGGATGGACCAGCGCCTCGAGCCGGCGCAGCGCCTCGGGCCGGTCGAGGACCCGCTCGGCGAGCGCGCCGCGGTCGACCCCGGCCGCGCCGGTGCTGCCCGGGAAGGCGGCCTCGATGGCGGCGACCAATTCTCCCGCCGGTCCCTGCAGCCGGTGAACGGCGGCGTCCGAGTCGAACACCGGCACGCCGTCCTCGGCGAACATCGCGGCCACGGTCGACTTGCCCATGCCGATCGAGCCGGTCAGTCCGAGGACGACCGTCACGACGCCAGAAGCTCGCGCAGCCGCGGCGAATCGGGCCCGGGCGGCGGCTCGCCGAAGAAATGGGTGAAGGCCATCGAAGCCTGCCAGACCAGCATCGCCAGCCCGTCGACGATTCGGAAGCCCCGCCGGCGGGCCTCGGCGAGGAGCTCGGTCTCGAGCGGATCGTAGACCATATCGAACACCGTAGCAGCATCGCTGAGCCGCGACAGGCCGACGGCGAGTGGGGGCTGCCCGGCCATGCCGAGCGGCGTGGCGTTGATCAGGAGATCCGCCTCCGGATCGCCCCCGACCGGCCCCGTCGCGCCTCGGCCGCCGAAGCGCAGGAGGAGGTCGCGGGCCTTGTCCTCGCTCCGATTGAGGATGGTGAGGTGCGCGGCCTCGGCCTGCCGCAATTCCTCCACCGCGGCCCGGGCCGCCCCGCCCGCGCCGATCAGGACGACTCGCTTTCCCGCGGCTCCGACCGGCTCCAGGGCGAGGTTGACGCCCTGCCAGTCGGTATTCGTCCCGATCAGAAAGCCGTCGCGGTTGACGACGGTGTTCACCGCGCCGATCCGCCGGGCGAACGGGTCGACTCCGTCGAGCAGGTCCGCGACCTTCTCCTTGTAGGGCATGGTGACGTTGCAGCCGCGCCAGTCGGGATCGGAGCGGCGCCGGGCAAGATAGCCGGCCAGCTCGTCCGGCCCGAGACGGAGCGCCCTGTAGTCGCCGACGATCCCCATCTCCCGAAGCCAGAACCGGTGGATCGTCGGCGATTTCGAATGGGCGACCGGATCGCCGATCAGCTCGGCATAGGGGACGGCCATCAGCCGGCGATCAGGCCCCGCTCGCGGAGGCAGGCGAGCAGCGGAAGCAGCGGCAGGCCGAGGATCGCGAAATGGCTGCCCTCGATGTCTTCGAACAGCTGCGCCCCGAGGCCCTCGATCCGGTAGGCGCCGACGCTTGCGCTTACCGCCTCATATTCCCGGTCGAGATAGTCGCGAAGAAAGGCGTCGGAGAGCGGCCTCACGTGCAGGACGACGGTCTCCGTCATGCCCCACAGCCGCTCCTCGCCGGCGACGAGGACCGCGGCGGAGTGGAGGGCGTGGCTCCGCCCGCTGAGCGAGCGAAGCTGCGCCAGCGCCTCCTCGCGCGAGCCCGGCTTGCTCAGCATCGAGCCGTCGTCCTGCTCGAGCACCTGATCGGCGCCGAGCACGAGCGCGTCCGGGGCCGCCGCCACGCTTCGCGCCTTCATCTCGGCGAGCATCTCGGCGAGGTCGCGCGCCTCGAAGCCCGCGGCGAGCAGGCCGGCTTTGGCCTCCTCTTCGTCGAGCTCGGCCGCGACGGCGTCGAACGGCACGCCGGCCGCGGCCAGCATCCGACGTCGGGTTGCGCTCGTCGAGGCGAGCAGAAGCCTCACTTCGCCGCCTGCTCCAGCCGCTCGGTGTACAGCTTGACGATGGCGAGCGCGGTTTCCTCGATCGAGCGGCGGGTGACGTCGATCACCGGCCAGCCATTGTCGGCGAACATTCGCCGGGCGAAGCTGAGCTCGGCATTGACCGCCTCGCTGTCGACATAGTCGGTCTCCGGCGCCTGGTTGAGCGAGAGCAGCCGGTTGCGACGGATCTGGATCAGCCGGTCCGGGTTGGTGGTCAGGCCGACGACGAGCGGATGCCGGAGCTCGTAGAGCGTCGCCGGCGGCGGCGATTGCGGCACGAGCGGGACGTTGGCGACCTTGTAGCCGCGATTGGCGAGATAGATGCTGGTCGGAGTCTTCGAGGTCCGCGACACTCCGGCGAGGACGATGTCGGCTTCCTCCCAATTCTCCGGGCCGATTCCGTCGTCATGGGCGATGGTGAACTGGATCGCGTCGACCCGAGCGAAATAGGCCGCGTCGAGCGCGTGCTGGCGGCCCGCCCGGCCCTTGGCCTGCTCGCCGCTGACGGCGGCGAGCGCATCGAGCACGGGATCGAGCACCGACACGGCATAGATTGAGCGGCGCCGGCAGGCCCGCTCGAGCTCGCGGCGGATGGTCGCGTTGACGACGGTGTAGAGGACCAGCCCGGGACGGCGCTCGACATCGTCCAGCACCCTTTCGAGATGCCCCTCCGATCTCACCATCGGCCAGAGGTGCGGGATGGCCTCGACATCGTCGAACTGGGCCAGGCAGGCCTTGGCGAGCATGTCGAGGGTCTCGCCCGTTGAGTCCGAGAGGAGATGCAGGTGGAGCTGCTTCAACGCCGGGCCGGCCTGTGGAAAAACATGGGGAAATCGCTAGCGGAAGCCTGCGCACCACTTCAAGGACAGGATTCGCTCCCGGGCCGCCTCGGCTGATCCACAGCTCGGCGAACAGGGGGCGAAATCCGCCCCCAGCCTGTGAAATACGGGGATGGGCGGCGCGACTCCGCGGAAGTGCGCGCCGGCCGGGGAGTCAAGCTGTTGGCAAAATTTGTGCGAAGCCATAAACCCCGCTCTGCCCGGCTCTACTAACCTCAACAGACTCTTAGAATCTAATAATAAGGATAAGAGAGGGGAGCTTCCCCGCGCTTTCATGGCCGCTTCGTCCAAACCCTTGCTCGCCGTTCTAAAAGACGGAAAATCCGGAACAATTCCGGTCTGGCTGATGCGTCAGGCCGGCCGCTATCTGCCGGAATACCGGGCGTTGCGGGCGGCCAAGGGCGGATTCCTCGAGCTCGTCTACGACAGCGACGCGGCCGCGGAGATCACCCTTCAGCCGATCCGCCGCTTCGGTTTCGACGGCGCCATTCTCTTCTCGGACATCCTGATCGTGCCGCACGCCCTGGGCCAGGCGCTTCGTTTCGAGGCCGGTGAAGGGCCGCGGCTGACTCCGCCCTTGGTCGACTCGGCGCTCGCCTCCCTGGAGCGTGCCCCGGCCCGCCTGGAGCCGATCTATGCGACTGTGGAGAAGGTCGCGAGTCGCTTGCCTTCCGAAACGACTTTTTTGGGCTTTGCCGGCAGTCCGTGGACGGTGGCGACCTATATGGTCGCCGGCCAGGGCAGCCGCGACCAGGCCGAGACCCGCCGCTTCGCTTATGCCGACCCGGCGGGCTTTGCCGCGATCGTCGAGGCGATCACAGCGACGACCATCGACTATCTGTGCGGCCAGGTCGAAGCCGGAGTCGAGGCGGTCCAGCTGTTCGACAGCTGGGCCGGAAATCTCTCCCCTGCGCAGTTCGAGAAATGGGTGATCGGGCCGACCGCTTGCATCGTCGCCGGCCTCAAGGCCCGCTATCCCGACGTCCCCGTGATCGGCTTTCCCAAGGGCGCCGGCGGCAAGCTCGGCGCCTATGCGCGCGAGACCGGAATCGATGCGATCGGTCTCGACGAGACGGTGGATGCAGCCTGGGCGCTTCGCGAGCTGCCGGGCGGCCTGCCGGTCCAGGGCAATCTCGACCCTCTTGCCCTGCTGGCCGGCGGCGAGGCGCTTGAAAGCGCTACGGCACACATCCTATCTGTGTTCGCGGGGAGGCCGCACATCTTCAATCTCGGCCACGGCATCATCAAGGAAACGCCGCTCGCCCACGTCGAGCGGCTGCTCGAGCTGGTCCGCGGATCCGGAGTCGGCGCTTGATCCATGACTTGGGAACGGCGCTGACCTTGACTTACGTCTGGCTCAAGGCTGGCCATGTCATTTTCGTGATCTTCTGGATTGCGGGCCTGTTCATGCTGCCGCGCTTCTACGTCTACCACCAGGAGGCGGCGCCGGGCTCGGACGAGGAGGCGCGGTGGCTCGAGCGCGAACGCAAGCTGCGCTCGATCATCATCACTCCGGCGATGGTGCTGGTCTGGGTGCTTGGCCTCAGCCTCGCCTACGTCACCGACGCCTGGCAGCAAGGCTGGTTCATCGCCAAGTTCGCGATCGTGCTGGCGCTTTCGGGCTATCACGGCTGGATGGTCGGCTATGGCAGGAAGCTCGCGGCGGGCCGGCGGCCGGTCGGGGGCCGGGCGCTTCGGATGATGAACGAGGTTCCCGGAATCGCCGTCGTGCTGATCGTCGTGCTGGTGATCGTGCGCCCCTTCTGACGCCCGTTCGCTTGACTCGAATCCGGCCGGAGCATAACGGCGGTTCAGTCGTTAGCCCGCCGTCCGCGCGGGTGTGCCAATCCCCATCTTCAATTTTCGGGCACAGCGCGCCCCGAATCCGTCTCCAGATGAGAAATCCTGATGCATCTCAATGACCTGAAGCAAAAATCGCCCGCCGATCTGGTCGCGATCTCCGAAGAATATGGAATCGAGGGCGCCTCGACCCTGCGCAAGCAGGAGCTGATGTTCTCGATCCTGAAGGTCCGCGCCGAGCGCGGCGACGAGATCATGGGGCAGGGCACGATCGAGGTGCTCCAGGACGGCTTCGGCTTCCTTCGCTCGGCCGATTCCAACTATCTCGCCGGCCCCGACGACATCTACGTTTCGCCCAATCAGGTGCGCAAGTTCGGCCTGCGCACCGGCGACACGGTCGAAGGCGAGATTCGCGGACCCAAGGACGGCGAGCGCTATTTCTCGCTGGTTCGGGTCTCCCAGATCAATTTCGACGACCCCGACGCCGTCCGCCACCGGGTCAATTTCGATAACCTGACGCCGCTCTATCCGGACGAGAAGCTCACCCTCGACGCCCTCGATCCGACGGTGAAGGACAAGTCGGCGCGGGTGATCGACATCGTCGCGCCCCAGGGCAAGGGCCAGCGCGCCCTGATCGTCTCGCCGCCGCGCGTCGGCAAGACCGTGCTCCTCCAGAACATCGCCAAGGCGATCACCGACAACCATCCGGAGGTCTTCCTGATCGTCCTCCTGATCGACGAGCGGCCCGAGGAGGTCACCGACATGCAGCGCTCGGTCAAAGGCGAGGTCATCTCCTCGACCTTCGACGAGCCGGCGAGCCGCCACGTCCAGGTCGCCGAGATGGTCATCGAGAAGGCCAAGCGGCTGGTCGAGCACAAGAAGGACGTCGTCATCCTGCTCGATTCGGTCACCCGCCTCGGGCGCGCCTACAACACGGTCGTGCCCAGCTCCGGCAAGGTGCTGACCGGCGGCGTCGACGCCAACGCGCTGCAGCGGCCGAAGCGCTTCTTCGGCGCCGCCCGCAACATCGAGGAAGGCGGCTCGCTCTCGATCATTGCCACCGCCCTGATCGACACCGGCTCGAAGATGGACGAGGTCATCTTCGAGGAGTTCAAGGGCACCGGCAATTCCGAGATCGTCCTCGACCGCAAGGTCGCCGACAAGCGCATCTTCCCCGCCCTCGACGTCGGCAAGTCCGGCACCCGCAAGGAGGAGCTCCTGGTCGACGCCGCCAAGCTCTCCAAGATGTGGGTCCTTCGCCGCATCCTGATGCAAATGGGGACCGTCGACGCGATGCAGTTCCTGCTCGACAAGATGAAGGATTCCAAGACCAACGAGGATTTCTTCGCCTCGATGAACCAATAGCCCCGGGGGCGCTGACCGATCATGCTCGATTTTCTGACGACGCTTGCAGCCTCCGCCGGCGGCCTCGCCGGCATCTGGAACTCGATCGTCCACGATTTCTCCAACCTGACCGAGCCGGCCGCCCTGGCGGCCTTCGGCCAGGTGCTGATGATCGACATCATGCTCGCCGGCGACAATGCGATCGTCGTCGGCGCCCTGGCGGCGGGGCTGCCCTCCGACCAGCGCCGCAAGGTGATCCTGATCGGCATCATCGCCGCTTTGGTGCTGCGGATCATCTTCGCCCTGCTGGTTACCCAGCTGATGCAGATCGTCGGCCTCATCCTGGCCGGCGGCGTCCTCCTTTTGTGGGTGGCGTGGAAGATGTACCGCGAGATCCGCCATGCCGGCGAATCGGGCGGCTCGGCGGAGGTCCACGGCGACGAGCATAGCGGCCTCAAGCCGGCCAAGAGCTTCGCCGGCGCCGCCTGGGCGGTCGCTCTCGCTGACGTGTCGATGAGCCTCGACAACGTCCTCGCCGTCGCCGGCGCCGCCAAGGACCATCCCGGCATCCTGATGATCGGCCTGGTGCTCTCGGTCGCCCTGATGGGTCTCGCCGCCAACGTCATCGCCAAATATATCGACCGCTACCGCTGGATCGCCTGGGTCGGCCTGCTCGTCATCATCTGGGTTGCCGGCAAGATGATCTACGAAGGCTTCGTCGACCACGAGGTCGGCGTGCTCAACTACGTCTGGCCAGGGACGGTCGCCGCCCACTGAGCTGGCGAGTCGCGAGCTGATGAGCGGGGGCGGGCCAGGCTTGCCCGGTCCGCTCTAGCGAGCCCGCCTCGACAGTCGGGGCCAGGCGCGCCAGGTGCCGACGGCATAGGCCAGGCCGTAGACGAGCACGATCAGCGAGCTCCACAGGAGGAAGGCGTCGACCGCCGCGGGGCGAAAGACGAGCGCGGCGATCAGCACGGATCCGCGCAGCAGGTAGATGGCGGCGATCGTCACCAACGCCGTCCGCATCAACGGCAGCCGGCGGATCAGGCCCGCCCCCGCAAAGGCGTAGGCCGCCCAGATCGTCAGCACGGCCGTGATCGCCAGCGTCGTCAGGGTCGGCCGCCACGAGCCGCGCTCGGCGAGCCGGGCCATCGCCTCGCCGGCGCCGAAGAAGCGATACCAGCCCGGCCCTCCGACGATCACCGCCAGATGAAGGACCGCCGCCGCGGCGCTGAGCAGGCCAGCGGCAACCAGCCAATGGTTTCTCCCAGAGGGCATCCGGCGCTCCCCGCTTCCGCGATCGAGGCAGGCTCTAGCCGAGATGGTCGGCGAAGAATCTCTCGGTGCGGTCGTCGGCCGCCCGGGCGGCCTCGTCGCTGCGCCGGTTACCCGTTTCGGCAGCGAAACCATGATCCTCGCCGGGATAATCGTGGAGCGTGACTCGGGGATGGTCGCCCAGCCCTTCGTGCATCCTGCGCTGGGTCTCCTTGGGGACGAACCCGTCGTCGCCGGCGATGTGGAGCATGAGCGGCTTGGCGATGGCGTGTTTCTCGTGGAGCAGCCCGTCGATGCCGACGCCGTAATAGCCGACGCTGGCGTCGACGTCGGTCCGCGCCGCCGTCATATAGGCCAGCCTGCCGCCGAGGCAGTAGCCGACGCAGCCGACCTTGCCGCCCTCGGGCAGCCGCGCCCGAGCCTCGCGGATCGTCGCTTCGATGTCGGCGACCCCGCGGTCCTGGTCGAATCTCTGCATCAGGCCGAGCGCGCGCTGGAACTGGTCGGGCACGTCCGGATCGAGCTCCACGCCGGGCTCGAGGCGCCAGAACAGGTCGGGCGCCAGCGCCAGGTAGCCGAGGCCGGCCCAGCGCTTGCATTTGCGGCGGATGCCCTCGTTGACGCCGAAAATCTCCTGGATGACGACGACGGCGCCGCGCGCTCGCCCCTCGGGCTCGGCCAGATAGGCCTGGAAGCGGGCATCGCCCTCGAGCGTCCGGACCTCGATCGTCGCCATGGCGCAGCCTCCTCCCTTGCGAAGCGCGCGACTATAGACATAGAGGCGGGCCGGGCCGCAACTGGCGAAGGACGAGCGCGATGAAAGTCACGGTGAACGTCGACTGCACGCCCGAGGAGGCTCGTCGTTTCCTCGGCCTGCCCGACCTGACTCCGGTCCACCAGGCCTATGTCGAGCGGATGAAGGCGGCGGCGGGCGAGGCCGCTTCGCCCGAGATGTTCGCCGAGATGATGAAGGGGTGGGGGCCGATGAGCGAGGCCGGCCTCGGCATGTGGCGCCAGATGCTCGAGCAGATGACGAAGGGTCCGAGCTGACCGACACCATCTTCGCTCTGTCCTCGGGCGCTCCGCCGGCGGCGATCGCCGTGGTCCGGATCAGCGGACCGGGCGCCGATCCGGCGCTGCGCGCCCTCGCCGGGGCCCTGCCGCGGCCGCGCGCGGCGCGGCTGGCGACCCTGCGCGATCGGGGCGAGGTCCTCGACAGGGCGATCGTGATTCGCTTTCCCGGACCGGCCAGCGCCACCGGCGAGGACGTGGCCGAGCTCCACCTCCATGGCGGTCGGTCGGTGGTCGCGGCGGTGCTTGCGGCGCTCGCGGCGATGCCGGGCCTGCGTTCGGCCGAGCCCGGCGAGTTCACCCGCCGCGCCTTCGAGAACGGCCGCATCGACCTCGCCGAGGCGGAAGGCCTGGCGGACCTGCTCGCCGCCGAGACCCAGTCCCAGCGCCGGGCCGCGCTCGCTTTGGCCGGAGGCGCGCTCAGCCGCCAGGTCGAGACATGGCAGGCCGCGATCCTCGCCGCCTCCGCCCGGATCGAGGCCGTGCTCGATTATGGCGATGATGACGATGTTGCGATCGCTTCCCCTCCCCACCTCCCCCCCTTGATCGATGAGCTGAGGGCTTTCCTGCGACGGCCGCCGGCCGAGCGCCTCCGCGACGGTGTGCGGGTCGTCATCGCGGGGCCACCAAATGCGGGAAAGTCCAGCCTTCTCAACGCCTTAGTAGGACGCGAGGCGGCGATCACCTCGGCTGTAGCCGGGACCACTCGCGATCTGGTCGAGGCGCCGGTGTCGCTCGGCGGCGTGCCGCTCCTGCTGATCGACACGGCGGGACTTCGCGAGAGCGGCGAAGCGATCGAGGCGCTCGGCGTCGAGCGCGCCCGGGCCAGCCTGGCGGCGGCCGATCTCATCCTTTGGCTCGGCGACCCGGGTGAGTGTCCCGACCGCGGACGCTGCATCCTGGTCGGCGCCAAGGCCGACCTCGGCGCGATCCATCCGCTGGCCGACGTCGCCATCTCCTCGACAACCGGTCTCGGCCTGGACTCGCTCGCCGATCTTCTGGTCAAGCGTGCTCGCGGCCTGTTGCCGGCGGAAGGCGAGGTGGCGATCAACGCGCGCCACCGCGCCGCGCTGGCCGAGTGCGCCGAATGGCTCGAAGAGGCCGCCGGAAGCGGCGATCTCCTCATCGTCGCCGAGGCGCTTCGGCAGGCTCTCCGAGCGCTCGACCGAGTGACAGGCCGTGCCGGGGTGGAAGACATGCTCGATGACCTGTTTGGCCGATTCTGCCTGGGCAAATAGTTGTTCCACGTGGAACGGTGACCTAAGGTCGATCCAATGCGGGCAACTTATGACGTTCTGGTGGTCGGCGGGGGACATGCGGGAACCGAAGCGGCTGCCGCGGCCGCGCGAATGGGCGCTTGTGTCGGCCTCGTAAGTTTCGACCGAGCGCAGATCGGCACTATGTCATGCAACCCCGCGATCGGCGGGCTCGGCAAGGGGCACCTTATCCGCGAGGTCGATGCCTTCGACGGCCTGATCGCCCGAGCGTCCGATCATGCTGCTATTCATTATCGAATGCTCAACGCGAGCAAGGGCGCAGCAGTCCGCGGTCCGCGGGTTCAGGCCGACCGGCGCCGCTACAAGGAAGCCATCGCCGCGCTGATCGGCGGTCAGGAAGGCCTAAGCGTCATCGAGGGTGAAGCGGCGGCGTTGCGGCTGGGCGGCCGCACTGTCGAGGGGATCATTCTTGCGGACGGCCGTGCGCTGGCGTCGAAGGCGGTGGTCCTCGCCACCGGAACTTTCCTCGGTGGCAAGCTTCATCTCGGCCTTGCCAGCCGCGCTGGCGGTCGCGTCGGCGAGCGGGCGGCGACCGCGCTCGCCGCGCAGCTGCGCGACCTCGAGCTGCCTCTGGCGCGTCTGAAGACAGGCACGCCGCCGCGCCTCGACGGCCGCACGATCGACTGGGCCGCGCTGGACCGCCAGCCTTCCGACGACGAGGGATGGACGATGTCGCCGATGAGCCCCGGGCGCGCCGCCCCGCAGCTCTTCTGCGCGATCACCCGCACCAATCCGCGTACCCACGCCGTCATCAAAGCCAACCTGCATCGCTCGCCGCTGTTCGGCGGGCTGATCAGCGGCGTCGGCCCGCGCTACTGCCCGTCGATCGAGGACAAGGTCCACCGCTTCGCCGATCGCGACGGGCACCAGGTCTTCCTCGAGCCGGAGGGGCTGGACGATCCGATCGTCTATCCGAACGGCATTTCCACCTCTTTTCCCGAGGACGTGCAGCTGGAGATGGTGCGTTCGATGGCCGGGCTGGAGCGGGCCGAGATCGTCCAGCCGGGCTACGCCGTGGAATATGATCATGTCGATCCGCGCGTCCTCGACCCGACGCTGGCGGTTCGCTCCGACTTGGTCGACGGCCTCTATCTGGCCGGCCAGGTCAACGGGACCACCGGCTACGAGGAAGCGGCCGCCCAAGGCCTGGTCGCAGGGCTCAACGCCGCCGCCTGGGTCGCCGGCGCGCCGCCAATCCTCTTCGACCGAAGCGATTCCTATATCGGCGTGATGGTCGACGACCTGGTTCTGCAGGGTGTGACCGAGCCCTATCGCATGCTGACCGCGCGGGCCGAATATCGACTGCGCCTGCGCGCCGACAACGCCGAGGCGCGGCTGACTCCCCGCGCGATCGACGCCGGCTGCGTGACGGCCGCCCGGCGGCGCCACTTCGACGCCGCCCGCGCGGAGCGGGACCGGATCGAGGCCCTTCTCGGGCGGCAATGCAGCGCTTCAGAGCTGCGGCAAGCGGGGGTCGAGGTCCGCGAAGACGGCAGCAAGCGAAGCTTGCGCGACTGGCTTCGCTTTCCCGAGCTCGATCTGGGCGGCTTGCTGCACATGGCGCCAAACCTCCGGGGCTTCACCGCCGCGCGCGTCGAGGAGGCCATGCAGGACCATCATTACGCCCCCTATCTCGCGCGCCAGGACCGCGAGATCGCGCGCCTTCGCTCCGACGAAGCCGTGCCCATTCCTCCGGATTTGTCCTATTCCGACGTTCCCGGCCTGTCCGTGGAGATGGCCGAGAGGCTCGCCGCGGCGAGGCCGGGGACGCTGGGCGCCGCTTCCCGGATTCGCGGAGTGACGCCAGCCGCGCTCGCGGCGATAATGGTCTTCGCGCGCCGCCGGGCGGCGTGATGGTCGAAGCGGAAGCGAAGGCCTGGCTATCCGATCGCCTCGCTGTTCCACGTGAAACAATCGAGCGCCTTGAAGCCTTCACAAGCCTGCTGCGGGCCGAGAACCACCATCAGAACCTCGTATCGGAGGCGAGTCTGGACCATATCTGGGTTCGCCACATTGCGGATTCGGCGCAGCTTGGACTGCTTGCCCCGACGCCCGACGCCGACTGGCTCGACCTCGGAAGCGGCGCCGGTTTCCCGGGCCTGATCGTGGCGCTGCTGCACCAAAAGCGGGTCACTCTGGTCGAGGAGAGGCGACTGCGCGTCGATTTCCTCCGCAAGGCGGCCTCTCTCCTCGGGGTCGACGCCGAGATCATCTGGTCCCGGGTGGAACGCATGCCCGCGCGTCCGTTCGGCGTGATCAGCGCGCGCGCCTTCGCGCCGTTGCCCAGATTGCTCGAATTGGGCACAGCCTTTTCCACAACAAATACCTTGTGGATCCTTCCGAAGGGACGAAACGCCCAGTCGGAACTGGAAGCACTCGATCCTTCGTGGCAGGGTGATTTCCGGCTCGAGCCCAGCCTGACCGATCCCGAAGCGCAAATCATCGTCGCCAGGGGAGTCCGTCGAACGGCCAAGAGGAAGCGTCGATGATCCGGATCGCGGTGGCCAATCAGAAAGGCGGGGTGGGCAAGACCACGACGGCGATCAACCTTGCCACCGCCCTCGCCGCCACCGGCTGGCGGGTCTTGCTGATCGACCTCGATCCGCAGGGCAATGCCTCGACCGGTCTCGGCATCGGCCATGCTCTGCGCCGGGAGTCGAGCTACGAGCTGCTGACCGGCCGGGCCAATCTCGACGCGGCGGTGGTGCCGACCCGGGTCCCCCGCCTGGACCTCGTTCCAGCCAAGGTCGATCTCTCGGGAGCGGAGATCGAACTCATTGATTTTGAACGAAGAACTCACCGATTGGACAATGCGTTGGAGGGCGGCGCCGACCTGCGCTGGGACGTCTGCCTGATCGATTGCCCGCCTTCGCTGGGCCTGCTCACCGTCAACGCCCTGATCGCCGCCAATTCGATCCTGGTGCCGCTGCAGGCCGAATTCTTCGCGCTCGAGGGTCTCAGCCAACTGCTCCAGACGGTCGAGCGAATCCGGGCCCGATTCAACCCGGAGCTGTCGATCCTGGGCGTGGCCCTGACCATGTACGACCGCCGCAACAATCTCTCCGCGCAGGTCGCCGCCGACGTGCGCGCCTGTCTCGGCGGCGTCGTCTTCGACACCGTCATCCCACGCAACGTCCGCCTGTCGGAGGCGCCGAGCCACGGCGTCCCCGCCCTGATCTACGATCATCGCTGCCCGGGATCGGAAGCCTATATGGCGCTCGCCCGCGAGCTCATCGGCCGGCTGCCGCGCAAGGCGCAAGCCGCATGACCGACGAAGCGCCGCGCAAACGCCCCTCCGGCCTCGGCCGCGGCCTTTCCTCGCTTCTCGGCGAGGTCGCCGACGAGGCGCCGGTCAGCGGCGGCGGCCGCGGCGACGTTCGCCTGATCCCGATCGCGAGCATCGAGCCGCACCCCGGCCAGCCGCGGCGGATCTTCAAGGAGGAGGCGCTGGCCGAGCTGGCCGAATCGATCGAGGCGCGCGGAGTCATCCAGCCGATCGTCGTCCGCCCGCACGGCCACCGCTTCCAGATCGTCGCCGGCGAACGGCGCTGGCGCGCGGCGCAGAAGGCGCGGCTGCACGAATTGCCGGCGATCGTCCGCGACTTCAGCGACGAGGAGACGCTCGAGGTCGCCCTGCTCGAGAACATCCAGCGCCAGGACCTGAACGCGATCGAGGAGGCGCAGGCCTATAAGAGGCTGCTCCAGGATTACGGCCACACCCAGGAAGAGCTCGGGCGGATCGTCCACAAGTCGCGAAGCCACGTCGCCAACCTGCTGAGGCTGCTCGATCTTCCGGCGAAGGTGCAGATCATGGTCGGAACCGGCGAGCTCAGCATGGGCCATGCGCGCGCGCTCGTCTCGGCCTCCGATCCGGAGGGCCTGGCCGAGGAGGTGGTCAGGCGCGGCCTGTCGGTGCGCGAGACGGAGAAGCTCGCCCGCGAGGGTCGCCCGACCCGCCAGCGTCCGCTGCCGATCGAATATAAGGGCGCCGGGGCCGATATCGCGGCGCTCGAGCGTCAGCTCGCCGACATGCTCGGCCTGCGGGTCGCGATCAAGCACAGTCCCAAGGGCGGGACGGTCACGCTGGCCTATTCCAGCCTCGACCAGCTCGACATGATCTGCCAGCGGCTCAGCGGCGAGAAATTCTAGGCGGTCATGTCCTCGGAGGGCTAGCGCAGCCGCGCGGCCTGGCGGCAGACGGCGAACAATTCGGCGTCGGCTGCGACGATGCCGGCGCCCCCAGGCATCATCACTTGGCGCTCGGCCTCGATGAGGCGGCTCACCGCCTTGGCGACGAGGGCGGACCGCCATCGCGGCAGCTGTCTCTCGATTGAGTCCTTCTCTTTGAAGAACAAGGACTTGCCCGATGACGCCATGACGGCGGCGGGGCTGTTGCCCTGTTCGACCTGGGCCCTCAGCCGGGCCAGCAGCATCATCCGGCGAAGCACCGCCCTGATCAGGGTGATGCCCTCCTGGCCTTGCGCCCGAAGCCGCGCCATCTCGGCTTCGAGGGCGACGGCGTCGCCGTCGGCGACGCTCTCGACGAGCCGGCTGAGGTCTCCTTCCTCGGCGCCGGCGCCGACGGCGTCGACGACCTCATGCCCGACCGGCCTGGGCGCGTCGGGCGACGCGCCGGCGAACAGCGCGAACTTGGCCAGCTCCTGCTCGATCACCCCGCGATTGCCGGCGCAAGCCTCGCCGATGCGCCGAGCCACGTCGCGGCTGAGGACGAGTCCATGGCCGCGCGCCAGCTCCAGAACGAGCCGGTCGGCCTGCCCTGCCTCGGGCAGGTAGCTGGCGAAAGCCAGCGCCGACGGTGAAGCGAGCGCGAGCTTGAGCAGCCTGGAAGCCGGCTTGAGCGCGCCGGCAAGGATCGCCACCGGATTGCCGGCCGCGGGGGCGCCGATCAGGCCCTCGAGCGCGGTAACCGCCTCGTCGCCGGCCTGCTCGACCTGGATCCACCGTCGGTCCCCGAACATGGAGATGGCCGCCGCCTCGTCGGCCAGCCTCGCCGGATCGGCCTTCAGTTCCGCCCCGGTCAGATCGATCCGCTCGGCTCCCTCACCCATGGCCGCGGCGAGTTGCCTGAGCAGGCCGCGGCTGCCGGCCTCGTCAGGCCCGTGAAGCAGGAAGAAGCGAATCTCGGCCGGATTCCCGAGCGCCCGCTCGATCTGCGCCCGGTTCGCCTTCACCGCGGCTCACTGCCGCGCGAGGCATAGAGGGCGACCCGGGCGACGATCTGGTCCGCAAGCTCGATCGACAGCCGTTCGAGCGCCGTCTGCTCCGCGGCGACCGTCGCATATTCGGAACCGACGACGTCGACGCCGGCGTCCGAACCGGCGGCGGCGTCGAGCACCACCGTCCCACGCTCGGCTTCGACCAAGCGGTAGCGGGCACGCAACGTCCGCCGCTCGCGAGTCACCGAATTGTCCGAACGGATGCCGAAGCCGGTGATCGAATCGTCGAGCTCGATCTCGAGCCGATAGCGCGCCTCCGCGCCGCTGCCGGCGCCGGCGCCCAGCCGGTCCTGAAGCGCCGTGCGCACCAGCCAGCCCGCCCGGCCCGGAATCGGCGCCACCTCGACGGCTTCCAGCGTCTGGGCGACATGACCCGTTCCGCCCCCGGAATAAAGCGGCCGCAGGGTGCAGGACGTCGCCAGCAAGGCGGCGCCGAGGAGCAGCGCCAGCTTCATGCGACCACGTTGACCAGGCGGTCCGGGACGACGATGACCTTCCGCGGAACCCTGCCTTCGAGGCTTCGCTCCACCTTGTCCGAGGCGAGGGCCAATTGTTCGAGACGCTCGCGGGGCGCCCCCCTTGGAGCGGTGAGCGTGTCGCGCAGCTTGCCGTTCACCTGCACCGCGATCGTCACCTCTTCCTCGACGAGCAGCGCCGGATCGGCGTTGGGCCAGGCGGCGTCGGCGATCAGGCCGGAATGGCCCGTCGTAGACCACGCCTCTTCGGCGACGTGAGGCACCATCGGCGCCACCAGCAACAGCATCGTCTCGACCGCCTCGGCCCGGGCCGCCGAGGGCGGCGCCTTCTCGACGGCGTTGGCGAGCTCGTAGACGTTGGCCACCGCCTTGTTGAAGGCGAGCGCCTCGATGTTCGTCCCCACGGCCGCGATCGTCTGATGGAGCTTGCGCCGAAGCGAGGGATCGTCGCCGTCCCCGGGCCGTCCGACGCCGCCTGTGGCGAGCCGCCACAGTCTCTGGATGAACCGCCAGGCGCCGTTTATCCCCTCCTCGCTCCATTCGAGATCGCGCTCGGGCGGCGAGTCCGAGAGCATGAACCAACGGACGGCGTCGGCGCCATATTGGTCGACGATCGGCTCGGGATCGACCGTGTTGCGCTTCGACTTGGACATCTTCTCGACCCGGCCGGTCTCGACCGCCTTGCCGGTCGAGCGCTCCACGAGCCGGCCGTCGCGCCGCTCGACCTCGTCTGGGGTCAGCCAGCGGCCGTCGTCGGCGCGATAGGTTTCGTGAGTCACCATACCCTGGGTGAAGAGGCCGCGGAACGGCTCCTCGACGTCGAGCCGGCCGATCCGCTGGAGGGCACGGGTCCAGAATCGCGCGTAGAGCAGGTGCAGGATCGCATGCTCGACGCCGCCAACATATTGATCGACCGGAAGCCACCGCTCCGCCACCGCCTTGTCGAACGGCCGGTCGCCCGGCGCGCTGGCGAAACGGATGAAATACCAGGAGGAATCGACGAAGGTGTCGAGCGTGTCGGTCTCCCGCCGCGCTTCGCCGCCGCAGCCGGGGCAGGCGGCCCGCTTCCAGGTCGGATGCCGCTCGAGCGGGTTGCCCGGCAGGTCGAAGGCGATGTCCGCCGGCAGCTCGACCGGCAATTGCGCTCGGGGCACCGGTACCGCTCCGCACGCCTCGCAATGGACGATGGGGATCGGAGTGCCCCAGTAACGTTGGCGCGAGACGCCCCAGTCGCGCAGCCGCCAGACCGTCGTTCCCTCGCCCCATCCCTCCGCCTCGGCGCGCGCGATGACTTCGGCGATCGCATGATCCACGCTCATCCCGTCGAGGAATCGGCTGTTGACGATGATCCCGTCGCGAAGGTCGGCGGTGTCCCCGACCGGCGCCTCGGCCTCTTCGGGCGAAGGCGCGACGACGCGCAGCACCGGCAGGCCGTACTTGCGCGCGAAGTCGAGGTCGCGCTGGTCGTGGGCCGCCGATCCGAAAATGGCGCCGGTGCCATAGTCCATCAGCACGAAATTGGCGATGAAGACCGGCAACCGCCAGTGCGGGTCGAACGGGTGGAGAACCTCCAATCCGGTGTCGAAGCCCTTCTTCTCCTGGGTCTCGAGCTCGGCCGCGGTCGTGCCGCCGCGCTTGCACTCGGCGATGAAGTCGGCCGCCTTCTCGTCCCGCTCGGCGAGGGCGAGGGCGATCGGATGGTCGGGAGACAGGGCGGCGAAGCTCGAGCCGAAAATCGTGTCCGGACGAGTCGTGAAGACTTCGAAGCCCTCGTGGCCTCCGACCGGCTCGCCGAGCCGGAAGCGGAACCGCATCCCGCGGCTCTTGCCGATCCAGTTCTCCTGCATCAGTCGAACCTTGTCGGGCCAATGCTCGAGGGCTCCCAGGCCGTCGAGCAGAGCCTCGGCGAAGTCGGTGATCTTCAGGAACCACTGGTCGAGCTTGCGCCGCTCGACGAGCGCGCCGGAGCGCCAGCCGCGCCCCTCGATCACCTGCTCGTTGGCGAGCACGGTCATGTCGACCGGGTCCCAATTGACCTCGCTCTGCTTGCGATAGACGAGGCCCGCCTCGTAGAGGTCGAGGAACAGCGCCTGTTCGTGACCGTAATAGGAGGGGTCGCAGGTGGCGAGCTCGCGGCTCCAGTCGAGCGCGAAGCCCAGGCGCCGAAGCTGGGCCTTCATCGTCGCGATGTTGGACCAGGTCCATTCGCCGGGATGGACTCCGCGCTCCATCGCCGCATTCTCCGCCGGCATTCCGAAGGCGTCCCAGCCCATCGGATGGAGCACCTCAAAGCCGTTCATCCGCCGATAGCGGGCGAGCACGTCGCCCATCGTGTAGTTGCGGACATGGCCCATATGGATGCGCCCCGACGGATAGGGGAACATCTCGAGGATATAGGCCTTCGGGCGATCGCTCCCGTCGGAGGCGCGGAACGTGCCGGTCTCCTCCCAGGCCTGCTGCCAACGGGCGTCGGCGTTGAGCGGATTGAAGCGCGATGCCATCGCGGCGATTAGGGCGCCTAGCCGGCGATGGCCGCACGCCTGAGGTCGCGGGCGCGGGTGAGAATGATCTCCTCGAGGCGCTGCACCGTCGCCGCCGTCACCGGCGCCGCGAGCCACTGGCCGTTCTGCAGCACTTCCCGGGCCGCCGTCACGCGAAGGGCATCGGCGCGAAGATCGGCATCGAGGATGGCGGCGGTCACCTTGACCCGCTCGGAGGGGTTCTCCGGGTTGGAATACCAGTCGGTGGCGATCACCCCGCCGCTGGAATCGCTTTGCGCCAGCGGCGCGAACGACAAGGTCTCGATCGCGGCCCGCCACAGATAGGCGTTGACTCCGATCGTCGTCGTCTGGCTCGCGGCCAGGTCGGCCCGGCGGACGTCGCCTCCCGAGGAGCCGCCGCCGAACATCTGGCAGCCGGCGAGGGAAACGGCGCAGGCGGCCGCCAGAGCGAAGGTGGAAACGCGAGCCATGATGGGATCCTTGGAAACTCTCTCTTGCGGGGGCCGTTATAGATATCGCCGCGCGGGCGGCAAGGACTCTCGTGACCGGGTGCGCTCCCGCATCGCTTCATCTCCGGGCAAGCTATGTTGTGTGAATATTGCAACAGAGGAAAATGATTCAGGGGCGGTCCGACCGCTGCGCTGGGAATGAGGGGCGAGTCGTACTAAATCCCTTCGCGAACGGAGTCTTGAGTTGAGCGTGTTCAGGGCCATTGCCGCAGCCGGGAGCGCATCGCTGGTCGCGATCGCGCTGATGCTCGCGCCTGCCGTCGCCCAGACGGCGCAGGGCCCGCGCGCCTCGGCCGCGCCGGGCGGCGGCCGGGCCATCGACGCCTTCACGCCCGCCGTCTCGGATCCCCGCCTCGCCGCCGCTCTCGCCCGCCGCGGCGCCCGGGTTCGCGCGGGCTTCCGGTTCACGCCCGCCACCGCGGCGCCCGAGCGCAGCCGCGCGGTTCGCGTCGCCGTGCGCAGCCGCGCCGATGCGCCGGATACGGTGCGCAGCGTCGTCCACACCGCCGCCGCTTCGCCGGTCACCGCCATCACCCCGAGCTCCTACAATCTCGGCGTCTCGCTCGGCTGGCGCCGCTTCGCCATCGCCGGCGACGTCGCCCAGACGGACGGCGGAGTCATCCCCGGACGGCGCGAGGCCGCCCAGGTCGGCATGAGCTACCGTGCCAACAGCCGGCTGACCGGCCGAGTCGCGGTCGCCGCCGAGCGCGCCGACGGGGCGCAGCGGCTGGTCGCCGACGATGAGGCTTATTCGCTCGACGTCGGCGGCGCCTTCACCATCGCTCGCAACGTCGACCTGACCGCGGGCGCACGCTATCGGATCGCGCGCGACCGGCTCGAGACCCTCGCCCGCGACGAGCAGCGCCGCGACAGCCAGACGGTCTACGTCGGCACCGCCTTCCGCTTCTAAGCCCAGGCGTCGATTCCCGCCCAGCCGTAAGCGCCGCGCAGACGCCGCGCGCGTTCGCCGTCCATCCCGCCGAGGGCGATGACGGGCAGCCGAGTCCGGCGCGCCAGGAGGGTGAACCGGGCCGGGCCCAGGGGCGTCGCGCCGGGATGGCTGTTCGTCTGATGGACCGGCGAGAGGAACAGCAAGTCGGCTCCGGCCCGCTCGGCGGCGAGGATCTCGCGCAGATTGTGTGCCGGGGCGCTTCTGAGGCCGCCGCCGGGCCCCCGGCCATGGCTGCCGTCGGCGCCCCACGCGCGCGCTTTCCAGGCGGGCCCGGCGAGCAGCAGCAGCGCTCGCCGCCGCCGCGCCGCGGCCCTTATTCGATCGAACAGCGTCCGCCGCTCCTCGTCGGCAAGGCTGTGATGCCGAAAGACGATGCCGGCCCCCTCGGGCAGTCGCTCGACCGCCGCGAGCAGGCCTTCTCCGAGCCGCTCGTCGGTCATCAGCCACAGGCGCGGCAGGCTCTGGCGGCGGTGCATGGCCCTTCCTATAGCAGCCGCGATGAGCGACGCATCGGAAAGGCTGGAGCGCGTCCGCGCCGCCATCGCCAGGGCCGCCGGACTCGCCGGCCGCCTTCCCGAGGACGTGACTCTGGTCGCGGTCTCCAAGACCCACCCTCCCGACGCGATCGAGGCGCTGATCGCGGCCGGGCAGCGCGATTTCGGCGAGAACCGGGTTCAGGAGGCGCAGGCGAAATGGCCGGGCCTGCGCGCTCGCCACGGCGGACTGCGCCTCCACTTCATCGGCAGCCTCCAGTCGAACAAGGCGAAGGAGGCGGTCGAGCTGTTCGACGTGCTTCACTCCGTCGACCGCCCGTCGCTGATGACGGCGCTCGCCGGCGCGATGGCCGAGAGGGGCCGCCGCCCCGACTGCTTTCTCCAGGTCAATATCGGCGACGAGCCGCAAAAAGGCGGCTGCCCGGTCCCCGAGGTGCCGGCGCTCGTCGAGCAGGCGCGCCGTCTGCGGCTGCCGCTCGCTGGGCTGATGTGCATTCCGCCCGCCGATGTCGAGCCCGCCCCCTATTTCGCCCTGCTTGCGAAGCTGGCGCGGCGCCATGACGTCGCCGGGCTCAGCATGGGGATGTCGGCCGATTACGAGGCGGCGGTGATGATCGGCGCCACGCACGTCCGCGTCGGCACCGCCCTGTTCGGAGCCCGTGCGTGAAATACGACGCCATCATCTTCGATTTCGACGGCGTGCTGATCGAAAGCGAATATGTCGGCAACAAGCAGATCGCGGATTATCTCACCGCCATCGGCCACCCCACCAGCGTCGAGGATTCGATGAACAACTTCATGGGGCTGGCGGGCCAGGCGTTCATCGATGCGATCGAGCGCTGGATCGGCCGGCCGCTGCCGGAGGGCTTCCACGGCGCCCGCGCCGAGGAGGACGCCCGGGTCCTGGCGGAAGGCCTCGAAGCCGTGGCCGGAGCGGTCGCCTTCATCGAGACGCTGCCACGCGCCCTGCCCAAGGCGATCGCCTCGTCCAGCTCGGTCGAATGGATCGAGCGCCACCTCGACCATCTCGGGCTGCGCGGCCATTTCGGCGACCGGCTGTTCAGCGGCCGCGAGCACGTCGCCCGCGGCAAGCCCGCGCCCGACCTCTATCTCCACGCGGCACGGGCGCTCGGCGTCGACATCGCCAGGACCGTCATCATCGAGGATTCCCCGGTAGGCGTGCAAGGCGCGCTCGCCTCGGGCGCCAGCGTGATCGGCCTCACCGCAGGTCGGCATTGCATGCCCGGCCACGCCGAGCGTCTGCGCTCGCTCGGAGTCGAGCGCATCGCCCACAGCTTCGAGGAGGTGGCGGCGCTGATCGCTTAGAGCTGGTGCCCGCTGCGGTCGCGCTTGGTGTCGAGATAGGCGCGGTTATGCTCGCCCGGCTCGATCCTGAGCGGCACCGTCCCGGCGACGATCACCCCCGCCGCCTCCAGCGCCGACACCTTGCCCGGATTGTTGGTCAGCAGTCGCACCACCGGGCAGGGAATCTTGGCCAGCATGCGCGCGGCGACGGCGAAATCGCGCTCGTCGTCCGCGAAGCCGAGCCTGAGGTTCGCGTCCACCGTGTCGAACCCCTGGTCCTGAAGCGCATAGGCGCGCAGCTTGTTGACCAGCCCGATGCCGCGCCCCTCCTGCCTCAGATAGAGCAATATCCCCCATCCGGACGCGGCGATCGCCGCCAGCGCGTCGCCGAGCTGCGGCCCGCAATCGCATTTGAGCGACCCGAGCGCGTCGCCCGTCAGGCATTCGCTGTGCACCCTCACCAGGGGCGGATCCCCGCCCGGCGCCCCGATCAGCAGCGCGACATGCTCGGCGGTGTCGCCATCTGAGCGGAAGGCGATGATCTCCGCTTTCTCGGCGTAACGGCTGGGCAGCCGCGCCCGCGAGACGATGCGAAGGTCGGCGCCGGCGCCGAACGCCGCCACGTCCGCAGCCGACACTCGGGCCTCGGCCGGGCCCCCTGCGCCGGTGAACAACGCTGGAAGCAGGCCCGCGAGCCGCGCCAGGCGAAGCCCCGCCCGCGCCGTCTCCTGCGAGGCGAGCGGCCCGGTGCGGAAGGGGCCCTTGAGGGGTGTCGCCAGGTCGAGAGCGGGGTCCGCGACGGCGGTGGCGGCGGCGAGATCGATCCAGGGCTGGCGACGGACCAGCACCGGATCGGCCGGCACCGCTTCGCGCTGGTTGGTCAGCTTCAGCGTCGCCGCGCGGTTGCCGGCGATGAGGAGGTCGGCGGGCGCCGGCACGTCGAAGACGGCCAGCCCCTCCTCGTCGGCGGTCTCGACGGCGAGAAAGCGGGCATCGTCCACCGCCACCGGCCAGCCGCGCCGGAACGCGTCGATCGCGCGGGCGACGTCCCGCGCGCCGGTCAAATCGCGAATTCCGTCATCAGCGGGACATGGTCCGACGGCCGCGTCCAGTTGCGGCACGGCTCGTGGACGCTGTGACGGGTCACCAGCGCCGCGACATCGGCGGTCGCCCACATATGGTCGAGCCGCCGGCCGCGATCGTTCTTCGTCCAGTCGGGCGAGCGGTAGCTCCACCAGGTGAACAGCCGCTCGGGCGCGGGGACGAAGGAGCGCCCGAGATCGACCCAGCCATTGCTCTGCTGGAGCCTGGTCAGGGCATCCACCTCGACCGGCGTGTGGCTGACGACGTTGAGCAGCTGCTTGTGGCTCCACACGTCGCATTCCAGCGGCGCGACGTTGAGGTCGCCGACCAGGATGGTCGGGCAGCCGCACGCCTCCGACCAACGCATCATCCGCTCGAGGAAGTCGAGCTTCTGGCCGAATTTCGGGTTTTGGCTGCGGTCGGGAACGTCGCCGCCGGCGGGAACATAGACGTTTTCCACGCGGATGCCGCATTCGAGGCGGACGCCGATGTGGCGAGCCTCGCCATTGCCCTGCCAGTCGAACCGCGCTTCTTCCCGGACCGGAAGCCGGCTGACGATGGCGACGCCGTGGTGCATGCGCTGGCCGCAAATGATGAGATGCCTGTAGCCCAGCCGCCTGAACATGGCGTCGGGAAAGTCGCTGTCGCAGACCTTCGTCTCCTGAAGGCACAGCAGGTCGGGCGTCTCCTCGGCCAGGAAGCGCTCGACGATGTCAAGCCGGGCGCGGACGCTGTTGATGTTCCAGGAGGCGATCTTGAGAGAGGAGGACATGGCGTGCGGCTTAGCGGCAGGGCATCCCGGTGTCGATGAGCGGACATGGAAAGGCCCCCGCTCCGGGGGCGTGGAGCGGAGGCCTACCAAGCGTTCTCACGCGAGGTCAATTGCGGCAGCCCGGTTCGGGCAACAGGGGGAAAACCCGAGCCCACTCCCGCAATTGCAGCCCGATATTTAATCGGTGCGACCTGTCGCCGCGATGAACGGACGAGCCCCGCGAGCGCCTCCGGCCGGTCGCAAACGGCACGCTGCGGAGGCGATCAGCCCCGTGGCCCGCGCCGGGTCGGGTTGCGGTAGGTGAACAGGCTGTCCGCGACCGGGACGTTGAAACGCTGCCCCGACAGGCGCACGCTGGTCAGGTGGTTTTGGGCGTCGACCGTATTCCACCCCTGCAGCGTCAGGCCTGCCGGGGCGCTCGCGACCTTGGCGAAGGCGATGGTAATGGTGCCGAACTCGCGCCGCCGCGTATCGCGGGCCTCGATCATCAGCACCTGATCGTCGTCGCGCACGACTCGGGCGAAGCGGCTCAGGTCCTGGGCCGGGTTGAGCAGAACCGAAAGCGGCGAATCGTTGATCGGCCAGCGCTGCCGCTGGCCGACGTCGTAATCGACGAAGGTTAGCGCCCGGCCGTCGCCGACGATCAGCATGTTGGCGCTCCGGCCATAGTCGAACCTGATCTTGCCGGGGCGCTTGAGGCTGAGTGTGCCGCTGAGCGAGCGGCCGCGCCGGTCGGTCTGGGTGAAGCGCGCGGTCATCGTGTCGACCGCGCGCAGATGCGCCTGGACCTGGTTCAGGCCGCTATTCGCCTGGGCGACGACGGGGGCCGGCGCCGCGAGCGCGAGCGCCGCCGGGGCGGCCGCGAGAGCGAGGGCGCGAAAACGCAGCATGGGAAGACCTCCATTGGACGATTTGGCGGCGGCTATGGGAGCGCCGCCTTGAATGCCCCGTGAACTCGGCGGTTCCCTGCCGTTCAGGCGATCGGGCGGCCGTCGGGGTCGAGCAGCACCTCCCGGCGGCCGACATGATCGGGGGCGCTGACGAACCCTTCCTTCTCCATCCGCTCGATCAGGCGAGCGGCATTGTTGTAGCCGACCCGAAGCTGCCGCTGCAGGTACGAGGTCGATGCCTTCTGGCTCTCCGCCACCACCTGCACGGCCTTGCGGAAGAGCTGAGTCTCGGCGTCGTCCTCGCCGATCGGCTGACCCTCCAGAAGATAGCCCCCGTCCTCCGGCTCCTCGGTGACGGCCATGACATATTCCGGCGAGCCCTGGCCGCGCCAATGGTCGGCGACCGCGCGCACCTCCTCGTCCGAGACGAGCGGCCCGTGGACCCGGGCGATCTGCTTGCCGCCGGGCATGTAGAGCATGTCGCCCTTGCCCAGCAGCTGCTCGGCGCCCTGCTCGCCGAGAATCGTTCGCGAATCGATCTTCGAGGTGACGGCGAACGAAATCCGAGTCGGAAGATTGGCCTTGATGACTCCGGTGATGACGTCGACCGACGGCCGCTGGGTGGCCATGATCAGGTGGATGCCGGCGGCGCGCGCCTTCTGGGCGAGGCGCTGGATCAGGAACTCGACCTCCTTGCCGGCCGTCATCATGAGGTCCGCCAGCTCGTCCACGACGACGACGATCTGGGGCAGGACCTCATAGTCCAGCTCTTCCATCTCGTAGCGCGGCTGGCCCGTCTCCGGGTCGTAGCCGGTCTGCACCCGACGTCCGAGCGGCTGGCCCTTCATCTTGGCCTCGCGGACCTTGGCGTTGAAGCTCGACAGCTGGCGCACGCCGACCGACGCCATCATCCGGTAGCGCTCCTCCATCTGCTCGACGGTCCATTTCAGCGCCCGGATCGCCTTGGCCGGCTCGGTCACCACCGGGGCGAGCAGGTGCGGGATGTCCTCGTAGGTGCTCAGTTCGAGCATCTTGGGGTCGATCAGGATCATTTTGCACTGCTCGGGCGTCAGCCGGTAGAGCAGGGACAGGATCATGCAGTTGAGCCCGACCGATTTGCCGGAACCCGTGGTACCTGCGACGAGCAAATGCGGCATAGGCGCCAAATCGGCCACAACCGGATCGCCGGCGATGTTCTTGCCGAGGATGATCGGAAGCTGCGCCACCTGGTCCTCGAAGGCCGGGCTGGCGACCAGCTCCGAGAGCATCACCGTCTCGCGCTTGGCGTTGGGAAGCTCGATCCCGATCACGCTTCGCCCGGGGATCGTCGCCACCCGGGCCGACAGCGCCGACATGTTGCGGGCGATATCGTCGGCGAGCTGGATGACCCGGCTCGCCTTGATCCCGCTGGCCGGCTCGAGCTCGTACATGGTGACGACCGGTCCCGGCCGGACCTCGACGATCTCGCCCTTGACCGAGAAATCCTCGAGCACGGATTCGAGCAGCCGGGCATTGCGCTCGAGCGCCGCCTTGTCGAGGGCGACGTTGAGCGGCGGCGGCGCCGGATTGAGCAGGTCGATCGACGGCAAGGTGAAGCTGTCGCCCAGCGCGAGGGAGGGCTGGCGCTCGCGAAGCGGCCGTCTCGCCGTCTCGCCGGTCCGCGGACGCTCGGCGATCACCGGTCCGCGAGGCTCCGCCGCGGCCGCCACCGCGGCCCGGGCCGGACGCGGCGCCGGCTCCGACTTGGTCG